>OIYP01000671.1_pt1 | contig 21143 bp, 12 predicted proteins | sample 1588261 | NCBI WGS metagenome assembly OIYP01 (sample SAMN03283293) | human gut metagenome | biome: human-associated habitat; material: feces | host: Homo sapiens | place: Peru | collected 2012
CGGCATGGTCACCAAGACCGTCAAGGCCGCAAAGAACATGAAGATTGTATTGGATCCAGACAACCAATCTTTGGATGAGGTAATGGTTGTTGCCTATGGTACAGCTAAGAAGAGCGCCTTTACAGGTTCGGCAGCTGTAGTAGGTTCTGAGGAACTTTCCAAGAAGGTTACCACTAACGTAGCTGATGCTTTGGTTGGTTCTGTATCTGGTTTGCAGATGCGTGGTAGCTCTGGCCAGCCAGGTGCAAGCCAGGGTAGTATCAACATTCGTGGTATTGCTTCTATGTATGCTGCTACAGACCCATTGGTAATTGTCGATGGTGCTCCTTATTCAGCAAGTCTTTCTAATATCCCTACAGATGATATCGAGTCGGTTACTGTATTGAAGGATGCAGCTTCTGCTGCTCTTTATGGTGCACGTGGTGCTGCTGGTGTTATCATTGTAACAACCAAGAAGGGTGCCAATAATTCAGAAGGCAAGATTAATGTCGACATGAAGTGGGGTTCCAACTCTCGTGCCGTTCCTGAGTATGATGTTATTACAGACCCAGGTCAGTATTACGAGGCTGTGTACTCCCAGTACTATAACAGAAATTTCTATGGTGACGGTCTTAGTGCAGCAGCAGCTAATAAAAAATCTAACAGCGAGATGCTGACAGCTTTAAAGTATAATGTTTTCAGCTATCCTGATACAGAGCAACTCATTGGCTTAGACGGAAAATTGAACCCTAATGCAACATTGGGTCGTATGGTAACTGCATCCAATGGCCAGTCATACTATTTGATTCCTGACGATTGGACAGATGCTGTGTTCCAGAACTCTTTGCGTCAGGAATATAACGTAAACGCAAGTGGCGGTTCTGATCGCTCTTCTTATTATGCCAGCTTAGGCTACTTGAACGACGAGGGTATCATCAAGAATTCAAGTTACGAGCGAATCACAGCTCGCCTAAAGGCTGACTATCAGATCAAGAAGTGGTTGAAGTTGGGTGCCAACATTAGCTTTGTACACTCTACACAGGATGCCAATGCCAACTTAGGTACCAGCTTGAGTTTCACTTCCAGCATGGCTCCTATTTACCCATTGTATCTGCGTCAGAAAGATGAGAATGGCAACGTATATATCCCAACCGACGAGAGAGGCTTGCCTTTGTACGATTTGGGATCTTCTACATTAGGTGTCACTCGTCCATTCAACAACAACTACAACCCGATTGCTTCCAACAACTATGACAAGAGTCAGAGCAAGGGTAATCAGCTGAATGGTACATTCACCGCAGATATTCAGATTACAGACTTCTTGAAGGCCAACTTGACCAGCACCATTATCTGGGGACATTCCAATGCGACAGGCTATGCCAACCCATTCTTCGGTTCTAAGGCGGGTGTGAACGGTTCGCTTACTAAGTCTTCTACAGAAAGTTGGCGTCAGAACCACATACAGACTCTTACCTATTTCGACAATTTTGGCAAGCATGGTGTTACCGTGATGCTTGGTCACGAATACTACAAGATTAACAGTACCTATCTTGGTGCCTTGGCTGAGGGCGGCTTCTCGCCAAGCATCTTGCAGATTAGTGCTTTTGCCAACAAGAAAGATGCAAGTGGCTATGAGTCTACTTACAACGTAGAGGGTTTCTTCGGCAATGCTCAGTACAACTACGACAACAAGTATTTCGGCTCTTTCTCTTATCGTCGTGATGCTTCTTCACGCTTTGCCAAGGAGAACCGTTGGGGTAGCTTCTGGTCAGTAGGCGCTGCTTGGCTGATCAACAAGGAGGCATGGTTTAAAGCTCCTTGGGTAGACGAGTTAAAGTTGAAGGCTTCTATCGGTCAGCAGGGTAACGATAACATCGGCGACTGGGCTTACACTGACCTTTATACCTTGTCGCAGGTATCAGATACCGAAATGTCGGCATCTTTTGCTCTCTTGGGTAACAAGAATATCACTTGGGAAACTACCACCAACTTCAACATTGGTACAGAGTTCAGTTTCTTCAAAGGTCGACTGAGTGGTAGCTTCGACTTCTATACCAAGAAGACTACCGACTTGCTCTTCTGGTTGCGTGTACCAGAGTCACAGGGTACTCGTGGCTACTACAGCAATGTGGGTGACCTTCGCAATACGGGTGTTGAGCTGACCTTGACAGGTCACATTTTCCGCACTAAGGATTTCGACTGGTCAGTTACAGCCAACTTGGCACACAACAAGACCAAGATCTTGAAGCTTGATTCTACTTCAAAGAACCAATATGGTGGCTTCTCACAGTCAAGTGACATGAGCTACACCATGTATTGGTACAAGGAGGGTGGACCTCTCTACAATGGCTTCCTTCACAAGTATGCAGGTGTAAACGAAAAGGGCGAAGCCCTCTATTGGGTAGATGAAGATGTTGCAGAAGATGAGATTACTGGACATCCTGGAAAGAAGTTGTCTTACACAACAACAAATGCCTCCAAGGCCAGTATGTATGAGACTGGTTCTTTATTGCCAAAGGTATCTGGCGGTCTTAGCACCACTGTTTCTTATAAGGGATTTGATGCTACATTCAGCTTCGACTACCAGATTGGAGGCAAGGTGTACGATATGAAGTATGCTGGTTTGATGACCCCATGGAAGACAAGTTCTTCTGCAGGTGCAGCTATCCATAAGGACTACATCAAGTCTTGGAGCCCTAACAATACCAGCAGCAATCTTCCTCGTTGGCAGTATGGTGACAGCGATGGTGGTGACCTGTCTGACCGATTCCTCACCAATGCTGGCTATTTCAACTTCCAGTCGTTCACAGTAGGTTACACCTTCCCAAAGAACTTGATACCATACTTCTCTAAGATTCGCATTTATTGCTCTGGCGAGAACCTTGGTTTCATCTCAGCACGCAAGGGTTTGGATCCACGCTACTCTTATGATGGTGTGACTGGCACAAGTTACTCACCTACACGTAATATTTCTGGTGGTATTCAATTGACGTTCTAAAAACATTAAAAGACGAAACAATGATGAAAATAAATAAAACAACATTTGTTGCTCTTGCATTGGCAGCTACTTCGTTCACCAGTTGTATCGAAGAGGTGGACCCACAGGGCAGCACCGTAACCATAGGCCAAACAGCTTCGGCTCCCAACTCGTTCAATAAGTTTGTATCGGCTATTACTGCCGATATAAACGGACGCCCTCAGATGTTCAAAGCATCTCAAGATAAATTGAGTAGATTCACTTTCGATTTTGGTTATCCATCACAGATGCTTCAGCGTGATTTGCTGGGTCAGGATATTGCTTATCCTATGAATGCGGGATCTACCTGGTTTCCTTGCTGGTATGGAGATTTCTCTGTTTCGACACCACAATATTTGGTATGTCAGATTCCTTGGACAGTTTACTATGCTTGGATCAAGAACTGCAACAACGTCATCAAGATGGGTGGTGCCAATCCAACGGATGCCCAAAAGAGCGGTATGGGTATTGCATACGCCATGCGCGCCTTCTTCTACGAGGATATGGCACAGATGTATGCCAACGAGACTTATACCAAGAATCCAGAAGCAGAGACCGTGCCTATCGTTTCTGATGACGAGAGCATCGACATGAACCACAATCCTCGTGCTACCAATGAGAAGATGTGGGATTTCATCATCTCCGACCTCGACAAGGCCGAGAAATATCTTGCTGGTTACGAGCGTCCTGACAAGACTACTCCTGATGTTTCAGTTGTTTATGGTCTGAAGGCCCGTGCCTACCTCGTAATGGGCAAATGGGATAAGGCTGAAGAATATGCCAAGAAGGCACAAGCAGGATATTCTGTGATGTCTTCTGCAGAATATACCGACCGTGAGACTGGTTTCAATACTCCTAATGAGGCATGGATGTTCTGCGTGACTTACAAGGACACTGATCCATGTATCAAGCTCAATGATGCTGATACTTCTTGGGGTTCTCAGATGTCGCTTGAGATCAACCCAGACAAGGATGTCTCTGCCTGTGGCTATGCTGCCAACTATGGTGATGCCAAGTTGATAGACCGTCACCTCTATGAGACCATTCCTGCTACCGACTGTCGCAAGAAGTGCTTTGTTGACTTCTCTACCAACGACATGGAAGGCACAGAACTTGAGAATAAGTTGAAGGAATATTCTGACTATCCTACATGGCTTGAGAATTCCGCAAAAAAATCTGAGTGGCCAGGTACAGGTGGCCTGAGCTTGAAGTTCCGTACAGCCAATGGCGTGGAAGGACACAACAATACAGCCAAGGGCTTCCTCCAGTCAGTACCCTTGATGCGTGTTGAGGAAATGAAACTTATCGAGGCAGAGGCTGCAGGTATGCAGGATGAGGCTCGTGGCAAGCAGTTGCTTGAGGCTTTTGCGAAGTCTCGTGACTCACAATTCGTATATGGCAAGCATGTCAACGATAAGTATGGCAATAATAGTAATACTGGTTTCCAAAACGAGATCTGGTGGCAACGTCGTGTAGAACTTTGGGGTGAGGGCTTTGCTACCTTCGACATCAAACGCTTTGGCAAGAGTGTGATTCGTAGCTATGCTGGTACTAATCATGTGGAAAAATATCGTTGGAACACATCTGGTGTGCCACAGTGGATGACTTGGATGATTGTGGAAAGTGAAGGTGCTTACAATGTAGATTGTACACAGAACCCAATGATAACAACTCCTACAAGCGACTCAAAAGAGTATGTATGGTAAAACAATAGTTTAACAGAAAAAGAAAAGAATATGAAAAAATATATTTATGGACTGTTCTTTGCCCTCGTGTCGGTAGCTATGTTTACCGCCTGCTCTGAGGATGAAGGTTCCGACATCGGTTCTGACAGCCAAGCTAAAGCAACTCTTTATCAGTACACAGCCACAGAGCCTAATGATGCTGATATTGATACGCAGATTCGTATCGCTACCAACAGCGCTACACAGAGTGTTTATCTGCTGGTAGAGAAAACTGCTGATTATGAAAGTCGCCTTACTCAATTAGGTGAGGAAGGCTATAAGGACTATGTGATAGAGAATGGTGAAAAGGTAGAAGGCGCAGAAGGTGCTGCCAATATAGACAAGACCATCAAGAATCTGACTGGTGACAATACCATCGTAGTTGTTGCTGTCGGCGGCAGCAAGTACTTAACTTCTGTCAACTTCAAAGCTAAAACATGGACGACAGTAGCTGAAGGTACTTATAACTTTGCAGGTGTAGGTGCACAACTATTTGGTGCTTCACGACCAGCCACTTTGCAGGTGGAAGATGCTAATCCAAAACAGTTCCGTTTCAAGGATTTTTATGGCACTGGTAAGCATATGTTCTTCAATCTCACAGGAGATCAGGGACAACTACAGGATGGAACTGTCGTTAATGTTTTATCACTCCCAGAGCAGGCTACTCCTTTTAGCCACCCTAATTATGGTACTATTTTCTGCGCTGATATGTTGACACATAAAACTGGTAATAATCCAAGTTTTATGACTAAAGACTATTATGCAGTTATCTATATGCAGTGGTATGTAACTGCAGGACCTTTTACAGTTACTGGACCTGAGACATTCGTACCAAACGAATAATAGCAAATACTATAGAGAGTGGCGAAGCAATATTGCTTCGCCATTCTTGTTTAAAGTCAGTTTTACCCCTAAATAAATTTATATAATATGAGAAAGACTCTTACACTTTTTATAGCTTCTCTGCTCGCTCTGCCAAGTTTCGCTGACGACAGAAGCGAACAGGAAATGCAGACAATAGCGCTGCAGGCTCTCTGCTCATCAAATGTTCAGGATAGTGGATCAAAGAAAGCAGTAGCCAAACTTTATGTGGAGAAATATCAGTCATTAGACATGGTCAATGTCTATGGAATCAAGGGCAAAGGTGTTGTTTTTGTCAGCAAAGATGACGACATGGAACCTGTGCTTGGAATTTCTGATGAAGATTTTGATGTAAATAATATGCCTTGTGGCATGAAGTGGTGGCTGAATACTGCCAACAAATCACTTGAAAGGATGAAAGCCAAAGGTATTACTTACCGAGCTAATCAAATGACAGTAAGTGGACGCCCCACCTATTTCATCAAGACCTACTGGAATCAGGGAACACCCTTCAACAATCTTTGTCCTCAGATTAGTGGTAGTGCAGCCCCTACAGGTTGCATTGCTACAGCCATGGCACAGATTATGAAGTACTATCAATATCCTGCTACAAGTAAGGGTACAGGCATATATTCCGTAACTACGTATAAAGATAAAAATGACAAAAAGGGCACCACTAAGTGGTATAAGCGAGAACTGGGACATACTTATCAATGGACAGCTATGCTGTCAAGCTATGGAATATTGTCCGACGACAAGAATGATGCCGTAGCCACACTGATGGCTGATGCCGGTGCTGCCAGTCAAATGAATTATCAGGCTAATGCCAGTGGTACTATAGAATGGTATGCAGCCAAGGGATTTGCCGAGAACTTCAGATATGACTCCTTGGCTATCAGCTGTCTGCAGCGTGACTTCTATTCCGATGCGGAATGGATGGAAATGGTACGTAAAGAAATGGAAGACAAACAGCCTGTTCTCTATTGCGGTAGCGATGCAAATGAAGGCGGTCATGCCTTCTTGCTCGACGGCATTCAGAGCGATGGTAAAGTACATGTCAACTGGGGATGGGGAAAGTCTGGAGACGGATGGTTTGATATTGATGTTCTGAGACCTAATATCACTGGGTTTGCCGGAGAGGGTTTCAACATTGGTCAGAGTATGGTTTTAGGCTTCAAGAAACAGGAGACTCCGAGCGCTGACGAAGAAAACATTTCGCAATGGGTAACTGACGGATATAGTTTTTATATCAGCAATAACGAGTTGCACGTCAAACTGACGAACGCCTATAATTACAGTCATCGCGTGTTCGAGGGTAGATTAGACATCGTGCTACAAGGCACTGGTGACAACAGCAGCAAACTCTATACTGATCCGATTTTCGAGACGGATACAGAAACACCTTATGTCGGTATGTTGAGTGGTTTTAATTACGGTGACAAAGATCATCCTGAAGTTGACTACAATCTGAGTCAGGAGCCTGAATTAAAGAATATTTCTGCAGGCACCTATAAGCTGTTTGTCGGTTCTAAGTCGACCAAAGAAAGTTCTTATCAATGCTTACGTGGCGTAGGTGGCACCATCATGTACACACTTACCGTTGCTTCCGATGGCACGATGACTTTATCACAGGATGGCACTTCTGCTATCTCTGCCGTTGCTGTTAAGCAGAACATCTCTGCTCCTTATACCTATATATATAATATGCAAGGTCAGGAAGTATATAAGTCGAAGACACAGGACTTCTGTCTTGATGATGTTCCTGCTCATGGCGTATTGATTGTGAAGCAAGGCGACACAACGAGAAAGGTTGTGAAGTAAGATTCTTCTGTCACCTATCAAACACATTGCCCACCCATGGTTACTTATCGTACCAAGGGTGGACATTTCTTCTTATCTTCCTCACTCTCAAACATTTTCCCGTAAATTTCTTGCATCTTTCGGAAGAAAAGTGTAATTTTGCATAAGATTAGCTGCGCTCGGCAATTTGAAAGCAAGCTTTCATTGCGCTCACTGGCATAATCTATAAAGAAGAAAAGTAGAATCATTAAAATAAGGAGGTTAAGTATGGACAACAAGAATATTTCATCAGAAGCATTTCTCTCCAATGATGGAGATATGACTTCTTTTAGATATGGCAATAGTAATATCCGATTTCGTACTCCAAAACGCCTCAAACGATTCACAGAGGTTAAGGAATGGGATAATGGATATATTGTTGTCATGGCTGATTATGAGGGCATTGGTGAAACAGAAGAGTATATTGACCTTTTGCCCATATTGAAGAATCTATATATAAATCCTACGACATTTCTCAAACCAATCAAGTCAGTTAAAATAGATTATCATGAAGGAAGAAGAAATTAAAGCCGTAGCTGAAAAAGCAATAATGATTGTTTGCGGATATGCATTTTCGCAAAGTGAAGAAGGCTTTATACGTGTAGTATATCTACACCCGCCATATCATGCTCTTGTGATGACAAGAGAGGGTGATGTAATAGAAACCAATATGGATGATATTGAAATCAGCATTGTTCAAAAGTATTGGAAACGAAACAAGAATTTAATGGAACAAACTTATGCCTAAATATTACGATTTTATGATATGTGGGTATTACCTATATTTTAGTAGAAGCTATGCATGTACATGCGAGTGACCGACACTTAACGGAATCTGGCTCAGCCAAGTTGTTTGTTTTAGGAAATGGTGATACAGTCGTAAAAGAGCAGGGTGTTCTGACCAATAAAGAAATGAGAATAATTCGTGAATTCATTAAAGACAACTATCAAGAAATGTTCTTGAAATGGTCGGAAATGAGCAATAATGGATTTTATCGTGGAGAACATTAATATAAGAAGGTTGATATGAGCAAGTGCTTTTCACATAATATTAGTTGCGCTCGGCAATACCTATAATGCCCACCCATGGTTACTTACCGTACCAAGGGTGGGCATTGTTGTTTTTTTTATCATTACTTTTCCCTAAGGAATATCGCAGAACAAATCATCGGATGACGATTTTACGTACTTCACCATTGGCGTAACGTACGATGCAGACTCCGGAACGAGGACCATTGAGGCGAGTTCCATTGAGCGAGTAATAAGCCACGATGCCATTCTCTTCGCCCGCCACGATGTCATGAATGCCTGAATCGATGGTTGGGTCTACCACCTTCACCTCATCGAGGAAGAAACGCTTCTTGTCGGCCTTGAAGGTTACCTTTACTGTGCCAGTAGCTGTGATGTTGACACCAAACTGTTTCCATAAACCTTTTGGAATCTCAACGGTAGTCTTCGACAACGTGCCATTGTTGACAGAAAGCGTCAGGGAGGTGGCATCATTAGTGCCGTCCCACCCTCCTGACTTGAATGACAGATAAGCAGAGCCATTGACAGTAAAGGCGGGAGTCGTGATATTTCCGGCTATATTACTGGTACCCAATCGTACACATCCGTCTCCTGAATAGATTTTGCCTGTACTGGTCCATCCGTGGTTGTCATATGCACTTGCAAGAGCTTCGCTCCCGGCAACACCGTTACCACTCCACTTGCCATCATTACCTCCTATTCCACCACAATTATCGAACGACTCATACAACAAGGTAGAGCCCGATGGGGTGACAGGAGTATCGGGATCGGTCTCTCCCCCACCGCCACTACTACTGCGGTCTGCCTTGCAGAAGGTGAGCGAGGCTGTTCCGTCGGATGCCACACTGATGTCCTTGATATCCACATGCATGTAATTGGTGCCGTCGCTGTTCTTATTATATAAGGTGGCAGCAGGATTGGACTCGGCGGTAAGACTGTTGTTGGTGTTATAAGGATAAAGATCGGAAGCTACGCCATAATCTGACGCAGAACGTCCCGCACGGAAGATGGTCAGACGTTGATGATCGTTATAATAAACATTGTCATTTTCATCATAGTAATTTCCCTTTGTATTGGGCATATTATTCCACCAGATATCGACATCGTAGTCTACATGAGTAATCATCACACCCGTAGCAGGAAGATAGGCATCCCAACCTGTATTTTGTCGGTTCTCGATGATGTAATATTCATCCTCGTGCGCCTTATTTTTCAGAACATAGGCACCGCCACCCTCGCTGATGGCTTTCAGTCCTGTGACGTTGAGGTCTTCCTCAATATTGGTAACGTCCTGATATGTCAACCAGCCACACTTATGCTTCTCGTATGCCGAATAACCAGCAGGACATTTGCTGTCACCATTATAACTACCCGAGCACATCAAGTCGTAATCGCCCATTCCGAACCATCCTGAATAGCTGGTATCATACAAGTCAGGGAATCCCATGCAGTGAGAGAACTCATGACAGAAAGTACCGATTCCATCGAGTTTACCTCGACCATTTAGCTCAGCGCTACAGGCATAGGTATCTACCTTGACTCCATTGAAGGAAAGAGACTTACCATAATCGGATTCTGAAAGATAGTACATGTGTGGCCATACCGTAGATTTAGCACCGCCATCAGCCTCTCCCTTGCCTGCATAAAGCACAAACACCTGGTCTACTTCGCCATCGCCATCCCAGTCGTATTGAGAGAAATTGATGCCTTGAGTGGCTGCCCACTGACAAGCCTCAGCCACCATCTCGCCAGCACGAAGGTCGTTGCCATAAGAATCATTTCCGCCATAATAGGAACATTGGTTCTTCAGCTGACAGATGCCTACGACATCAAAGTCGAGTTCGAACTGTCCTGCACTCTGCGCCTTGAAGTAATCTTTCACGCTGCCTTTGAATCCATTGTCGGTATAGTTCTCAGCATTGGCTATCTTGTTGTACAAAGCACGGTCGTGACCACTCTGAAACTTGGAGTCGGTAAACTGAGCCAAGATGATCAGTCCCTTCTTCGTGCCTTGGAAAATATTAGTAACATTTGCCTTTCGCCTCACTGCGCGACGGTTGTTGGCCTTGGCTCTCCGTGCCACAGCCTTGCGACGAGAATTCGAGAATTGGCTATCAGAATAAACCTGATAAGTTGCTGAAGCAGCATCATAGAGATAACGTGTTCCGTCCGCACTCTGGTAATAGTGCATAAACTCATCGCCAACCAACTGCACCTTGACCTGTGTACCATCAGTAAGCGAAATGGTGCGCCAGACTCCTGGCTTGGCGGGTACTGCCATTGCCGATAAGACAACAAAGAGCACAACCCATAGTGTAAACCATCTTTTCATCGTAAGTCTTTTCGTTGTGTTTTAGTAATTGAATGTTATAGAACTTCAGCAAGTTCAGAAGTTATAGAATTTGTGTAACCATCCGTTAAGTGACGCAAATTTACACATTTTATTTTCACCCCACAAGCTTTTCTGCATAATTCTTGAAAAAACTATCGACTTTTCGCTAATGAGGAAGTTATCTTTCCCCAAAAAGACACTACATAGAAATGTGGGATAGAAAGAGAAAAGAAAAAAGTCCCGCATCATAAACATGACACGGGACTTTTGGGTGGATTATCCTATCCTACAGAGAACCCCAAGAAGGCTCTCTGATGGATAGAAGAAAGAATTTACTTGAGTGCGAACTTAATGGCAGAAACCTTACCATCGATGTCGGCTACGAGGTGATAAACACCAGCAATAGAGCCAGACAGGTTAAGGCTAACCTTATCGCCTGCATGTACAGGAGCGACTATCTGCTGAGCCATCAACTGACCGGCATTGCTGTAAACACGGAGCACGGCCTTGTCGGCATTGACATGGAGAGTAACCTCACCATTCTCGTTGACCGTTACATCACCCTTGTTGCTGCCATCGGCCTCAACACCGTCGATGCCTGTGGTCTCTGATACGGTCAGAGAGATGACACCTGTAGAAGAAGCACCGTTGGCATCGGTAGCCACTACGTTGATGTGGGTCTTGCCTACTGCCTTGCCAGCCACGATGAATCCATCTTCCGACTTGAAGACAGTAGCTACAGATGCATCCTCGACAGAAGCTGTGTAGGTCATCTTGTCGCCATCCACATCCTTGAAGAGCTCAGCGAAGTTGTACTGACCAGAGGTCTCGCCAACCTTCATAGCCAACTCTGTGGCACCTACGTACTCAGGAGCACGGTTGGTATGCTCTACATTGTAGTTGACAATAGCTGAGCTTTCATTGCCAGACTCGTCCTTGGCATTAACAGTGAAGGTATGCTTGCCAGCTGTACCGTAATCAGGAGCAAGAACGACACGGAGCTTTAAGCTGCCGCCAGCCTCAACAGAATAAGTACCATTGCTTTCAGAAATACCTTCCTGAGTACCGTCCTCATTCTCATAACTCTCAACAGCAGCGATACCGTCAGCATCGTTCAAGCTTACGGTGAAAGTCTCACCCTCAGCATCAGCAACTGTTACATCAACAGCAGCCTTGCTTGCCTCTGGAACAGTAGTCTCACTCTCTGGAGCGGTGATGACAGGAGCAGCATTCTTGTCGAGATAGATGTGATAGTTGTAGAGCTTGTTCATAGGATCATTGCTCTTCACTACGAGAGTAGCCTTATTGTTCTTGGCAAAATAAGCACTCTTGGCATTCACCTCGAACTCTACAGGAATAGCCTCGCCAGGAGCAATCTCACCTTCCTTATTCTCGTTGAGCAACTTAATCCATGGCTCACCCTTCTCCTTCTCGATACAAGTCATGAAGTAACCGAAGGCGCCATAACTGTAAGCATTGTCGTAGAGTGTCTCAATGTCTACCCAGCCACCCAAAGACTTCAGGTGTGCCATGTAGCGATTGGTCTCCATATCTCCATCCTTGGTAGCCATCAAGGCTGATGACTTGTAGCCGGCAGGATACTTCAATACGACATAGAAGGTATCGGCAGGATTGATGTAGATAGGGTTGTCAAACTCCAACATACGTGCAGCACCCTGATAACTACCATCATCACGAGGTTCTTCCTTGGCAATATGAATCTTTCCATGACCGATGGTCTTCTCTGTAGCAGTAACATCATTGCCCAGAATAACAGAAGCCTCGATGTCTACATTCTCCAAGTCGCCTACAGTACCGACGAAATAGAGATGAGTCAAATTGAAACCTTCTGCAGGAGCCTCATAGCGAGTGGCTGCATAGAAGTTCTCATCCAGAGCAGTAGCACCCGTACCCATCAGGGCAGCCTGAGCATTTTTTACAGGGTTGAGTACTGGATAATAGAGCGCATTGCCCTCATAGCCTGTAGGCAAGTCGTAGATGAACTTCTGATCGTCCTTCACCTTCTTCAAGCCAAGAGCCTTCACCATGCCCTTCTTGCCGGAAATCTTCTCTACACAGGTAGCAACGAAATTCTTGGCAACATCCTCTGAAGGATAAGAGATGACGTTATAGGCAGGAGCAGGGTCGTTGCCGTCCTCATACTCATTGCCTGCATCACGACCAGATGGATCGAGACTCAATGAGTAAGTAAGCTTATACTCGCCATCGTTCTTCAGATTGACGGTACGAGTGCCCTTATAGTCAGAAGCCACATTCTCAATATGCAACTCCTCTGGGTCGAAGGCCATGACAGGAGCCTCAGTGATATTCAACTTGATGGTAGAGGTGTGTGTCTCCTCATTCAAGCCCTCTACTGTAAATACGAGAGGGAAATCCTTCTTATGTACCTCAGCTACATTATAAGGTGCGATTCTGAACTTCACGGTGTCGGTACCTACTACGATAGGTGCCATCATACCGCTCTGGTATGGAATCCATGCCTTGGCTGTAGCATCATCAGAGAGAGCCATTGGACCTGGGTCGATACCGTCATCGCCGCCATTGTTACTTTGTGCAGCATAGACCTCAAGCTCACCTTCTGGAGCAGAAGGCTCAACATCAGGGTCATCAGACTCCGAGCCAGTAAACATCTCAGAAGCCACGTCTGTGATAGTGAATGCCTTGGTTCCCTTGTTGACTACATAGAATTCATAGTATGAAGGATCCATTGCGTTTTCATCTACAGGCTGCTCAACATTGATTACCTCTGGGAACTCTGCCTGAGCCTCACCAGTGATATTCAGCGTAACAGGAATCTTAACGCTTGCACGAGAAGGATCGTTGGTGGTAACATTCAACTCATAGTCGTAAGTATCAGCCAACTGGTTAGCCTTCAACTCAACCGGCATTTCAACCTGCTCACCTGGAGCCACTACATAGTTCTTATAAGGAGTAAACTCGACGGTATTGCCGTCGGTGATATACATATCAGCAGGAGTAATACCGCGGGTACCGGTATGATCCATGATACCACAGAGTCCGAATACGCCCAACTGGAATCCATCAGGATCTACATTGTACTGGAACTTGAAGGAACCGTCCTTGCGGAGAATTACCTCGAAGTTCATACCCTGCATCATCGTATTGCCATAGTTCATATAGCTTACAATGACCTCATCATCCTTTGCCTTGTAATATACGCCATCAGAAGATGGAGTATTCATAGAGTGGTTACCCCAGAATGGGCAGATGATGTTGGTATAGAAGGTTTCTGTTGTTGGCAGACTTGCTGGTGGCTCAGGGAACTGCTTGTAATCCTCTACCGGTGCATCGAAAGATACGAAACCAGTATTGTAGATATACATCTCCTTGTACTTCTTGCCATAGAATGGGAAATCGAATGGAAGTTCCACCTTCTTGAAGTCTGTCTTATCAATATAGTATGCATAAGGCATGTGCTCAGTATAGTCGTTGGTGATGTCTACCCACTTGTAAGGTATATCGAAGCCATCGAGCTTAGACTTGAACACATAATCTACTGTAGAATTTCCTGTAGCCTCCAGGTCGGAAGCGCTGAACCAAGAAGCAGGCTCAGCAGAGAACGTAAGGTTCTCATCGCCCTCGTTGGTTACCTGGATTGTCTTTTCTACGTTGGTACCATAAGGAGTTTCAACCTCCAGGCTCTCAGGATTACTCTTCCAGGTAGGATTACCGATCACCTCAGCCTTCAATGGGATTTCCTTGGTTGTACCATCCTGATAGGTGATAACGAGCACATCTTCTACAGTACCCTTCTCGGCAGTAGGCAATGTTACTACGATATCCTTGCCCTGACCTGCAGGAACAGAGAATGCAGCATTCATTTCTTCAGCAAGAGTAAACTTGCCGTTCTTGACAGTTACGCTTATCACGTTGAGAGCATCCTTACCGTTGTTGCTCAACAAGACGGTGCGCTGCTGGGCAGAAGTACGGAATACCTTACCGAAATCTACGCTGGTAGAATCGAGAGCAGCCTCAGCCTTCAGGTTGTCGCCAACGATGTTGGCAGTCAACTTGACAGATGCACTTGGGTTGGTTGGATCGTTGGTGATAACGGTGAGATAGTTGGTCAGAGGTCCTGCCACCAATTCATCGTTGGCTGCCAATGTTACCTTGATATCCTTGCTTTCACCATTGCCTACATAGCCATCAGTGCTTGACAGGCTCTTGATCATAGACTTAGCAGGAGCCACAATCTTGATGGCGCTGCCTGTAACGATATCATAATAAGGAGCATCCAGACCATCATTGCTCTCCTGTACCTTGTTGGCATCAACAAATATACAAGGGTCGGAAGCAGCAATATCGCTGACACCTACGAAGTTGTGACCACCAGAGCCGAATACGCCAGCTGGATTATAATCATCGTAGTAAACCTCTACACTTCCGTCAGGGCAAAGAGCCATGTGGAAGCTGATGGTTGTGGTCTCGCCGGCACCATTGGTTGCAGGAGTTACCACATCCTTGAACTTGATATAGAGTTTACCGTTCTTATGACCATAGGTAATCTTACTGTTGGCACCCATGTCCATCCAGCCAGAGTTGGTATAAGCCGAAATATAGCCCAATCCCTGTACACAATCGCCGGTAGGAACCATACAAGAGATACGGCCATCCGCCTGCTGCATGGAGACACCACCATAAGAAGATACGTAAATCTGCTCGTAGTCCTTGCCATAGAATGGGAACTTGAAGCCCACCTTGATAGGACCCGACTGCCAGTTGTCGTTGGTAAACTGAGAGGTGATGTCCTTCTCGTCAGCCAACTCTGGAGCTGGCTCATACTCGAATGATTCGTCGCCGGCAACATTAGAGATGGTAGTATAACCAAACTTATGTACCTTGGCAGTAGAACCTACTATCTTCTCGGAAGAGAACTTAGGGAAGACATACTGCAAAGGATAATTACCGGTATTCTTGATAGTGATGGTAGCTGTCTTATCCTCACCGCCTACCTTCAGGTCGCCTGCATCGTAAGCATCAGGAGTTACACTCTGCTTGGCAGGAACTGAAGCGACACCGCGAACCAGGAACGAATACTGCTGACCATTCTTATCGGTCAGGGTAATGGTACTGCTGAAGTTGCCCTCCTTCTTAGGAGCGAACGTCACTGGCAACGTACCGGTAGAGCGGGCTGCAATATTATTGGCACCCTTTGACACATTGAACTGAACGGATGAAGACTTCACTTCGTTCCGTGAAGCCTGAAGTATACCACCATATTTACCACCGAATACACCATAACCGCTATTGGTCAACTCTACATCAATGGTCTTGGTCTGACCAACCAGCAAGTCACCGAAGTCAACCAGCTGCTGGCTGTGCAGTTCAGGCTTATAGCCCTTCACGGTCATAGACAAAGCAACCTGCTGCTTGGAATCAACAGCCTCATTGCTCTTGACATGGATATTGAAGTTGTAAGTACCATTCACCAGTTTCTGACCATCATTCTTCAGAGTAACCTTCTGGCTTTCGTTAGGACGAACCTCACCGCTGATAGGCTCAGGGGTGAGCACCTCACTCCAGTCTGGGTTCTTGCTGATGGCCTGTACTGCCCATGTGAGCTGACTGGCTATTGCCTCGAAGCTGGTGCCCTTGAGCACCTCACTCAGCTGAGTCCAGGTTGTACCGTTATCAGAGCTATAGAAGCTGTACTGGGCAACATCGGTTCGGGTAGTCTTGCCTGTAGCCAATGGGTTCTTGGCGCCAGCAGGGAACTTAGCCACTACCCAGAAGCTTGAACCAGGAGCAAAGTGAATCTGCTCTTTCAGGGTGATAGGATAATTGTATTGCCAGAAGCCATAATTAACCTTCTGAATCAAACTTGCAGTAGAAATAGAACGTGAACCGTCATAAATCGCAATCTCAGGATTCTGTCCGTTCTGTCCCTGAATACGAAGATCGGTCAGGTTGAAACCATTAGGATAAGTTGCCTTATCTACATAGAAATACTGAGCCAAAGCATTGGGCAGCTTGGTATCAGTTTCACCGATATAGCTGTACAACTGGTTGGAATAGGTCAAAGTGTCTGGCCAATCCTTTGCCTGATAGTTGGAAGTAGCCACAGCATTGCGCTTCACAAGTGTTGGGCTGACTGTACCGCTGAAAGGAAGAACCTGACCTGGGTTTGGATTCTTGATACGACCGCTGGTAGACATAGTAGCTCGGGTCGTAGCAGTAGTAAGCTGATACTTCAACACGCCCTCACCGGCATTCTTTACATTGAAAGAAGCCTCGGCTGTGGAAGCCTTGGTGGCATCTACGGTCATATAAAGGTTCTTCTGATCTACCTGAACCTTAGGACCTGCATTGGTGGTAGCCTCCTTGATGGGAGAAACGGCAGAAGCCTTACCCCAACGGTTGTAAGCCACAATGGCGAAGTAGTACTTGGTAGAAGCCTTCAGACCGTCCAACTCGTAAGACATCTTGTCGCCTGAATACTTGAACTTGGTATCTACTGACACTGAGCTCAGCTTGTTCAAGTCGTCTGCAGCAGTGAAAGCCTCTGTGCTATAATAAATCACATGATGGTCGATGCTCTTCTCTTCGGTCTCAGGAATCACCCATTCGATGAGAGCATTGTCATGAGATGCAGTAACAGTGAAGTCGGCAACAGCCGCAGGCACGCTGCCCTCCTTGCCCTGCAGGGCCTTGTAGGCATCGATATAACCGGAGCCCATCAATCCCTTGTACTCTGGATTCTGAGTATAAAGGTCGTTTACGGATGTGGTGAGCAAGGTGCGGAGAGTCTCATTAGAGAACTGCTTGTTACCATACTTGGAAAGAATCAAGGCTGCAATACCCGATACATGAGGACACGCCATAGAGGTTCCCTCGTTGTAACCATAGGTGCTGTTAGGCAAGGTACTCAATACGCCATACTGCTGACCATTGTCCTCCAGACCACCAGGGGCTGTCACATCAACCCACTTGCCACGGTTGGAATAATAAGCCACGCTTCCGTCAGGAGCCATGGAACCAACAGCCACAACCTGGTCAAGACAACCGGGATAATAGTTGCCTTCCTCACCATTGTTGCCGGCAGCAAAGATACAGAGACCTCCGTTCATCTTGTCGCCGCCACCATTCTTGGTGAAGTAATCAACAGCTTCGGTAACCGACTTGTCCTCATCGTCTGCAACACTGGCACCCCAAGAACACTGGGCGATGCTGGCACCGCGGTCGGCAGCATAGACAAGCGCAGCACCGAAATCAGCTACAGCAGAACTGCTGGCACGGCTGTCGAATACCTGACAAACCATCATCTTGACACCGCCCGTACCGTCGCTACCACCGGCAACACCGCAGACACCAATACCATTATTATTGGTGGCACCTACGGTACCTGCTACGTGAGTACCATGAGAGTGAGCGTTGATATCGCTTGAATTGATAACGAAGTTGTAGCCGTAGATATCATCTACAAAGCCATCACCATCATCATCAACACCAGGCTTACCGTTCAACTCAGCTTTGTTGATCCACACATTGGCCTTCAGGTCTGGGTGATCTGTCTGGAAACCACCATCAATGATGGCAACCACTACATCCTTAGAACCGGTAACACCAGTCGCCCAAGCCTTGAACACATTGGCATCGGCACCTGCCTTGGTACCTGGGATATGACCATCGTTGTTGTAATGCCACTGGTCATTGAGCAATGGGTCGTTGAAAGGCAAGTTGGATGCAGCCTTGGCAGCCTTAGCCACTGCTGCTGGCGAAACCTCAAGGAAACGCTCACCGCCTATGGGTTTGTAAACCGGTATGCGCTGGGCATAAGCCACACCCTCTGTAGAACGGAGCAAGTTGCGGGCTTGTGCCAGTTTCATACCTGATGCCTCGTAATGGACATCGTACCAAAGATCCAGTCCTGCTGCCTTGTGCTTAGCCTCATCCTTACCGGCATAAGGGAAAACACGGGTCATAGAGACTGCCTTTACTTTCTGACTGACCCTGTCGAGCGGGGTCACGCCTGTCTGAACATACTTCTTGCTCGTACCTTTCACCGACAGCGGAAGCTTGGCAGCCACCAAACGGTCGGCTATCTCACGCTGGAGTTTGACACGAACGACACCCTCTACGTAATTACCATCCGCAGAGGTTGCTGTAGAAGAAGATACAGACTGCGCCTGAATACGCACGCTACTGCTTAGACACAGCACCGCACATACTAACAAAAGTAATCTTCTTGTCATGTTAGAAATGTTGTAAAAAAAATAAATATAAAACAAATAATAGTATATTATAATGCTACCCTTAAATAAGTGTCGAAACAATCTGATAAGTGTTGATACGCCCTCATGAGTGTCTGCATGACACTAACTTTTTCTCTCTGGGTGCAAAAGTAAATAAATTAATTGATATATGCAAGTATTTCTAACAGTTTTGTATAAAAAGATAGTAAAAATACATCATTTTGCTCCTTTTCACCACGGCAACTTACAGTCACCCCCATTTTTAAGCACTTTTATTTACGAAATGTAATTTCCATTTTGTAAAGTTAAGGAGATAAGCAGTCAACAATGAATATGACTAAAATTAAGTAAGTCAACGCAAATGACAAATAAGCAACAACCGAGTCTACTCATATTAAAAATAATGCCAAGAGTGGTCAATTAAAATCGTTAAATCACAAAAATCTTACTCTTATACTATATAAAAGTTTTGTTGAAGCTGCAAAAATCTCCGTTCCGTGATTCGGAACGCACATTCCGTGATTCGGAACCGCCATTCCGTGATTTGGAACGGCCGTTCCGTATCACGGAACGGAGATTTATCCACAAGAGAAAAAACAAATTCATAACGAACGAAAAACAATGATTAAAGTAACTGAACATAGCTTTAGGGTTGCAGAGCGGTTACAATGGAAGTTAAACTCGTTAAAGGAAGTTAGAGAAAAACCCTCGCAGTATGCTCAGCACGATAAAAAGTCGTATCTTTACCAAAGATATTTCGGAAGAAGAAAGAAAATAACACGCAAAAGAAAAACAAAGCAGAAAAAAGAAAAGAGAGAAATGTTATGAAGAAAACATTCGCATTATTAAGCCTTCTGTGCGCATTCATCATGAATGCCACGGCACAGACATGGGTAGGAACCTGGGCTACAGCTCCACAGGCTGCCGTGAAGAGCAAAGTGTTATACAGCAATACGCCCCACTCCATCAGACAAGTGGTGAAGGTATCATTGGGCGGCGAGGTGATACGACTGAAACTGAGCAACATCTACAGTTCTGAACCCGTGGTGATACGTTCGGTCTATATCGCCCATGCCAAAGACTCATTTGGCGTAGATGCCAAGAGCGCTGAGTATCTGAAGTTTCACGGCAAATACAAGACTGTGATTCCTGCTGGCAAGGCGATAGAAAGCGACCCGCTGAAGTTCAACCTCAGACCTTTGGAGCGCGTTGCCATTACCATCAACTACACCTCATCGCCAGCCAAGCCTACCATGCACCCTGGCTCCCGCACCACCTCCTATATCATGAAAGGTGTAACCAATGCTCACTCCAACTTCGAAAAAGCACAACGCGTGAACCACTGGTACACTATCGCTGGCATTGATGTGTACACGATGAAAAACAACCTGAGCGCCATTGCCATCATAGGAAACTCAATAACCGATGGTCGCGGAACAACCGACAATGCACAGAACCGATGGCCCGACATCATGAGCGAGATGCTGCACCTGAAACATAAGATTACCAATCAGGGCGTACTCAACTTAGGTATTGGATCCAATCAGGTGGTAGTGCCCGGAGGAATAGGGACATTGGCCAAAGACCGATACGACCGCGACATCCTGGGACAATGCGGTGTGAAGAAGGTGATTATCTTCGAAGGTGTCAACGATATAGGAAACACTAAGAGCGGCAACAGCGAGACAACAGCCCGACTGCTGATAGAAAGTTATCAGAACATGATCAAGAAGGCAAAGGCAAGAAAGCTAAAGGTGTATCTCGCCACTATCACGCCTTTCAAGGGTGCAGGCTATTACACTTATTTCCACGAGGCTTGCCGACAATACGTGAACGACTGGATACGCCGTCAGGGCAAGGAGAAAAAGGTGGATGGCGTGCTCGACTTTGCCAAACTGATGCAAGATTCTGCCGATGAGCACAGAATGAAGAAGGAATATGTATGCAGCGACTGGCTGCATCCCAACGCCGCAGGATATAAGGTAATGGGAATCTATGCGGCAGAAATAGTCAAATAAAGGAACTTGAGATTTGGGGAAGTTAAGGAGTTAACTCCATGAAATAACTCCTTATTGTTTTTCCCCACACGCCCTGAAGGGGCAGAAGCTCTTAGCCCAGGGCATCGCCCT
>OIYP01000672.1_pt1 | contig 21136 bp, 17 predicted proteins | sample 1588261 | NCBI WGS metagenome assembly OIYP01 (sample SAMN03283293) | human gut metagenome | biome: human-associated habitat; material: feces | host: Homo sapiens | place: Peru | collected 2012
TGTGTTCAAAGCCTGATGCTACGAACATGCCAATAGGAAAAAGCATAACTAAGAGTTTATCAGTTACAGTCTTACCACCCCATGATAACCATACAGCTACACATACCATGATGTTGCAGACAATACCTAAGCATAAAGCTTCAATAAAGCCACGAGCATAAGCTAGAGCACCAAAGCCATCTGATGGATAGACATGCTCAACCTTATGAAGTGCAGTATTTAAAATGGTAAGTCCCCAATTGCCATTGAAGTTCATATAGGTTCTGCCTAAGAAGATTAAAAGCACAATAATCATGGCACCTACAAAGTTACCAAAATAAACAGTAGCCCAGTTCTTTAATAAAGTAGCAGTGGTGATCTTACCTGATGCTCTGGCAATTAAAGTTAAAGTAGATGAGGTGAATAACTCTCCACCTAACAGTACTACTAAGAACAGTCCCAATGCGAAGAAAAGACCTCCTACAACTTTACCAGGTCCATCACCTAAAGCTGCAACAGCTGTAGTGTAGAAGCAGAAAGCTAAAGCAATTGAAGCACCAGCCAGAATTGCTAATAAAAAGGCTCTTGTAAATTTCTTTGAAGCTTTGTCCATCACATGATGTTCAGCAGCTTCAACCATGGCTTGAGGAGATAAAGCCTGTAATGATGGTGTATCACTCATAATATGTCTCGTGTTGTTTATAACCTTAAGATAAATTCACTTAGATAAATTCACTTAGATAAATTCACTTTGTAAATCCAGTTAGGAAGTGAAATCCAGTAAAACCAATCTCTTTTTTGAAGTTGTTGTCTGTAGAAAAAACACAGATCTGCAATACCTAATTAATTATTATCTAATCAGTCTTAGGTATTACTATGTGCATGTGTTCAAGGTGTAGTAAGTAGGATTTTTAAAGTCTTCTTACAAAATGATGTTCATTTTACATGAAAAAGTCATTTACATGAAAAGCAAAATAAGAGAGTTTAACTTTATTTCTAAGAATGTTGCCTACTTAAAGTTCAGTAGCTTTGTTTTAAGTGCTTTTAAAGAAGATGTGGCCTGAGCAGAATTAAAAGAATATATGTTCCTTTTAAGGAATATTGAGACTGTTTGAAAGTGGGCTTTGATTAAAGTAGGAGCATTAGCTCCTGCTAAAGTTTAGCTTATCAAAGATATAAAATAGGCAATGTAGTTAAGACATAGTTTTTATTTTTTTCTACTACTTAATTTCTGCATCAGTTAAAGTGCTTTCAGTTAAAGAGCCTGCCTTAGTCTGAATGCATAAGAACTCTAGATCAGTTGTTGCACTGATAGTTCTTACGCCAGCAGGGGCAATCTTTAAGAAAGAACCTTCCTTTACAGGATATTCTTTACCGTCAACACCAATTGAGCCAGTGCCCTTTAGCACAATCCATAACTCCTCGTTTTCCTTGTGCTTGTGAGCAAAAGGAGCCTTTGAGCCTGCTGACATCTTGTTTAAAGAGATCTCACAACCTGTAAGACCTAAAAGATCTTTTAAGAATAATTTTGAAGAGCAGGATATTTTTGCATCCTTGCACTCCATCTCATAAGAACCGATGTCAGAAAATGAACCGAGATCAGCAAAGGTTGCATTGGTGTCTTTAACAAAATTCTCTAATTTCTTTGAGTTGTCTGATAACTTAAATGAAAGATCCATTTTTATATCTCCATAGAAACAATGTTAGTTAATTTATAACGTTAAATCCAAATCAGTGGTATCTATAAAAGTAGTTAGATATCTAACTATTTTGATATCAAAATATCTATTCAAGGTTCTTACGAATACGATCCATAAGAGTTTCTACAAGTTCAGCTTCTTCAGTAGAAAAACCTTTATAAGCCTTTTCATTTAAATCGTGGCTGATCTTTTCAAAGACAGGTTTAAAGTCCAGTCCTTTTTGAGTCAGCTCAATTAAAGTTACACGGTTATCTTTACTTGAACGTGTTCTTTTAACAAGCTCTAATTTTTCTAGCTTATCAATTAACACTGTTACAGTAGCTTTGGTTCTATCTACTTTTTTAGCAAGCTCCTGCATAGACATAGCACCAAACATTAAGAGACATTTAATAATATCTCCATGTGAAGGAACTATTCCTTTAAGACCAGCTTTCTCTAATTCATTAGTTAAGAATTGATTACCAGCCTTTCTTATTCGCGATGCGTAAAAAACAGCTAAATATTTCATGTCTTAATAATAGTTAGATATCTAACTAATGTCAACGAATTATTTTTAAATATTTCTGAAACTTTTATGGGCAGGAATTTTCTCAAATAGAAAAATATTTTCTCGATATAAAAGCCGTTTTGTAAAGATCTTAAGAGAAATGTTAAAAAAAGTAGTTGACGAATTTTAATCTCATTATATAATGTAACGGCTTTTGAACGAGACCAGTTCGTTCAAGTGTCAGACTGGGGGTATAGCTCAGCTGGGAGAGCATCTGCTTTGCACGCAGAGGGTCAGCGGTTCGATCCCGCTTACCTCCACCATTACTTGGATGTCTGAAGAAAGGATGTAAGAGTCCGAAGCATTACAGTTATGCAAGTGAATGTAATGCTGCGGTTTTTTACGACCGTAAGTTCTTTAAAAATTTATCAAGCTGAAATCAAAGAGTTCAATCTAGAAATAGAAAAACAAGCAAGTGTCTTGGAACTTTTTGGCGAAATTGTTACGAACTGATGAGAACCATCAGAAGTTACGAAACGAAATCTCTGAAAGCTGTGAAGCTTTTTGGGGTTGTATAGTTAAGTAATTAAGCGTATACGGTGGATGCCTTGGCAATAAGAGGCGATGAAGGACGTGCTAACCTGCGAAAAGCTGCGGTAAGCTGGTAAGAGGCGCAATACCCGCAGATGTCCGAATGGGGAAACCCACTGCGCAAGCAGTATCCTGTTTACAGGAAGCGAACCGGGAGAAGTGAAACATCTCAGTACCCCGAGGAAAAGAAATCAACCGAGATTTCCCTAGTAGTGGCGAACGAACGGGAAGAAGCCCAAAATCTTGATATGTAGTAGCTGAATCAGTTGGGAAGCTGAACAGAAAAGTGTGATAGTCACGTAAGCGACGTTGCATATTGAGTGATACATGAGTATGGCGGGACACGAGAAATCCTGTCAGAAGATGGGGGGACCATCCTCCAAGGCTAAATACTACTTATTGACCGATAGTGAACCAGTACCGTGAGGGAAAGGCGAAAAGAACCCCTGTGAGGGGAGTGAAAAGAATCTGAAACCGTATACGTACAAGCAGTAGGAGCGCTACGGCGTGACTGCGTACCTTTTGTATAATGGGTCAGCGAGTTGCTTTCAGTGGCGAGGTTAACCGTATAGGGGAGCCGTAGGGAAACCGAGTTTTAACTGAGCGAATAAGTCGCTGGGAGCAGACCCGAAACCTGATGATCTAGTCATGGGCAGGATGAAGGTAAGGTAACACTTACTGGAGGTCCGAACCCACTAACGTTGCAAAGTTAGGGGATGACCTGTGACTAGGGGTGAAAGGCCAATCAAATCAGGTGATATCTGGTTCTCCCCGAAAGCTATTTAGGTAGCGCCTCAATTGATGATTACAGGGGGTAGAGCACTGTTTCGGTAAGGGGCCCATCCCGGGTTGCCGAGTCGATGCAAACTCCGAATACCTGTAAGTGAAGATTGGGAGACAGACAGCGGGTGCTAAGGTCCGTTGTCGAGAGGAAAAGAGTCCGGACCGCCAGCTAAGGTCCCCAAGTACAGATTAAGTGGGAAACGATGTGGGAAGGCATAGACAGCTAGGATGTTGGCTTAGAAGCAGCCATCATTAAAAGAAAGCGTAATAGCTCACTAGTCGAGTCGGCCTGCGCGGAAGATGTAACGGGGCTAAATCTGTCACCGAAGCTGCGGATTCATTCGTAAGAATGAGTGGTAGGGGAGCGTTCTGTAAGGTGAAGAAGGTGTACTGGAAGGTATGCTGGAGCTATCAGAAGTGCGAATGCTGACGTGAGTAACGATAATACGGGTGAAAAACCCGTACGCCGAAAGACCAAGGTTTTCTGTCCAACGTTAATCGGGGCAGAGTGAGTCGGATCCTAATGATAAACTGAAAAGTGAGGCAGATGGGAAATCGGTTAATATTCCGATACTTTATATGACTGCGATGGAGGGACGAAGAAGGTTAGGCACGCATACTGTTGGATGTATGTGAAAGGGTGTAGTTCCGCTGTGTACGAAGAGAAGGCATGGCGAAGGATGAGACCTGAGAGGAGGGAACTACGGTTCCTGAAGGTGTTGATACCCTGCTTCCTGGAAAATCTTCTAAGCTATAGGTTATATAAAACCGTACCCCAAACCGACACAGGTGGTCGGGTAGAGAATACCAAGGCGCTTGAGAGAACTCGGGTGAAGGAACTAGGCAAAATAGTACCGTAACTTCGGGAGAAGGTACGCCGATGGTTGTTAGCCGTCACGCACGGTAAAGCAATAATCGGTCACAGAAACCAGGTGGCTGGGACTGTTTAACAAAAACACAGCACACTGCAAACACGAAAGTGGACGTATAGTGTGTGACACCTGCCCGGTGCCGGAAGGTTAAATGATGAAGTTATCGCAAGAGAAGCTTCTGATTGAAGCCCCGGTAAACGGCGGCCGTAACTATAACGGTCCTAAGGTAGCGAAATTCCTTGTCGGGCAAGTTCCGACCTGCACGAATGGTGTAACCATGGCCACGCTGTCTCCACCCGAGACTCAGTGAAATCGAAATCGCTGTGAAGATGCAGTGTACCCGCGGCTAGACGGAAAGACCCCGTGAACCTTTACTATAGCTTGACACTGAACATTGAGTCTGTCTGTGTAGGATAGATGGGAGACTAAGAAGCATGTACGCCAGTATGTGTGGAGTCGTTGTTGAAATACCATTCTGACATGCTTGATGTTCTAACCCTGCGGGGGACAGTGTCTGGTGGGTAGTTTGACTGGGGCGGTCTCCTCCTAAAGGATAACGGAGGAGCACGAAGGTTGGCTAATCACGGTCGGACATCGTGAGGTTAGTGTAATGGCACAAGCCAGCTTGACTGCGAGACAGACGAGTCGAGCAGATGCGAAAGCAGGTCATAGTGATCCGGTGGTTCTGAATGGAAGGGCCATCGCTCAACGGATAAAAGGTACTCTGGGGATAACAGGCTGATACCGCCCAAGAGTTCATATCGACGGCGGTGTTTGGCACCTCGATGTCGGCTCATCACATCCTGGGGCTGTAGCAGGTCCCAAGGGTATGGCTGTTCGCCATTTAAAGTGGTACGCGAGCTGGGTTCAAAACGTCGTGAGACAGTTTGGTCCCTATCTGCCGTGGGCGTAGGAAGATTGAGAGGACTTGCTCCTAGTACGAGAGGACCGGAGTGAACGAACCTCTGGTGTACGGGTTGTCATGCCAATGGCACTGCCCGGTAGCTAAGTTCGGAATCGATAACCGCTGAAAGCATCTAAGCGGGAAGCGAGCCTCAAGATAAGTCTTGCCAATATAAATTGTAAGGGCCGTTCGAGACCAGGACGTTGATAGGTGTGAGGTGGAAGAGTCGGAGAGACTTGTAGCTGACACATACTAATTACCCGAGAGTCTTAACTATACAACACCCAAAAGGCTTTAAGCGCTTGCTTGTGGGACTAGAAAAGAGAGAAGACAAAGAAAGTAGAGCTTGATAAATTTTTAACCGAGATTGCCCGGTGACCATAACGCTTTGGTCCCACCTGTATCCATTCCGAACACAGAAGTGAAACGGAGCCGTGCCGATGGTAGTGTAGCATTCGCTATGTGAGAGTAGGTCATTACCGGGCTTAACTATACAAAGGTCGACTTAAGTCGCGGTAACGGATTTTCCGGTGACTATAACGCTTTGGTACCACCTGTATCCATTCCGAACACAGAAGTGAAACGAAGCCGTGCCGATGGTAGTGTAGCATTCGCTATGTGAGAGTAGGTCATTACCGGAATTATATAAAGAAGCCCTCTAGCAAAAGCTAGAGGGTTTTGTCGTTTGGGGCCTAATAAATATTGGACGACCAATTTCTGCTTCCTTCTATTTCTCTTTTTCATTTTCATTTTTCAGCTTACTACGCTCTTAACTTAATCCTATTTCTTCTATGGCTTTAGGCTTTTACACAATAAACAAGTAAAAAGCATATTTGGCACAAAGCTTGCTACTAACTCCTTGAAAGTTTTTTTTACTGCTTTTTGTCAATTTTTTGCCATGATGTTTAGGAGATAGCGATGGATAACACTAGTGTTGATCTTGGTCTTGTACAAAACGTACAAGGGCTTGATAAGCTTCGTCAGATGTCGCGCGGTGACATCAATGATAAGAAAAATGCCTTAGTAGCAGCTGCCCAACAGTTTGAGTCAATCTTAAATCAGTTTTGGCTTAAGGAAATGCGTGCTACTAATGAGACTATTTGCCCTGATTCTCCATTAAATAGTCGTGAAAGTTCTTTTTTTCAATCAATGCTCGATGAGCAGATGATTACTAGCATGGCTAAAAGCACTGAAGGCAGTTCTTCCTCTATTACTCATTTGCTGGTTAAGCAGTTTGCAGGCGCTATGGGGGATGAAGGGAAAGAAATTATTGCCGCCCTTGAAAACCGTCCATATGAACCGCAATCAGAAAACGGTTTAACTATGCCTGGTGATACCAAGGCAGGACTTATGGCTTTACCAGAACGCGAAGGTCTCAAGGCTCAAGCTGATTTCAGTTCTGCAGCAAACGTTGGTCATGATTCTTCATACTTTAATGACTTAATGGCCCGTAAGCTTTCTAATTCATCTAATGATGCTCAAGAAGCTGATACTAACGTGTCTCAACTCAATGCTACTGTGCGTAAAGTTTCGGCTTACGAAAATGTTCAAACTAGTGGCACAGATGGTTCAAGTCCAGCCGTTTCGTTCGTTCAGAAATTTATGCCGGTGGCTCGCAAGGTAGCTCAAAAGTTTGGTCTTAATCCTTTGGTTATTGTGGCTCAGGCTGCTCTCGAAACCGGTTGGGGTCAACATGTGGGTAAAGGGAACAATTTCTTTGGGATTAAAGCCGGTGGTTCTTGGCAAGGTGAAGCGGCTTTGGAAACCACCTCAGAATTTGTTAAAGGCCGTATGGTTACAGAAAATGCGTACTTCAGAAGCTATAAGGATGCAGAAGCAAGTTTTGAAGATTACGCTCGTTTGGTTACTTCTAATGATCGTTATGCTAAGGCTGTGGCACAAAACCGTGATCCGGATCGATATTTTGAAGAAATTCAGCGTGCAGGCTACGCAACTGACCCGAATTATGCATTAAAGCTAAAAAGCATTGTTAGAAATGACGCTTTTTCGTCTTATCGATACGCAGACGGCAAGCTTTAGGAGTAAATTATGGCAGACTTACTTAAGATTGGTACTAGTGGGGTTTTGGCGCAGCAGCAGTTGCTTCAAACTACCTCTAATAATATTAGTAATGTAAACACTGCGGGTTATAGCCGTCAGGAAAACATTATTTACACCAATGTAATCAACCAAGGTTGTGGTTACGTGCAAACTCGGCGCGTACTCGACAACTACGCTGAACGTGAACTTTTACGTGATAATGCTTCGGTTAGCTATTACTCTGCGTTAACTGAAGGTTTATCAAACGTAGACAAGATTTTGTCAGATTCTTCTACCGGCCTTTCACCGGTTGTTACTGAACTCTTTGGGAATATTCAGTCTGCCAACAATAACCCAACTTCAGTTGCTAACCGTAATGAACTTCAAAGTTCAGTTGAACTTACAGTGCAGCGTATCAATACTATTAGTTCTAACATCCAAACTGAATATCGCACTGCTAATAATAAGATTGTTGAAGCCGTGGACAAGGTTAACCAATTGCTCGACGGTATCTATAAGATGAATGGTCAGCTTATTAGCTCTGCTAGTCGTGGCGCCGATTCTTCTTCTTACCTCCAAATGCAAGATGAAAGAGACCGTATGATTACTGAGCTCTCTACTTATCTTGATATTAAGACTGTTGCTCAGCCAAACGGTTCTTTGTACGTTAATATGGCTTCTGGTCAGACTTTGGTTTTAGGGGATGGTTGCGCTAAACTTTTTGCTGAACCAAGTCAGCTTGACGAATCAAGCTATGAACTTAAGTTTACCTATGGCAACTCTAAGACTACTTTAAAGCAGGATGTTGGTGGTTCTATTGGTGGTTACTTTGATGCTTGTGAAGGCTTAAAGAATGCACAACGCGAAGTTGGTAAGATGACTGTGGCCTTAGCGGATGCACTTAACTGCCAAAATAGAAGTGGTCTTACCTTAACCAATAAAGTAGGTGGCGATTTATTTACCCTTAAAGATATTGTGGTAAATAGTGACTCTAGAACTTCTACTATGACTATGCAGTTTGCCCAAGGTGAAGCTTCAAAGCTTACGGGCAATGATTATATGGTTGTCGCTAAAGATGACGCTGCTACTGAGTTCGAGGTTTTTGAGATGGTAGGTGACAACAAAGTAAGTAAGGGTATCTATACCGCCACCGGCGGAAAATTGACATTAGGGGAAGATTTTGGCTTTAACTTAACTTTAAATGACGTTCCTACGGCAGGAGATGTGTTTTTAGTTCAACCTACTTTGACTGTTGGTTTTACAATTGAATCAGCTGTAACCTGTCCGGAAGATTTTGCGTTTGCGAGTGTTATTCGTTGTAACCAAAATGCGCAAAATATGGGTAATGCTAGCTTAAACCTAGTTGGGGTCACAAGTACCGCTAAAGGTTCTGCTTTTAATGTGGATGCAGATCATGGGACTGTGGCTTTAAATCCAGATGCACCTTCGTTGGTTCGGATTAATAAAAACGGTGATTATGAAGTTTTTGCGGTAAATAATGGGGTTGAAACAAAACTTGGCACGGCTGATGCAAGTACTAGAGGGCAAAACCTACTTGCCAATTTAAAAGCGGATGATGGTAGTCTTTTGTATGCTGATGTTGCTAAAAATCCAGGGTTTGAATTAAATCTTTCTGGGACCGTAAAGACTGGGGACGAATTTAATATCGAATTGAATCTTAATGGTTCCGCTGATAACTCCAACGGGATTTTGTTGCAGAACATCGAACAAAAGCAGATTGTAAATGGTAACGTATCTAAGACTTTTAGTGATGCTTACTCATCTGTAGTTAGTTATATCGGGACTGAAATCAAGGTGTCTGATATTAACCACACTGCAGCTAAAGCTAAACAGAGTCAAAGTGAAGCGCTGAGCCAAAGCTCTAAGGGCGTTGAATTAAATGAAGAAGCTTCTAATTTAGTTCGGTTCCAACAGAGTTATCAGGCTTCAGCCCGGATCATTACAGCTGCACAGTCGGTTTTTGATTCACTAATGAGTGCTCTTGGTTAAGGTAGACTTATCTACCGCCCCAGGGGCGGTAGAAAGGAGTAGCTAATATGCGTATTTCAACTTCACTTAGCTTTGAACGCAGTCTATCTTATCTGCAGAGCACAAATACTAAACTTGATAAAGCTTCAGAACAGTATAATTCTGGGATGAAGTTTACTACTGCGGCTGAAGATCCAACTGGGATGGGGAATAAACTTCGCTTTGATGCGGAAATCTCGACCTATACCCAGTATTCGGTTAATGCAGGCTTGGCATCTGATGCCTTAGGGCTTGAAGAAACGGCCTTGACTAGTATTTATGAAAGCTTATCTTCTTGTGTCGTATCATTGCAAAGCTCTGTAAATGGCACCTACGATGAATATAACCTTGATGCGGTAGCAACAGCGCTTGAAGAAAGCTTGTCTTTAGTCTTTGACTTAACCAACACTAAAACCTCTGAAGGTGAATATATCTTTAGTGGTAATCAGTCTATGCAGCCAACTATGGTAAAGACTAGTGATGGGACTTATGAATGTCAAGCTGATGCGGGGTACAGACAGGTTAAAGTATCTCCATCTGTAAAAGTTACCACCTCTGATAGTGGGTTGAAAATTTTTGAGCAGAGTCCATTGTGCCGTACAGCTAGCACTACTGGCGCCGAGCTTGGTTACTCTGCTTTATCGACCTTTGATAACTTTGTAAACACTAACTACGTAGTAGGTGGGGATAATACCTATAGTGTGGCGTATGATGATGCTAACGGTACTTATCAAATAACCCACGGTGGTAAAGTAGTGCAAGAAGGTGAAATGGAAGCTGGGGGCACCATTATTTTTAATGGGCTTGATATTACCTTAAACCAAGGGGTAACTAATTGCGATATCACCCTTGATCCACCACAAAATGATAACGTTTTAAATACTTTACAAAGTTTGATTACTGCATTAAGAGACCCAAATTTGACGGCGAAAGAAAGAAGTCAAATTTTAGCGCAAGGGCAGGTTAGTGTGTCTAATGCTAAAGAAAATATCAACGTAACCCTAGGGCATGTTGGGGGCCGATTAAAGAATATTGAAAGTGTGATCAATTCAAATGAATCTTTAAACGTAATTAAGCAAGAAGCACGAGCTAATATCAGTGAAGTCGATGTGTATGAAGCAGCTTCCAATCTTTTAAAAGAACAAAATGCTTTATCAATGGCACAAAAGACATTTAGTATGGTAAATGGTTCTAGTTTGTTTGATTACATTTAAGATAGGAGCAGGGTTTACCTAAAAGGCCAACTTACGCCATTTAGAACTTTTTAAAACAATTTAAAACCTTAGGCTTAGGCCAACTAATCCAAATGTTAAATAAAACGGCTAGTTAAAACCTAGCCGTTTGTCGTTTATGTGAAGCTTCTAAGTTTTTAAAAGTCTTGGTTAGCCCAAAGCCTAGACCGGCATAAGTTTGCCAGTTAAAGGTTCTTAGAGGAAAGTTTGAGGCATGGCTTTGCCTTGAAAATTAAAAGTACAACTCTAGGTGACATCCTTCCCCACCTATAGAGGTGGGACTTCCCACCGAAAAGATAGGTTCAGTTCTCGCTCAAGCACTGTTATGAAGTGACGTTTGTCCGCCGTTATTTTTATTAATTTTAATTAGAGCTTGGAAAGAGATTCCAACTCAGCTTAAGAACGGAATTGGCCACTCTGTTATACGTGGATTGGTTACCTACAGGTCAATGGTTTCGCCGCGAGTCCCAGTGTCTCTGTTCTTGGATTGCAATTTACTCAGTAAATGCACCTAATATAGTGCTTTCTTGGATGACTCAACCTTTAGCGATGCTGAAACCTCTTGCCAAGCTCTAATATGTTAATTACCTAATGAGTTATTGTTGTTACTGTTGTTCTACTACTGATTATTTGCCTAATGCATACTCATCATTGCGAGGAACCTTTCCATTATAAGTATCAGTCATAATTCCCCATATAAAGCATGCCAACTCTCTAGCTACTGCTGTTTTAGCTACATTTGCAGGCTTTCCATTTCTAAGGTTAAGCCTGTAGAATTTAGATCTTAGCCTTTCATTAGCCCTATCTGCGTAACTAATCGCAATAGGATTATTGCACAGAGCTTGTCTTCTCAGTAGCTCCTTAGACTTATGCCCAACTTTGCCTCTACAAATGCCTGCAGCAGCCTCTATGAGTGTTTTACGACATTGGCTATTACCTGATTTAGTAATGCTTATCCTTTGCGTTTTTTCACCACTAGAATTCTCGCCTGGTACTAGTCCTAGGAATGAAGCAAATTCACTTGCTGTCCTAAATCTACTAAAGTCAGAAATCTCACTCATCATGGTCATTGCAGCTTGAGTCTTTATTCCTAGTAGACATCCTAGCTCAGCTGCTTTCTCTTGATATTTATCACCTTGAGCAAACTCCTCAATTCTTTTATCAAGCCTCTCAAGTTTTGCTACATAGTTTTCAAGAGAGGTTATGTACTCATCTAGAGTTTCTTTTAGCAATGCATGATCAAACTTTAATCCATGCAACCAGGTAATATGAGCTTTAGTCCAATTGGTATTAGAATACTTTATACCTTGTCTTAAGAGAAACGCTAAGATCTGCTGCTTAACCTTCTTAACCGCATCTCTATGGGCATTTCTCATTCTTAGATATTCTCTAACATTGAGATCATCTTTGTCAGGAACATGCACTGACTTATAAGTTTTATTAGCTAAAGCCATGGCTATAGCTTTTGAATCTAAAGGATCATTCTTTTTCTTCTTAGCATTAGCACTTTTTTGTATAGTACTAGGTGCTAAGATCACGCATTCAATTCCTTTTGCCTTTAACTGAAAGTAAAGATCAAAACCTAAACAACCTGCCTCATAACCACACTGAATCCATACGTTATCAGTAGCTTTGATGTTAAGCATCGTTTTAAGGTTTTTTACGTATTTCTCAACACCAGATGCTGTAGCATCAGTAATCTTTAAAGGAGCACCTATAAAGTCTTGAGTTAACTCACTTTCATCTAAAGTTACGTGGTAAGTACTTAAAGTAAAAGATTCCTTGTGGACATCCATGCCAATATATAATAATCTATTCATTGTGACCTCTCACTTGTATGCGGTAATCCCCGCAGATTGTTAATTTTTTTCAACAGACATTATACGGGTAAATCCACGAACTTACATCTGCTGAGGTCACTTCATATTGTCTCTGCAGAGCTCAGGAGGCGCATTCTTCATAAGTTCCGCTACGGCTTTCTTGTCCAGAGATTCTGTCATTAGTCCGTTTTCGGCAAGCCATTCCTTCATCTGCTGTACCGAGTTGGGATTCTCAAGAGCGGTGAACTCCTTCATGGCCGTTATGAGTTCTTCCCGTGAGCGAGCATCCATGTAAATCGCCTGACGCACCAGTTCCATGTCAACGAGAACTCCGCGGTCGTTGATCTGCTGATCGATGATGTATTCCTCCCAGATAAAGTCCGATACTGGATACCTGGAGAGACGATGCTGTATTTCCATTTCGGTCTCAACATCCCGGCGGTTATAGCTTTTGAATGTTTCCCATTTGTTGGGAGCATGATGGGGGAGATTGCGGGTTCTGCCTCCGTTACTCTGTGTCGGAGCACAGGGCTTGCAGAAATAACGGATAAGTTCTTTGCCCTCCGAGAGCTTCTGTTTCTCAAGTCCCAGAACGGCCCCGACACCTTCAAGAGACTGTGGCAGTCCCAGTGTCGCAGCCCACACCATGTCGCAATGCCAACCATCAGGGCTGAGATAAGTACCAGGTGGAAGTCCTAGATACCGGGAGAGACAGATCCTTTCAAAGGAAGCATTAAAGCTGTGTTTTATGACCTTCTCATCGGAGAGTGCCTTTAAAATCTCATCCGGCACTTTCTCCCCGCAGGCAAGATCGAAAACCTGCACCGGTTTCCCATCTACGCTGCAGGCAAAGAGCAGGATTTCAAAATCAGGTGATTCAGCGTAGCGGTACACACCGCTTTTGCTGATGTCTACACTGGAAAATGATTCGATGTCCAATGTGATGTTATTCATTTCAATACCTCACAAAAAAGGGTAGCAACCGGAGCCGCCACCCTTGATAAAATAGTTAAATTTGTACTTAGCGGAGACGCTTCCATCTGAGCCACAGGCGTGAAATCAGATACGTCGTGAACTCAAAGACAAAGGCTGCAATAATTCCGCTGAATACACCGGAGCAGAAACCGGTGATAAAGATTTCTGATGAGTCCATGTGCTATCCCAGAAAATCCTCTTCATCATCTGCAGTGGCAAAATCGCTCTCGGCACTTGCTCTGCCGCCCAGCGGTTCACCGTCCTTAATCTTCTGCAGGTTGTTGAGTCCGCATGCAATGCCACGGTTGCCGTTGGCGTTGAAGGCATAGAAACTGATGCTCGCTCTGCCATAGCAGCCGGAATAGACCTCTGATCTGTCCAGAATATCGTTCCTGTTGGCATCAACCACACCAGGTGCTGTTGCTGAGTTCGCATTCACGAAGTAGGCATTGGCATAAGCCGGATCATCGGGATGCTCCAGGTCGCCGTCACGCAGAGGAGTTCTGAGAGTACTGAGAGCAGGTACAGACTTGGCGTTGCCCTTGAGCTTGGACTGTCCATCACGGTAGGCTTCCTCAATGGCAGCCTTGATTTTTCCTACAGTCACGGTATCGGACTTAGGAATGATGAGAGATACACTGAACTTAGGCTTGCCGCCTTCCATAGCCTTTGGTTCCCATACATTTGCATAAGACCATCTGGTGTTAACACCTGTAATTACTTTTGTAGCCATAATTTATTCTTCCTTAAAATCTAAAGATGCACTTGAAACTGCCGGTCTTTTATCGCTCTCCGGTACGAGCGTTGGTTTGCCTTTCGACTTAGAGATAAGTCCTGAAAGAAGCTCATCAAATCGAGCTTTCCCGAGGAGTTTCTGCATGGCGGTGATGCCTATGAGTTTCTTCTCGAACGGATCGAACCCTGCCTCGCATACTGCCTTGATTACCTTGTCCTCGCTGGTGAATTTTCTAACTGAACGTCCTTCCACGAGCTTCCATCCGTGCCATTCCTTACCGCCAATGGCCTGCTTCAAGGCATATTCCTTGATGTCATTTGCCCATGCTGTAAGTTCATCAACTTGGGAAAGGATCACTTCGATTTCTATGTCCTCGAGTAGATCCGGCAGTTTGAAATCATGCTTTGCCAGCAGAAGGTTCGCCTCGGCTCTGGCACGGCAGGCGTGTTTGGCTTTACAGAATCCGCACCATTCACCGGCACAGAATTTACCTTCACCGGCAAATGCCAGGGAGGCAATAGGCTTCAGTGTGTTTTCAGCCCATTGGAGGAGTTCTTCCCGGGAAATCTCCCAGGTGCTGATGTTCTCCCGGCGAGGCTGATAGATGGTCATGCTGACGGTATCGATGTCGTAAAGGGCATCGAAAAGGTCGAGAGCCCCAAGGGCATAGCACTTCATCTGCGGATTGTTTTCTGCCTCAACAAGAACGCCGAGACCGTGTTTGTAGTCCACGATGTGCAGTGTTCCGTCAGATACGATGATGCAGTCTGCTGTCCCGAATCCCTCGGGAACCCACTCGGAGAAATCAACTCGCTGCTCAATGAGTACCTTCGGATCTGAGCAGGTTTCTTTCACTTTCTCCACGAGAGACAGCACGTGGGTGGCATAGCCGTTGGCGCAGTCATCCATTTCCTCGCTGTATCTTGTGAGGCTTGGTGTCGGATCTTCCGCGTCCATTCCCAGTGCGGTTTTCAGCTTGAATTCGCAGAGCTCATGGGCTTCAGTGCCTTCTGCGGCATACTCGCTGCCGCCATCTCCCGGAAGCTGCTCACAGAGACGGACAGAAGGCGGACACATCAGCCAGCGGTGCGATGCCGAGGCGGATAAGATTGCGTGAGAGTCAGGCATTCTTGAGTTCCTCCGCATCTTTCAGCATGGCAGCATAGTTATTCGGATCAATAGCTGAGAGCTTTGATGCACCATACTTCTCCAGAAGAGATTTCACACCTTCGCGGTTACCGCTTCTGGCAATGTCGGAAAGAACTCCGCGTACATCCTCCAGGGTAAGTTCCGGCTCAACAGACTCTGCAGGTGCGGTTGGTTCTGCAGGAGCAGTCTGTGTATCCTGAACAGGTTCCTGGGATTCAGCAGGAGATTCCAAAGCGGGGGAGTCCTCTGCCTGCTGAGAGAGAAAATCGGCGATGTCAGTTAACAGCCCGGCAGTGTTCCGCAGACTGGAAACGGCGGCTGCCAAATCTATTATTTTTGTCATAGGTTGTATTTCCTTTTGTTAAGTTACGTTGTCTGGATAAAAGCTCCAGGTTTCTTGCCATCCTTGCGGATACCTGCGACATGGCCGTAAGTACGGCTATGAGTTCGTGGTTTTTTCCGCCGGAATCGAAGTAAGACTTGTGCATGTATGAACCTCCTTCTTTGTGAAAAAAATGAGCCTTACACTTACTACTGGACGTGAGGGGCGGTTTTGAGCGGAAATTTTTTAAAAAATTTTTCTAATTGGTTGGAAAGTGAGCAAAAGGGGGGAAATTAGGATTTTTCAGGGCGAGAAAACCCAGATCCCGGAAAAACCGGAATCTAGGAAAAAGTATATTCAGGGATGATGTCAGTCCTTACTGAGCCGGTTAAACTCTCTTCGGATCTTCTTCATCTGATCTGCAAAGGTGCGCTGTTTGCGTCCAAGGGCCTCTGCGATCTTCCGGTCTGACAATCCCTTTTCCATCATTTCGATGATGTGATCTGCTTCGGGGTCGAGTTCACGAAACCTGGCAATAAGCAGATCAAGCATCTGGCTGCAGGCGATAAGATCATCCTCCAGGGGAGTGTCTTCGGCCTGACTTCATGGGTATTCCATTCTTCTCCATGTTCAGTAAGTTCCTCCAGTGAGGTCGTATCCCCCTGAACGTGGAAAGGGCAGTCAAGACAGTCGGCATTGCATGTCCAAGAATACTCAGCTGGACATTTGCAACGCCCATGTCTCTGTTCTCGTTTTCTCGCTGCCCAGATTTCAGGGAATACGGCCTGGTATTGTTCTTCGGTAATTTCAACGAGTACAACCTTGGTTGGATTGGCTGGACTTCGTAGAGGGTAGTAGCGTTTTTTAGTTGCCATGATGGTCTCTCCAGTTCGGAAAAACCGAAGCGGAGAAGCCCTTCACGGCTGATTGTCACAGTGTGCATGTCACCTCCCGGGGGATCCCCGTTTCGGATGACAGTGCGTGCATGACACTGACAGTTGTTACAAATTCACCTGTTTGGGCAATGCACCATCAGTTCGCGACCCGATGTGCTTACACAGGCGAGGTTAAAAATAGGTAATTGCTCTTAGCCTTTTAATTAGTAGCCTCAAGAGCCGGTGAAATCTGACGTTTTGGATGAGGTGTTCCATCCATTCGGTCAAGACTCATACAAAAAAAGCAGGCATCGATAAGGGTGTCTGCTTGAAAAACGCATTCTTGAAAAAATGTGATCTACTTAACAATAAATGCGAGCGGCTGATTGTACACGTTTATTGGAAGTCCGTGTGAAAATAAAACGCCCTTTGGGGCTAAGTGAATATTAATTGATAATTGTTAGAATAATAATTGTACTAATAGCGAAATGTGTATAAATTTGACATGGTGAGAGATTCTCATTTAGTACGCAAAGATGATTGATCCGTACTCACTTTCGCGGCGTGACAAGAAATAGTTGTGAATATGATTACAGATTGTCCCAAAAACATTGAGTTTTGTCCCAAAAATGATATAATCTATAAAGAATGGGAGGGTGCTATGAAAAAAGGGGATATTCTGGACTTGATAAAATATCACTTCCAAAATAAAGAAAAAGAATTTAGGGATAAAACTATTACGGTTGCTCGTGAGTTTGATAAAACTGGAGATTCTCAACTAGCTCAGTACATTATGGGACTTCTTTCTCAAGCAAATACCTTTTTTCCTCAATCTGAAGATGTTGGGTCATCCCTTATGCCAGTAAAATTAGATACTGACCCATTGCCGTTACCTGAACTTATAATGAACGATTTGAAAGGTATTATCAACGCAGTAAATCATGGTATTGGTGTTAGTAAATTTTTGTTCGTTGGCTCGCCAGGAACAGGAAAAACAGAAAGTTCAAAACATATAGCAAGATTGTTAGGTCGTCAATTACTTCAGGTCGATTTCAGTAATCTTGTGGATAGTAAACTAGGACAAACGGCTAAAAATTTAACAAGTTTATTTAATGAAATTAATGGATTACCATTTCCAAACAACTATATTATTTTATTCGATGAAATTGATACGATAGCGTTGGATCGAATTAATCAGAATGATGTACGAGAAATGGGGAGAGTTACTTCAACTTTCCTCAAGTTACTTGATTCTGTATCTTCTGAAATAGTAATTATTGCTACGACGAACTTGTTTTCAAATTTGGAAAAGGCTTTAGTTCGGAGATTTGACGCAACAATTGATTTTGACAGGTATACTGTGGCCGACAAAATTGAAGTAGCAGAGGTTATTCTAAACAATTACGTACGTCAGTTTAAAAATGTTGCGCGTGATCTTCGCTTATTTAAAAAAATATTAAAAAATGCCAAAAATGTACCCAATCCCGGAGATTTAAAAAATATTATTAGAACATCATTAGCTTTCAGTGATGAAAAAGATCCGTATGACTATTTGAAACGTTTTTTTTATGCTATGTTTAATGGAAAACCTCCAAAATTACAAGAATTACATACTTTAGGATTTACTGTAAGAGAAATAGAAATATTAACCGGAATATCAAAAAGTAGTGTGTCACGAGAGTTGAATGGAGGTGAACATGAATAATGTTTTGACTTTACGCGGAAACCGCTTTGAGCATCGTTCACGTCCTTCTGGTGGTGGAGCAATTCAACTTCCAGGAAGAAGTTGTGTGAGATTAGACCATTTAAATGATTTGCATAATTTTCTTATAGAAGTTAGAAAATTTTGGGAAAATAATGACGTAATTGATGGTGTTTTGGTTAGTGTTTATTACAATAGAATTGTTTCTAAATCAAACAGAATTAACGGGTATTTAAATTCTATTAAAAATGAAAATCCGATTGATACGGTTGTAGGTGCGCGATTTAATTCTGATAAAAATAAGCATATAATTACTCATTTTATTTCTAGAGATAATTTAGATAAAACTATTGAAACATCGAAACAAGTTATTTCTATGTTTGGTGCGTTTTTCTCTAAAAGTGGAATTTCTACATCAGAATTTAACAAAGGTACAGTTTTCGATACATTACCTTATTCCGAATATTCTTTGAAGAAAACAATTTTTAAACAGTATTTACGTGATTCTTGTTTTGTTGAAAAATTCGGGGTTGAAACGATACGTGAAAAATCTTCTAATAAATCCGTAATTACCTTCTACGATGTTAAAGTGGATGCTACGGATATTTTGCAAAAGTTGGGTATTACTGTACCACATTCTAGCATATTGGATAAAATGACAGTTTTGCTTGACGAGAAATATGTTGGGGTTATCTTAAATAAGATTCCATATCTTGTATCCATGGCTGTTGAAGATTTTTCTATGCTATCCCCGGATGATTTTAAATATTTGAATAGATTACCTACAAATAAAATTCCATCTCCAACAAATGAGCCAACAATAGGAGTTATAGATACTTTATTTGATTCGAGTGTGTATTTTAGTGAGTGGGTTGAATATCACGATCTTATATCTGATGACATACCTAAAGTTTCAGAAGATTACAGCCATGGAACAGGTGTAACTTCTCTTATTGTTGATGCACCCAATATTAATCCAAACCTTGATGATGGGTGTGGAAGATTTAAAGTAAGGCACTTTGGTGTGGCTCTCAATGGTGGGTTTAGTTCATTCAGTATAATACAAAATATCAAATTTATAGTTTCGCAAAATCTAGATATTAAGGTATGGAATTTGTCTTTGGGATCTGCAGAAGAAATCGCCGATAATAGTATTTCGATTGAGGGAGCTGTTTTGGATGAAATTCAATATGAATATGATGTAATTTTTGTTGTAGCAGGAACAAACTGCAAAATGAGAAATAACATCCGTAAAAAAATAGGATCTCCCGCAGACTCTTTAAATTCTTTGACTGTTAATGCAGTAGGTTTCGATGATTGCCCGACTGACTATACTAGACGAGGGGAGGTTTTATCGTTTTTTGTAAAACCAGATATATCTTATTATGGTGGCGACAGTCATGGATATATAAATGTTTGCCAACCTTTAGGTCTTGAGAAGGTATGTGGAACTAGTTATGCTGCCCCTTTGGTTTCAAGAAAATTGGCGTATCTAATCAATATCATGGGGTTAAGTAAAGAAGAGGCAAAAGCTTTACTTATTGATTCTGCCATATCTTGGAGAAGAAAAATTTCTTATGAAGACTCTATACTAATGGGGCATGGCGTTATTCCAATAAAAATTAAGGATATTCTTAGTTCTTGTGACGATGAAATCAAATTTATTGTGTCAGATGTTTCTGACAAATTTGATACATATAATTACAATTTTCCAGTACCGATTTTTGATAAAAAATATCCTTACGTAGCAAGAGCGACACTTTGTTATTTTCCTAAATGTTCTCGTAATCAGGGAGTAGATTACACAAATACCGAATTAAAGATTACTTTCGGCCGTTTGCATGAGTCTAAACGCATAGCACCTATCAATAATGATATGCAATACCTAGATGATGCCCCTAGTTATATTCGTGAAGACTCTGCGAGAAAGGAATTTAGAAAATGGGATAACGTCAAATGCATACGTGAGACTTTTACTGAACGAAAGAGGGCTAAAGATATTTTGAACGCATCAAATCCTCAATGGGGAATGAGTATACAGGCTGTTGAACGTTTAGGGAATAAAGACGGCAAAGGAATAAGATTTGGTGTTGTTGTTACGTTAAAAGAAATAAAAGGAGTTAATAGAATTGAGGATTTTATTAATCAAGCTTCGCTCAAGGGGTGGATTGTTAATAGGTTAGATGTTGAAAATCAAATTGATATTTACAAAGTATTAAGCGAAGATGTTGATTTTGAATAGCTTATCTGTGTTTGTTTTATTTGTGCCCCTACTGACCTATAATTACCTAATTACTTTGAGTGCTTCCTTTGTAGTCTTTGAAAATTAGAAGTTTTTACTATTGTGTCCGTGTGGATAAATGTGAAGGTTTTGTTAGTAATATGAGATCTTTTAGGAACTATGCTCCGGCAGAACGCCGAAACTATATAACATTATCAACGGGAGAATACTACCCTGACATTCTTGTAGATGCCTGTCGTCTGTAGATGCCTGTTTTAGAAACTTTTTCGCAATTATTGAAAAGATCTGAAAGTTCCGTTGCACTTTTCATTAATATTGCAAATACTCCAAATCAGTGGATGCGCATTCAGCTTTGTCGAGTATTCAGAAAATATGTGTCTCCTGAAACATCTGTAGAAATGTTGAAGCAAAAGTCAAAGGCCAAGCAGATTTGCAATGATTTTGGGGGCGGCTTCCGTGCAATACAAACGGTACAAGAGCGTTTTGATTTACGCCCGATGCCGGATGAGGCACTTTGCGCAGTACTTTGGGAATACAAGGATAGAGGTAAGAAAGGCTATGATTTAACAGAGAAGTTTTTCAACATGATACAAGGGAAGTTCCCGGATTTATACATTTGGGGACCTAAACGTGCAGGGGCTGATTGTAAAAGTCAACTTAAAAATGTAGATTTTCGCCAATCTCAAAATGCTGTTTAAT
>OIYP01000683.1_pt1 | contig 20936 bp, 20 predicted proteins | sample 1588261 | NCBI WGS metagenome assembly OIYP01 (sample SAMN03283293) | human gut metagenome | biome: human-associated habitat; material: feces | host: Homo sapiens | place: Peru | collected 2012
ATGACGTGTATTTTGAAACAATTGAGCGATACTCCTTTAGTTCTTAAAGGGGGGACTGCCCTTTATTTAGGATATGGGCTTACAAGATTTTCGGAAGATTTAGATTTTGACTCTTCAAAACGTCTTAATCTGCTCAATAAAATAAAAGAAGCGTTTCCTTTAGGCATTAGATTGTTAAATATCAACATAAAGAAAGATACTGAAACAGTTACAAGATATTTAATTGACTATTCTGTCGATGCAATAAAATTAACAGATAAATTAAAAATTGAGATTTCATACAGAACGCCAATACAAGAAGACTTGGTGTGTGTAAAAGACGGAATCCGTTATGCTCCGATAGAACAGCTTATAGATTATAAGTTGAAGGCCGCTTTTGATGGGGATAATACCAGAAGTAAGTGCCGAGATTTGTACGATTTACATTTTTTGGCAAAGAATTATTCAGAAAGTTTTAATGTCGATACAGCTAAAAGGCTTTATGAATTTTCTAAAGATCCTGATGTTTTGGTTTCACGTTATGACATTGATGTAAAGGATGATCAATTATTGAGGGATATCATGGACACTGAATCAATATCACTTGAGCTCAGTGACTTGTCCCGAGCGATTTATTTAAAACAAGAAGAAAAACAGGAAAATCAATCACTTAATAATCAGGAGCAATCATTATCATTAAAAAGACGAGAGTACATGAATGAACGGATTCAGAAGGCAGATGCTTCAAAAGAAATTGATGAAGAAACACAAGAACAAGCCTCTGCTTTATCGCCTAGAATGAAAATGATGCAAAGAAATCAAGAAAGAAATAATGCTCGTAATAATGTTATTTCCACAAGTCAAAAGAAAGGAAGATCTCGTTAATTTTTTATTTTAGAAGGATAAAACTAATGAAATTTAAGAATGTTTTAGTTTGCACAATGGCTATCCTGCCGATGTTTTGTGCCATTGAATCTCAAGCAGGTTTGGCAGAAGAATATAATAAGGCCAAGCTAGAAGAAAGGCATAATTCAGAAGCCTATAAAAATACCCAAAAACTTAATGAAAAACAAAAAGACTTTTTGATAAATGTTTTGGAGACAGGAAGCTGGTGGGGAAGAAATTTAGTGGGACTATGTTTTCAAGAGACGGAAGATTTGAAAAACTGTCATGATGGTAAAGAAGGTCTTTTTGGTTGGAAGTTTCCAATTGAAAAATATGACAATAAATATATATCAAGTGTAACAGTAAGTACTGAAGGTGAGAAATCAATAATAGAAGTTAAAGCATCATCTCATTTTGGCGAGGGTGTTACTCTGGTTCTCAATTGTGAAGCAGTTCCAAACTCATACGGTGGAGAGATAGTTGATTGCCCAATTTCCAAAAAATCTACTTGTCTCGAAAAAGGTCTTTGTTCAGCAGGCATTTTCGATGTAGGTGATGAATCTACAATGATTGAAATTGAATACAAAATTAAAGATTAATTGAAAAGCCCTGCTAAGCAGGGCTTTTTTCTTGAATGGTTAATAGAAATAAGGCTCTCCGAAGACCTGTCCGTCAACAAGTACTTCTACATAGTGAACGGTTTTTGTACACCCTGCTGGGATAGGATGACATCCAGTGTTACCACAGTTAGGGATACATTCTTTGTCTTTTACGTAGGAATCTTCAGTGTAACCGTATTCAGCACATTCTTTAACTACCTGCTTTCCGTAGTTGCCGTAAATGGTCTTTTCACTGTAACGAACACATTCTTTGTGGGAAGGAATAAAAGCAGCCACATTGTTATGAGATGAAATTTGGCTATCACCAACACTTACGTTTGAGCTCTTAAGGCAATTTGATAACGGCACTAAAGGTGGTTTAAGCTTTGCCAGTCTCTTCACCAGAGCCTTATGAGCTTTGGCACATTCTGAGGCTTTAAACTTTGTAGGTAGGCACAGCCAGATAGCACATTCAGCATCATAGTCTGAACTGGTATCAGGCATAGAGTAATTGCTGTTACGTACTCTTGATTGATCAATTTGTGGTAGAACGTCATCTATATTCATTCCATTATCAGAAATAGAATATTCGTTGCTGTTTACTTTATTGTTTAGGTCATTCATCGCTGAATTGAATCTGTTTTCATCTACAAAATTATCGGCATATGCTGAAACTGATAAAGATGTTAGTACAGCTATTGTTAAAAGTTGTTTATTCATTATTACTACTCCTTAGAATCAGAGGAAGGTGAACTGGAATTAGAGGAAGGTGAATTTGGTTTAACGTCAACGCTTCCGTTTTTTCCATTGCCTTTGAGCCTTGCATATACTTTGCTTGCTCCTTGCTTGGCCAACGAACCTGTTTTCATTGCCAATGAACCTGTTTTCATCGCCATAGCACCTTGAGCAACAGGGGACATTTCTGAACTCTTTGTATCATGACCTTCTATCATTGAGACCACAGCAGATGGCACGGAGTGTGCTAAGATAAATATTAATAAGCTTTCAGCGAATATAACGAATGCTTCTGATAAATACATGGGTCTTTTTTGCAATGTCGGTTGATTGATAACTGTCAATATCATATCTAAAAGCACATTAACTATGAATACGAAACACATTAACTCAAATCCCAATTTCACAAGTTGTTTGAGGTAATTCACCGCCCACGAATTAGTCCACGTTAGGCCACCGAAACCTACAGCAAGGACACCACAGCAGATCGTTATATATGCTTTCACGATAGTTAGAATGAAATTTGCGGTCATGCAAAGGAATAATATAAAAATGGCTATGGCAATCAGAAGAGAAAGAGCATAAGCACAGAATCCCCCATCCATTATTCCCGGAATTATGAAATCAAGATTCAGTACTTGCTTGCCTAGAGATGCAACGTAGCAAAGAACTCTCCACCCAGTGACAAACATGTTTTTAATAAATGCTTCAGGTGTATGATTTGATACACCACCAGTAGGTATTATGTCGAGCCAGCCTTCAACAAAAGTAATTAATTTGCCCACACCAACGTATTTTGGATTTAAAATAAAAACGAAGAACCCTATAGTCATAATAAATTTGACTATTTCGGCAAACAGCGTGTTAAAGTCTGCCCCGCTAAATATTTGCTTAATCGCTAAAAAAGATAGTGAAATTAGTGCAAGTCCCCAGAGAAGCTCTGTAGCTCTCTCTGATAATTTTTCAGAAATTTTAATAGCTGATTGTTTTACTAATTTCATTGTGTTAGCGATGGACATTGCAGGATTTGCTTGAGGAGTTATTTTATCTCCAGCATAGCTCGGCTCTGCCATAACAACAAAGAGAGCGAGAGCTGAGAATAAAACCGCAAAAAGCATCTTGATTTTCTTAATCATGAATATCACCTATCTGTCTTAATTTTTCAGTGTTTTCATCATAAGAACGATACTTTTGGAGAGTTGCTTCGGTCTCGTTTCTATTGGCTTGAGCCTGTCTCATTTCCGCTATCTGTTTGTTCAGAAGAACGAGAAGAGAAATCATCTTCTGGTCAATTTCACCTTGAGTATTTGCAGACTTGCCTGCCGTCTGTTTGAAGGTTTCAAGATCAGCCTCAATTGCTTGCTGTTCTTTTTGGGTGTTTTCCCATGAAGAGTTGATTACCTCGTCCATGTTTTTAATAAGCTGGATTTTTTTGGTGTTTAGAATCTCAAGGTCTTCTGCAGAGCATTGATAGCCTTGGCTACAGTTGTTCTGGAGAACAAAATCAATATCTTCAAATTGCTTTAGGAATTTGTTCAGTGAGTTGTATTTTTTGGCAATGGTATTATAACGCTGGGCTGTTTCCTGATATTGGTAGATAAGTTCCTGAAGACGCTTGTACTCGGCCATTCCCGGGACTTCAATCTGTTGAAGGTGCTCAATCTGGTTAAGTTGCTGGTTAAGTTGAACTTCAAAATCATCAATCATCTGGAGATAATTCATGAGTTGCTGAGTTACCTGAGCAACGTCAATGGTTGGAAAACCGCTTGAATAAGCAGGAGCGGAAATTGTCAGTAAGGCACTTATAATTGATGCAGTTAGTATCTTTTTCATGGTTTTATCCTCGTTAATTCTTAATACTTGTACGGTGCATTGAAGCTGATATCCTTATTCACGATGACATTGAATCGGTAGCCAGAGCGTATTTCAATTGTCGGAGCAACATTCATATGCTTACGTATAAGCTCAGTAGTTACAGAACCTAATTCATTACCGAGAGCTTCAGCCATGGCTGAAGAAGCTGATGTAGTATCTTTGTCATTGACATACTTGTTGTCGGTGTAGGTGACAGAAGCTGTAACCATTGAGAGAAGAAACGCAGACTTGAAGAGCTTCCAGTAGTGGTTGTTAACCTGATCGGTAAATCCGCTGTAACCGCCCATGTCAGAACCTGCCATCTGTCCAAGGTCAAGTGTTCTTCCGTCTGGATAAACAAGGCGATTCCAAGCAACCATTACACGTTCCTGTCCGAACATGATCCCTGAGTTATAAATCCCAAAAAGTTTTGTACCTTGAGGGATAAGAAGGTACTTGCCTGTTGCGGTGTCATAGACGTTCTGACTCACCTGTCCTATGAGATGCCCAGGGAGGTCTGAGTTCACACCTGTAATAAGAGTTGCTGGAATTACAAAGCCTGTATTAACTGTGAGAGCCTTTGGAGCTTCCAGTGTGGAATTTAATTGCCAGTTTCTTGGTTCTTTGCTGGAATCGTTATTATCCGCTGAAAAGTCAGTGGATGACGAATTACCAGCATTGCTATTACTGTTGTTACCTGTACTTTCAGCCATCAGTTGCTTGGCGAGAGCAAGTTTTTCAGAGTAGTTAGAGCCAGAGCCCTTTAGTCTTTGAAGTTCTGCCTTTCTCTGATTGTAGTAGTTCATTTTTTCCTGATAGCTGGCATCACTTGATGGTCGCTGGAGTGATGACTGGTCGCTTCCGTGAATGACGGTCGAAGATTTGCTACTACTACCATTAAAGCTTGAATTTCGGGGCTGAGAGGTTAAGGCTTGCATGAACTGTTGCTTACGTAACTGCTTGTATTCCTCAAATCTCGGATCAGGCTGTGCTGTATTAGGCGGTAAGTCCGCTTTAAGCTCCAGCTCGTCAGGACGGTTCTTGATAAATTCCTTCTGTTCTTCAGGAGTCATTTCTCTTGGCTTATCACTTTCAGGAACAAATTCCTCTTTACGTGTAGGAATTTCAAAATGAACAGGCTCAGAGTAGTCAGCTTTGGCTGTAAAAGAGTTTATAAACTCATCGTTATTTGTCCCTGTTATTTCCTGTTTTGGTTGTTCCTTCACTTCCTCTTCCTGAGGCTGATTCTTTGAAGCCAGTGAGTAAACAACAACGAGGGCAAAAGCCGATAGAATAGCTACCACAATAATTTTTGGAGCCAGCGACATTCTTGTGGTATCAACAGAGAGCTCGTTAGGTGATTCATCTTTAGCCATTGTCTTATCTCCTTACAGTCCATGAAGAGAGCGGAACAACAGTGTTTCCCTTGTGCTTAACGTAAGAACGGCAGAACTGTTCACTACCGATGTTAAGCACTACCTGATAAGTGTCAGCGTTCGGCTGACTTACGGTATAGCGAAGGTACTTATACTCGTCATCAGCCACAGCCGAAACGGCATAGCCTTTCTTACGCAGGCTTTTAACAAGACTTGCACCATAAACGTCAGTCTGGAGCTGTTCGTTAGGGATTCTGTTAAAAAATTTTGTGTGAGCTGGAGGGAAATTCTTTTCAATCATCTTTACAGAGTCTTCTGATAAGGCTTCATTGATCTTGTAATAACCGTCAGAAGCTAAATCAATGAGATTGATGTTTTCCTGATGTTTTGTAGTCACACAGGCGGTTAAGCTGCTTAAACCAATAGCCATCATTAAAACAGGAATAATCTTATTCATTTTCATTACTTGCTTCTCCTTACTGTAACTTTATCCTGATCACTGCCAACACCTAGTACAAGCTCTGCTTCATAGAAGAGGGCATCTACAATGTAACGGTTGTTCTGTACTCGGTAATTCACGAGCTGTTCTGAATTTCTGCTTGTCTTGTTATAGCGAGTTACAAGAAGGGCAGGGGATTCATTGCTGTTCATTGTTGATGGCATTTCAATGATTGTCTTCTTACCATCGTTGTAAACTCTTACAGGCTTCCAAGCTACATCATCACCAGTCACCTCATAGTCAAAATCGAGATTTCCTAGGTACTCTTGAGTTTCTGGAATAGTGTTTTGAGCAATAGTTTGTTGTTTTCTGTTCTGAAGGAGTTTGAACTTTGCAAGGCTTTCTTCAGGGTAAACAAATGAAATACGTGGAATGTTCTGGGATTTACTTGATGACAAATCGATGTGATACACACGTCTGTTAGTGGTGATAACCATGTTGGTGCTGATCCCAGCATCAAGAGGCTTGATAATGATGTGTTCTACTTCGGAAGCTCCGTCACCTTCAAGTGCTGGTTCAATTGTCCAGCGAGTAGTGTCTCCAGCGTGTAATGAGAAGATGGTTTCACCTGCCTGCAATTTAACATCGCAGATTCTCATTGGTGAACAGACTACACGAGGAGTCTGCACACCGTAAACGTATTGAATGTAACCGTTTGAGCCTTCTGTCAATGGCATTGTTCTGTCATTTATCTTTGATGACATTTCAATCGCTTTGTAATCAGCGTCTGAAAGGATTGGTTCGTCAATTTCAAAGGTATAAGCGTCATATTCAGCGTCAGCTAATACAGGAGCTGAGATAGTGCTTAATAATGATAGAGTGAGTAAATTCTTGGTTAATTTCATTTTGGTACTGCCTTATTTGTTGTCGTTTAATCTTTGGAGTGAAAAATCGGTAATGTAAAGTCCAACAGGATTGTTCTGGAGCTGTTCGAATGACATGTTAGAAGTGTCGGTATTCTTCACGGTCACGATGGACTTATATTTGCCGATGTCGGTGATTTTTCCTGAACGTGAGCGGTCACGAGTGGTTTCTGTCCATTCGATAGCATAGCTCTGCGGTGAAATCTGGAGAATGGCGGTGACTTTCACGTCAACAGTCTTAGATTTGCCTTCTTCGATAGGGTTGTTCTTGCTGAACTGTTCGGCAATTTTGGTATGTGCTGTATCGTTTGGGTCTAGTTTAGCAAATAAGCGATTGATAAACTTAATCCCTAAATCTACGTCAGAAGATATGGTACGGTAGTCACTGATAAAATCAGTGAGGATTACATTGATAACTCTCTGGTCAATGTTTTCATAGGTGGGAATAACGCCCATGAACTGACTTCTTCCGAGTGAATCAACTTCTACAATGTAAGGAGTGATTTTGGACTGTGAGCCAATGTAAATAACGCCCATTATGCAGAGCATCATACACATAAGAGAGGTGAGGGCTGTGACCTGCCACATTTTTCGCTGTGCAACCTGAGAGCTAATAAAATCATTCCATGTACGAGTGCCGTTTAAGTATGGATTGTCGTTTGAGGAGGTTTCTGATTTATTTTCCTGAGTCATGTCTTATCCTTACTGATAGTCTTTAATATCAATGTTCTTAAGTTTTAGCCATTCATGAGTCCAAGCTTCACCATATTCAGCTCTAAGCTCCTTAATCTTTGCAACTGATTCCTTGTCTGAAACAGCAACAAATGCAAGTGTCAGCTTTTCAAGAGCCAAGCTGTATAGTCTCCTTCCATTTGCTGAAACGTAATAGTAGTCGTGCTTTGGTACGGCATTGGCAATGATTTCTACTTGACGCTTATTGAGTCCTAAGTTGTAATACATTTCAGCCGTACGTTCGTCACGAGCTGTACTGTTTGGCAGATAAATCTTGGTAGAGGTGGATTCAGCGATAACGTCTAAAATTCCAGAATTTGCAGCGTCACTTATTGACTGAGTTGCCATGATGACGGAACAGTTAGCTTTGCGGAGAACCTTAAGCCATTCTCTAATCTTTTCACGGAAGACAGGATGGCCGAGCATGAGCCATGCTTCGTCAAGTATGATGACTGCTGGCTGACCATGTAAGCTGTCTTCAATACGTTTAAACAGGTAAAGCAGAACAGGAATCTTCCATTTGTCGTTAAGATTCATAAGTTCTTCAATTTCAAATACGGTGAAATTGTTGAAGGCCAGATTGTCAAAATCACCATCAAGAATCAGAGCAACCGCAGATGAATTGCCCGCATACTGTTCGATAATCTGTTTCATTTCATAATCTTGAATAGCCGTTACAAGGCTGGAGATAGAGACTTCACAGCTGTCAGCCATTGATTCAATTGCCTGCTTAATGACAATATTCTGTTCTGGCGTTGGTTCGAGACCGTTGAGCTTCATGATAGTGGCAATCCAGTCAGTTGACCACGCTCTGTCTTTTGCGGTAGAGAGGTACTGGAGAGGGCAGAACTGAAGGGTAGAATCTTCACCACCGATTTCATAGTGAAGACCATTACAAGCCTGATTCAGTGCAAACATTGACATGCCTTTGTCAAAAGCAAAGATAGACATGCCTGCATAACGTCTTAATTGAGACGCAAGAAGGGCTAAATGTGTTGATTTACCAGCACCAGTCGGCCCGATAATGAGGGTATGACCAACATCCCTAACATGAATGTTAAGACGGAAAGGAGAGCTTCCGTCAGTAACACAATTCATGAGAGCAGGTGAGTTTTCAGGGTAGAAAGGGCATGGACATTTCTTTTCACCTGTCCAGATGCTTGATGTTGGAATCAAGTCTGATAAGTTAAGAGTGTTAATGAGAGGTCTGCGGATATTGGCAATGCCATTACATGGCAGAGAACCGAAATAAGCTTCCATGTTATTGATTGATTCAATGCGTGAAGTGAAACCAAGCTTCTCTATTTCCTTTGCGATGATTCGTGCGTTGTCGGCAAGCTTAGTCTTGTCTTCATCCATCAGAACAATAACAGATGTGTAGTAGCCAGCTCCGACAAGGCCAGAGTTGATTTCTGCAAGAAATTCATCGGCATCCTCTTCCATGGCAAGAGCATCCTGATCCACGTTGCGAGTCTCACGGTCAAGAATCTGGTCAAGCATACCTCTAACTTTTTGTCTCCATTTCTTCTGGTATTTCTTTATTTCAGAAACAGCGACATGCTGATCAAGGAAAATGAAGCGAGTGTTCCAGCGACATGAGCAGGAGATCTTGGATAATGAGTTGAGAATACCTGTATGTGACTCTAATGCGAGTCCGTCAATGGCCACGCACTGGATGAATTTATTGTCGATTTTTGGGATAACGCCAGAAAAGAAATCTTTACAGCCTACCAGATGGTCAAGGTAGATGGCATTTTTTGGCAGACGAATGTTTACGTCCTCGCCAGTGACTGTTTTATGCAAATAAGAGAGCTGGGCATCAAATACAGTTTCAGAACCGTCTTCATTAGAAACGGTGTAAGACTTAAGTCTGGTTAGTTTTACACTCAGACTTAGCAGGGACTCAATAGAAGTAATCTGTGCCTTAAACTGGTCAACAATTCTTTGACTGAATTCTTTTTCAGTCATCTTCTTGCCGTTGTCCTTAAACATCAGCTTCTGAATTTTCTGCTGGGCAAGAAGTGGCGGTAAGTAGGTGAGTGTCAGGTAAAATGTAGATTCGTACATTTTGCCCAAGTCATTGAAATAGCGACGACGTTCTTCATCAATTGCCCTTGTTATTTCATCAGGAAAGTGACTTTCAGAAGGCTTTGAATAGCTTTCAACTTTCTCACGCATTGAGTCAATGTGAAGTACCCAGCCATCACCAAGTTTAGATAAGACCTGATTGAGCTGAATGGCAAGACGATCTTTTTCGTCTGCGGTGCTTGAGTCAGCGTCAGGACAGGTGTATTTCCAAGTGACAGCTAAAGCTCCAGATTTGCAGAGCATCAGACCGTCTTCAAGTAATGAAGCATAGTCCAGAAGGTCGGCAAAACCTTTGCTGGTAGAGCGGTGAGACGAAAGTCTTTGAGAGCTTGACGCTGAGTGAATCAGGCTTGCAAGCACAAAAACCATCGCCACACCCAGAAGTGCGAATGTCAGAGTTAGGTAAAACATGTGTTTTTATCTTATTATTTTTGGAATAAGCCAGTTTCGGCAAACGGAGTGCCTTTAGCGTAGTACACAGACTGATATTTGATGTGTCGCATGTAAACGTCTCTCATTCTCGGATCTGCTTTGGTCATCAATCTTGTTAGAAACAGCACTGAGAACCAAAGAACCACGCCAAAAAGAAAAGCGATTGATGTCTGGAGCACAAAGACGCAGGCAACAGTCACAACACCAGATACCATGATCAATTCTCTGTCACCGCCAAGGAATGTGTTTGTTCGAATGCATGAACGATGAATGGTTGAGTTCATAGCTGTTGCCTCGTTTGTTTAATTAAGAGTTAATTACAATAGTGTGGTTATCGGTTAAGTCAACCATCTGAACATAGGCAATGGTTGCACCTGATGTAGTTTTATGTCCCATAACATTGGTAATGAATGAGTTACCGCAGAGGATGAGAGAGATTGCCAGTACGAGGTAAATTAACTGCTTCAGGAAGCCAGAAATTTCACCACCGAATACAAGCATTGCACCAGCGGCTATAAGGCCGATAAGAGAAATACCAGTTGCAACAGGACCCGTCAGAGATTCCTGAATGTTCTTAATGCCAGAGTCCCATGGCATAGTGCCTGATGCGAAAGCTGAATCACAAAATACGATAGATGCGATAGCACATACGATCATAAAAAAATTTTTTTTAATAAAGTTCATTTTTATTTAAGTTTCCTTAATACTAATTAACAAATATTACGAGTAACATACTTGCCTGCTGAAAAGCCTTCAACAGTCAGTATCTGGTTAATGCGTCTTCCGTGTTCGTGTCTTGCAATGTGCACAATGACATGCACGGAAGATGCTATTAATGGTTCAATTGGTTTAGGATAATCAGCGTTCATGCTTATCAGCATGGCAATACGCTCTAACGCTTGGTCACAGTTGTTTGCGTGAACTGTTGCACAGCCTCCAGAGTGGCCAGTGTTCCACGCCATAAGCAGGTCTAAAGCTTCTTTTCCTCTGACTTCACCGACAAGAATTCTGTCAGGTCTCATTCTGAGTGTTGTTTTCAAGAGATCCGTCATAGTGACGTTTGGAGAGGTATGGAACTGCACGTAGTTTTCGGCTGAACACTGAATTTCTCCAGTGTCCTCAATAATGACTACTCTTTCTAAAGGAAAGTTATCAGTCATTTTAGAAATGATGGCATTAACAAGAGTTGTCTTACCAGAGCCAGTGCCACCGACTACAAGTATGTTTTTATGGGAATTTACAGCGTCAATGATGATGCTTTCTTGGCGTTCTGTCATCGTTCCAGCTTCTACATACTGTTCTAATGTAAAGATAGATACGGCCTTCTTTCTAATGGTAAATGAAGGATTAGGGACGCATGGAAAAACCTGCCCAGCAAAGCGAGAGCTGTCTAATGGAAATTCACATTCAAGAATAGGATTCTGTTCGTTAACGATTTTGCCGTGGAATCCAGCAACAGTCTGCATAATTGCATTAGCTGAATTAGGTGAAAGCTGGAAAACCTTCCTCATGGGAGAGCCTAGCTGTTCGAGCCAGACCCAGCCATCAGGGTTTAGCATGATCTCAATTGTTTTTGGGTCGTTCAAGATTCCGAGAAGCTGTGAACCACACTGACGCTCTAACTTCTCGAGTGTTCTGGTAATAACGAGATTATCAGATAATGAAGACATATAAAACCTCACATAATGTATTTATGTGTTGTATTATATATCAAAAAAATTAACTGTAAAATTATTATTATATGTTTTTAACAAAAGGTAACTTTTTATTAACTATTTTTGGATTTTCTTGGTGCTCGGGTCTTACGTTTGGCAACAATGATTTCCTTCAATTCTCGTAATTCCTGAATTACGAAAGAATTCTGATCTATTACTGTTTCTAATTGTCTCTGAACAAGTTCATTCTTAGACTGTGCTTGAACTGGTACATTTTTCTTGATGATAAACTCTCTGTGATAGCCATTATCACAGCCTAATTGTCTTTTTTCTGGAACATCGAGTAATACGGACAATGGTAAATTGAGAGCGTCAGCGATTAGAGACATAGTATTAAGTGATGGTGAAGAAGTTCCTGCAAGAATTTGTTCTAGGAAGCCTCGATTGATGCCTGACGCACGAACCAAGTCACTTTTTGCCAGACGTTTCTTTTCAAGTTCTTCAATTATTTTTTCAGCGAAAAATTTATGATACATTTTGTTCTCTTCTGTTTTTCTTGTTGACTTTTTTAATTTGTGATTATAACATTTAAATAACTTTTATGTATTTAGATTAAGATAAGATTGATTTATATAGCGTAGAGATTCGTAAGATTGTTATTTAGTGTATACGTACATAAAAGCTAGTATAAAGCACAGTGGTTTAATTCATCAAAGGGTTGGAATAGTGTGGCTGTTACCTTTGGCGTGTCTGTGTAGCTCCAAACGGGGGAACAAAGCGTAAGAGCAAACGTGATATCCGCCCTTCATAAATTGGCTATTTAAATAAATGGCATTTATTTGAGGTCGGATGTTACCTGCAGAAGTTGGCGCCAGTTTAATTGCTCCCGCCCGTGGGAAACATAATAATGCAATATCCCTCGTTCAAAAGCTTCAACGGCTATTTCTCTAATATCACCCGAGAGGGTGATTTTCTTTTCAATATTTATAGATGGCAATAAAACCCAACTAGATTTTTTAGTAACGCTTGTTATATAGCATGAAGCATGTAGCGCTAATAAACAAAGTTCAATAATCTTATTTTCAGTAAGCTCAATGGTGCTATTTAGTAGGAATGGATACTCAATTCCTCCGATAGACATTTCATCTGGTAAGTGCAATTCTCGTAAAAATTGTTGAATGTTTTCTAGGAGATTGTTACATGTGCTTTGTGCATCCATATCGGTATTTTTGTTTTTTATCAGGATGATCCGATCTTTACTAATGCGATAGATGCGTGGTATTTGATCCTCAAAAAGCTGAAATAGTTTATCTGTAAAGATACGTTCTATTTGCTTGGTTTTATCATTACCTTTCTCCATGGCCATTCGGGTAAAGCATGGAATGTAAATATTGAGAATTTCCTTTTCTTGAGGCAAGGAGTGTTCAGTTTTTCTGTGCTCTAACTTATTGTTATAGTTAAGACTAAATAAGTATGAGATGAGCTCATTTTCTCCAGGTAGTACCATGTTTTTGTAGAAGGCTTTATTGTCTTCATATGATGATAGTTCTTGGCGATACTTGACATTGCGTCGATGGGAAACGGAAAACAGAAGCATTAAGACTAATGTTATCAATAGCAAAACGTAGTTTGTTCGATTTGGTAAATCGGTGAATAAAGATTCATCGATATAACTATTGCCCTTAGGAGATGACTCCTTGTTCTTAGCTACAGCTACGAGTTCAGGTAAGGCGTTATTAACGATGTTTTTAAAATTGTCTGACAGCACTGGAAATTGGGTATTGTTTGGGTCTTGTTCAAACATACTTCTTAAGATCGTGTATGCTTGAGGCAAGTTCTTACGCGCCGCATAGAGTCGGGCTCTTAAATATTGAATTTTTACTTGCTTTTCTAGCGATAGTTGGGTGGTTACATTTAAAAGTTCAGCCAACAATTTTTGCGCATTTTCATATTTGCCAGTAGTTAGGTATATTTCAGTCAAGTCGATAATAGTATTGTAGTAGTTTTCAACAGATTTTTCGTTTTTGAAAATTTCTGCCGCGGTTTCTAGGTATTTAACGGCTCGAGCTCGGTCCCCTTGCATTTTAAAGGCATAACCTAATTGTTCGTTAATAAAAGCTTTGTCGTTAATCCCAATGTCGGTATTTTCTAGTAATAGTTCACTCTTTAAGAGCATGGAGTAAGAATTACTAGTGTTTCCGGCTTGAAATTCGTAGCTAGTAAGTTCGGTGATTCCTCGAATATATTGCGTTTGGTATTCTGGGATTCTTTCGATGATTTTTAGATAACTTTGTTGCATATAAATGGCGTGCTCATAAAAACCTGCATCAGCCAAAATAGTAGCCATTTCGCGAGCGGTGATTGCTGCATAAAAGTCTTGGTTATTTTGCTTATAAAGTGTGTATAACTTCCCTAAATAATTAAAAGAACGGTCTTTAACATTAGCTTCTTGATAAAGATAGCTAGTAGTTAAATAGAGCATTTCCCAGAGGTTACGATCACTATTCTTGTTGATTTTATTACTTTTATGAAGGTAATCTAATGTACTACCCGCCTCAATAAAATTGCGGGCATGAATGCTATTAATGGCATTCATAAGATAAGAATAGGTTTTTAAATCTTCTATCTGCAAAGGACCTCTAAACTCAGGGGTCGCAGAATGGGAACTATCGCGTTGGCGCATATTGTTTTGCGTCATTTCGTACATATGAATGCGTTCACGATTATGTTCCGCAAGAATCAAGATTTGTTCGTTAATACTGTTATTGGTAACAGGAATTTGAGAAATTTGTTCTAAAGTTTTTTGGGCACTTGTGATTTCTTCGGCTGTGATTTGACATGAAGCTAGGGTGTTAAGGGCATAAAGTCTTTGCGAAGTGGACAATTCAACTTTTTCCCCTAACGAGGATGGAGCCTCCAAATACTGATTGGCGTATTGGATGCAGATATAGGGATTTATGCTTTCATAGTGCTGAGCTAAACGTACTTGTTCTGGTACGTTAGGTAAAGCATTATTTGGATAGGAAGGAAGTAGTATGGCTATCAAAGCTAATGAAAGCATAATAAGTTCTCCTCGTTATTATTGTCTGATAAGTCGGAAGGCAATACGTTCAGGAGTGTGCATAGCTCGAATTGGGTTAATATCGAGACCTCCACGGCGAGTGTAAAAAGCACGGACTTCTAAATCTTCAGGGGAAAAGGTGTTAGCAATATCAGTAAAGATACGTTCTACACAGTGCTCATGAAATTCATTGTGGCCACGCATGGACACGATGTATCTAAGTAAATTTTCATGCTTGATGGCGGGGCCCTTGTATTTGATAACTGCAGTTCCCCAATCTGGCTGCCCGGTTACAAGACAGTTAGATTTTAAAAGATTGGTGTACAAAGCTTCTTCTACTATGGTGGTGCTAAGCGGGTTATCACCAAGCAGGAGTGCAGGGTTGAGGGTATATTCATTTACCTCTATATCAAGGTCATCAAGACAAATAGCATCGCTTATATTATTAGTTAGAGCGAAATGTTTTTGCGCTCCGCAAGAATGCAAAGGCCAAATTTCAGCCTTAATCGGACATTTATAAACGGCAGATAAATCTTTTTCGATGGTAGCTCGTACTTCTTCGAGGCTGGCAATGTTTGTTTGATTAAAACTATTTAAATAAAGTTTTAAAGATTTAGATTCAACAATAAATGGAGATTCTGCAGGGATGACGAGTTCCCCCACGGCAACCTCAGGTTTACCTTTAGCATTAAGCCATGAAAGTTCATACATATGCCATAAATCGTAACCATAAAATGGGGTTTTGATGGTTAATGTATCGCGATTTAAACTACGAGGAACAGTTTGGAGTAGTTTAGGATTGTATTTGGTTTCATAAGCTGATTTATGGCCTAATGACAAGCCTTCAAGAAGTTTTTTATTAAGCTCTGTATTGATAGTACTCATTAAATATTCCTGCTTGTTTATGTTAGTAAATTGGGGTTTGGCACGACTTTGTTAAAAATAGTTTCGGCTTAGGAATCATTAAGGTCAAGAAATGCTTTGTACTTTGTGCTCTCGGGTTTTCCTGCTCCCGTAGTGCGTCTTAAGGATTCAAAATTTTCTGGTAAGGCACCTAGGTTGAGGCTGTTTAAGTCAAAGTTGAATTTATTTAAACAAGTGTCATAACATTTGTCAGCTGGCGTTCTTAAACATAGGTCGTCGTCAGGCGGTAAACGGAAGAAAAAACCATATTTAAGCAGCTTAAACATTTGTTTTTCAGTCCACATCATGTGCCCAAGAAAAATTTTGTAATCACAGGTTGGGAAAACATCATCGGCAATTGCCTGAAATGCATCTGAAGATTTTGAAGCACATAAAGTGTCTGTAATGTGCTCGGTAAAAATAAAGTTAGCATCCGGGGTGTTTTCATGCAAAATAGTTACCGTTTGGCGTCTATGGGTTGGTTCCCCAAAGAACACCGGTTTATCAATTAACTTGGTTTTATCGCTTGGTTCAAGTTGTAGATTATAGAAGAGGGCTAATTCATCCACGTTAGTAGCTTGCTTGTTTAAAGCGAGACCATAGATGAATTCGCGACTGTGATAATTTACCAAAATCACGATTTTTTCATTACAAGTACCATCGAATAGGCGAGACGCTACTAAGATAGAACCGGTTAATGAATCTCCTGCGCGTTCAAGTTCTAATGAATTAACATCCATCTTTATAAATCTCCTAAAGTAGACTGCAGGATGCTGATAGCGACTAAAGCTGCGGTTTCAGTTCTTAATATACGAGGGCCGAGTTGAACATCTAGGTAGTTGTTATCAGCTGCAAGCTTGGTTTCGGCTGCATCAAAACCACCTTCAGGGCCAATTAGAAGCCTAAAATCATGGTGGGTTGCTTTTAGATCGCGGATACGAAGGTTAGCATATGGGTTTAAGGTTAAACCAGTAGCAGTTGTAGATTCGGCCAAAAAGTCTTTGATATCCATGATTGGATTTACTTTTGGTATTACAGCACGTCCACTTTGTTCACAAGCTGAAATAACAATCTTTTGGTAGGTTTCTTGTTTTTTGGCTAGTCGGTCCGCTTGTAACCTAACGCCACAGCGAATAGAAATGAGTGGGGTGATTTCTGTAACGCCAAGCTCAATTGCTTTTTGAATCGTAAAATCCATTTTATCTCCACGGCTCATAACCTGACCCAGATGGATTTTAAGTGGTGATTCAGTGTTATTAGGGCGTATAGCGTTAATCATCACCGCAACGTTTTTACGAGAACACTCGGTGATGACGCAATCGTATTCTTGACCGTCGCCATTAAAAAGAACTAATGGGTCGCCAACATTCATGCGGAGTACTCGCTCTACGTGGCCGGCCCCGTCGGCTCCCAAGGTAGTCTGAAGACCAAGGCTCAGCTTCGATGGTTCATAGATTCTAACTGTGCGCATACTTTAGCGGTTCCTTTTGTTTTTAGTTGATTTGGTGGTGGTCTGTTTTTGGCTAGGTTGTTTTTTACAAGCTTGAGTAATAAAACGATTGTCACGGCCAGAAAGCAAAGCAATACGCTCATTACGGTAACATTCCCACGTGGTAGGTGGGTTCTTTTTGTTCCAATCGATCATCATTTTTTTATCTTTGGAACTTAACTCCACGTGATGTGTTTCCGACATGTAGAGGAAAGTTCGAGCAATAAAACCACGGGTATAACGAGCGGGTTCTACAGCTTTGGCTTTGGTATCGACGAGGAAGAAACACTGACCATAAGGCGATTTTTTCTTGTTCTGAAAATCAGTATAGCGAAACTGACCGCGGGTGGCATTAATTTCACCTACAGAAGGCACTAGATTATGCATATCACCTTCAAATTTGACAAATTCAGGGTCGCCTTGGCAATTTTTACGGCCTCCGGTTTGCCAACATCTTAGGTCCCGACCTTTCCAAGCTGCCGGCATGATATGTTCCCATTCAATGCGTTCAGCTCTTTTATGGTACTTACCACTTACATATCCACAAGCGTCAAGATTGGGCACTAATTTAGTTTTAGTTGAATGTTTAACTTTTTCTCTAACAATAGGGCAGTGGCAGTAAAAAGTTTGGCTCGCTTCAGTGAATCCATTTACTGGGTCTCGATTGGCATTATAAATTTTAGTAAGTTCTCTTTTGGCTTCTGAAAAAGATATGAGGTTAGAATCAACTTTGTTGTTATATGTGTGGCTCTGTTTGGCATAACTATTAGAGGAAAATACTAAAGCGAGAGCAATAAGAGCGGAAAATAAAATTTTTTTATTCATCATATTCTGCTTAATAAGATAGTTTGGTATCTAAATTTGCAATTTTAACTCACTAGGACGTAGTCATACTTGTACGTAATTCCTAGTTTTAACAACTTAATTACTTTGATGGTTAGAGGGTTAGATGTCGGTATTTGCAAACAGATAGTATACTCGTTACGGACCTTGATCGTCTACTTTACTAAACCGTCAAAAGTTAAGACCGGGGGCAAATTTATAATTTTTTAGATTCTAAAATACAAAAAAAGAAGCCAAGATTTTAAGAATGATTCTCTTTTGATGGAAAGAGTTTGGCTAGTGGATTCAAAGTAATCTGCTCTTTAATGGAGAGAGCTTGTGTACTCATGGCAGATTCATTGTAAAATACCAAACTGAGCATACAAAGTTAAGGATAAGATTATGCACCATATTGATTTAACAAAAGTAATAGGTTTTGGCGTTGCCGGTAATTTTGCTGGGCATTTGGAACAAGCAGGGGAAGCTTCTGACTTTACTAAGGTTCAAGTGAAGGAAGCTTGTGCGCCTAAAGCTATGTTTCCTTTTTACCTTCCTCAGGCTACTGGCAACACAACTCCTAAATTTCTTGGGGTGTATCCATTAACTTCTGATAAGTTAACCGCTCCTAAGGGGGAAGGGGATAACTTACAGATTGAACCTGAAATTGGTCTCTTGTGTCGTATTTGCTACAACGGCGATGAAGTAGCATCATTAGCTCCTATATATTTTGGGGCCTACAATGATAGTTCTATTAGACGTCAAGGCGCACGTAAGATTAGTGAAAAGAAGAACTGGGGTGCTAATACCAAAGGCTTTAGCCAAAATGTTATTGCGGTTGATAATTTCACTAAAGCAGGGATACTTGAACACTATCATATCGCTTGTTTTTTAAAGCGTGATGGTGAATGTATCGCTTACGGCGTAGATAGTGCAGCTGCGGACTACAATTACATGTATGAAAAGCTTATTGCTTGGATGGTTGAAAAATTGAATGGACAAAAAGATGAAGGTCCGGCTGAAGATATTCACTCATACCTCCTAGCTTGTGGTCGCCCAGAATACACTTTAATTAGTATTGGTGCGACTAGATACACGGAATTTGGACAAAGTCATTATCTGAAGAAAGGGGATATTAGTTACGTTGTTGTTTATCCAGATAGCTACAGCCCTGATGAAATTGCTTCTTTGGTTAAAGATGACAATTTTGCTGATTTAAAGATTAGTGTGTTACGTCAAGAAGTGATCTAAGTATTATTAGATGAAGTTTTAAAGCATCAAATAAAGCGAAATTAGCATTAGGGATCAATGAATTTTTATCGGTCCCTAAATTTTGCTGTAGTAGCTTGAGCTTTGAATAATTAAAAAGCCCATTTAGCGGGTTAAATGGGCTTAAAAATTTGAGTTATGAGTTTTGGGGTTTGTTGGTTTAAAAAAAACTCCAAGCCTAAATTATTTCCCTACTAATTGGTGTGTTGCCACCAATTAGTAGGGAAGAATTGAATATTTAGTCAAGAGCTAAACGACGAAGCATGTCTGCCTTATCAATTTGTTCCCATGGGAAGTCTTCACGACCGAAATGGCCATAAGCTGCAGTTGGGAAGTAGATTGGGCGCTTGAGGTTGAGCATTTCAATGAGACCATATGGGCGCAAGTCGAATACTTGACGAATGATTTCTTCAAGACGAGCTTCAGAAATCTTACCGGTACCAAAAGTATCAACACTTACAGAAACTGGTTCAGCAATCCCGATAGCGTAAGAGATCTGGATTTCACACTTGCGGGCAAGGCCTGCAGCTACAATGTTTTTAGCTACATAGCGCGCAGCGTAAGCTGCACTACGGTCAACCTTTGAAGGATCCTTACCAGAGAATGCCCCACCACCGTGTCTTGCATAGCCACCGTAGGTGTCAACAATAATCTTACGGCCAGTTAAACCACAGTCCCCCATAGGACCACCAATTACAAAGCGACCAGTTGGGTTGATAAAATACTTGGTTTTATCAGTAAGCCACTTAGCAGGAATTACCTTGTTGATAATTTCTTCTCTAACACCTTCATGGATTTCCTTGTTAGTCACATTTTCATCATGTTGGGTAGAAAGTACGATGGTATCGATGCCGGCAATAGAACCGTCATCATTGTAAACGAAAGTAACCTGGCTCTTAGCATCTGGGCGTAACCAAGGCAAAGTACCGTTTTTACGTACTTCAGCTTGACGACGCATTAAGCGGTGAGCGTAAGTGATAGGAGCAGGCATAAATACATCGGTTTCATCACAAGCAAAACCGAACATCAAACCTTGGTCGCCTGCGCCTTGGTTCATAGGATTTTCACGGGTAACACCTTGATTGATGTCTGGAGATTGTTTGCCGATAGCATTGAGTACGGCGCATGAATTGGCGTCGAAACCAATGTCAGAATGGTTGTACCCGATGTCGCAAACTACTTTACGCACCAATGCTTCGATATCAACCCAAGCGGTAGTGGTGATTTCGCCACCAACTAAAACCATCCCGGTTTTAACAAAGGTTTCACAGGCTACATGAGCTGACACATCCTGCTTAAGGATTTCGTCGAGTACGGCGTCGGATATTTGGTCCGCAATTTTGTCTGGATGTCCTTCAGACACGGATTCAGAGGTGAATAATTTAGACATATTCTGAACAAGCTCCAAAACTAGTTTAACGACAAAAGGGCGGGATGACCGAGCCTTTGGTCTAGAAAGAATAAATGGTGGTGCTTGGTTTTCTTGGTAAAAATGCAAGAAAAGCCTTATTTTAACACGAATTCCCTGACTTGATTTTGCTTAATGGGTAATGAGGATGGGTAAATTTAACCGTTTTTTACCCATAGCGAATCCTAAAACTACGCTAAATTAGACGCACTAGGAGCTAGTGTGACATCCTCCCCCACCTAAAGAGGTGGGAGCTTCGTAATTACTCATTAGAGTAATTCTAAAGAAGT
>OIYP01000685.1_pt1 | contig 20927 bp, 20 predicted proteins | sample 1588261 | NCBI WGS metagenome assembly OIYP01 (sample SAMN03283293) | human gut metagenome | biome: human-associated habitat; material: feces | host: Homo sapiens | place: Peru | collected 2012
CGGCATTTGAGCAGATGGAGGAGACAAAGAATATATTTCATAAGACAGGTAAAAGGCAAGGCTATCATGTGATCATATCGTTTTCACCGGAAGAAAAAGTAACAGCAGAGCAGGCAATGTATGTGTTGGAACACTTTGCGAAGGATGTGCTTGGTGATGATTATGAGGCGGTGTATGCGGTTCATACTGACAGGGAGCATATGCATGGACATCTGATATGGAACAGTGTCAGCATGACAACCGGCAAGAAATACAATTCACCTAAAAACAATTGGAAAAGTCATCTCCAGCCTATTACAAATAAATATTGTGATGAGCTGGGACTTTCCATTATGCCTGCAGAGTACAGCAGGAACCCTAAGAATATCAGCAGGGACAAGTGGGAAAAGGAAATGTCAATGAAAGAAATTATTCTCAGGGATGCTAAGATGTGTGCATATGCTGCCGGAAATGTTGAGCATTTTAAATATCTGATGAAACGGCTGGGATATGTATTCAAGAAAGATGTTTGGATGGAGGTGCAGGCACCGGGATTTCGGTATTATCATAAACTGGCAAAGCTGGACGAGATGTTTTCAGAAGATATGCTAAGGCATCATGTGTATATGCCTTGGATGGCAAAGCCTTACTTTTATTCGTCGGATATCAGGGGATTGCATAGGGCGAAGTTGTCACCATTCCAAAAGAAATTTTATGCAAAGCTATACAGATTAAGGATTGTAGAGCAGAAAAGATTTGTTGTTGGTGGAGCAAAGTATACGGAAGATTTGAAGAGGTTTCATCAGTTACAGGACGAATATCTGCTGCTTGAGAATAATGATATCAAAAGTGTTGTGGAGCTTGTGGATTTCATAAGTGAGCAGGAAGAAAAGATTCAGCGGATAGAGGACAGACAGAAGGAGATATATAGAGAAAGTTCTAGTCGGAAACGCAGTATAAAGAATGAAGAGCAGTACCGGGAATATCAGATATGGCATATGGAAGTGCAGAAAGAACTGGATGAGCTTAAGCAGGAGAAAAGGGAAATTAAGATGCAGATACAGCTTGCTGATGACATTATAAAAGAAGATTTGTATACGGCTTATTATGCGGTGTCGGGGAAAGAAGAAATTGTTGCTGACATGGATGTTGAGATACCGAGGATGGAAGATAATAAGCTGGTTGAGATAACAACGGAAGCGGTTGTTGAGCAGGAGACAAATGTTGAGGTAATGAATCCTAACAATATTCCTAACAATATTCAGAATGAAATAGGCAGACAAAAAGATCAAACAGATAGTGTGAGAAAGCAACAGACTGATTTAGATGGCATAGGAATATCAGAGATTCATAATTCGTATGGTGTGAATGTGGCAAGAATGGACGAAAGTACAACTGATGTAACAGGTAAAAGTGAATTTGTGGAAACTAAAGAAACTGAACCTGTGGACAAAGTTGGTTGGATTGTCAGGAGAATATCAGAGCTTGGTGGTTATGAGAATTTTAGTGATTCTGTTAAGGCAGATATATTCGGATTTGATATTGCTGATGTTAGTAGAAGCATAAGATTGTTCTCGGATGTGATGAAAAAACTTGGAATAAAGCTGGATGGGGATGAGCTTTATGAGGAGTTCCAGAGGGTTTATGATGAGAGTGTTATTAGAAATGCTGATAAGCATAGAGAAGAACCTATAGAAAAGAACAGGGTATTAAAAGGCAGATGATTTCCATATGGAAGATATAAAAAGAACAGATGTTTGATAAAAAGAACTTGTAATTATTCAGATAAGTGAATATAATAGGATATATGATTGGAGGAATACAATGAACTATTTAACTACCATAGAAATGTCAAAAAAGTGGGGAATTACCTCGAGACGGATAGCAATTTTATGCGAGCAAGGTCGAATAGATGGCGTTGTGAAAAAGGGAAAAACATGGCTTATACCATGTGATGCAGAAAAGCCTGAAGATGCAAGAAAAAACAATCATAGTAAACGAGGTGTATTGGTATGCTAAAGGATAAAACATTAACATATATAAGTCTTTTTAGTTGTGCTGGAGTTGGGTGTTTTGGATTTAAAAAAGCTGGATTTGAGTGTATAGCTACGAATGAGCTGATAGAAAGAAGATTAAACGTTCAAAAATATAATAATAAGTGTAGATTTGAATCAGGATATATTTGCGATGATATAACTACAGATGAAACAAAAAATAAGATATTTAAAGAAATAGACAGATGGAAAGAGTTTGGAAATGACAGGGTGGATGTTTTGATTGCAACACCCCCTTGTCAGGGAATGTCTGTTGCAAATCATAAAAAAGCAGAAAATGAAATAGTTCGTAATAGCTTGGTTGTTGAGTCAGTACATTTAATACAGAAAGTAGCGCCTAGATTTTTTATCTTTGAAAACGTAGCTGCATTTATGAAAACAGGTTGTACAGCGCCTGATGGAACAGTTAAAGCGATAGGTGATGTGGTTTATGAGGAATTGAGTGATAAATATATTATTGTCAGTAGAATTCTTAATTTTAAAAACTATGGTTCAAATTCATCAAGAACGCGAACTGTTGTTATCGGTGTAAGTAAGGATATAGCAGAATATGTTGCACCTATTGAGTTGTATCCAACATATGTAGAAGAGAGAACTCTTAGAGATGTAATAGGTGATATGCCTAAATTGGAGTGGGGTGAAATTTGCCCAACAGATTTTTATCACTCATTTAGAACATATCCAGAAGAAATGCATTGTTGGATTCATGATTTGAAGCAAGGACAAAGTGCATTTGATAATGAAGATGAATTGAAACGTCCACATAAGATTGTTGACGGGGTAGTAGTACCTAATAAACAAAAAAATGGAGATAAATATACTCGTCAATATTGGGATAAGGTTGCACCTTGTATTCATACAAGAAATGACCAATTGGCAAGTCAAAATACTGTGCATCCAGAAGAAGACAGAGTATTTTCAATTCGTGAACTTATGAAAATTATGACAATTCCACCGGAATTTAAGTGGATTGATAAGACTTTAGAGGAATTGAATGCTTTACCAGAAAAGAATAAAAGAGCTCTTTTAAAAAAAGAGGAGATAAAGATAAGACAAAGCATAGGAGAGGCTGTACCTACAGAAATCTTTTTCCAAATTGCATGTAATATCAGAGGTTTTATGGAGCAGGAGCATTTTGATAACTCTATGATTAACAAAACAATTGAAGATTACCAGTTGGATAGTCCTGATAATTTAATTGATTTTATTGTAAACAATCCGCTTAATTTAGGAAGTGCCTCTTTGGCTAGAATAGCTGAATTGACAAATTCTAAAAGAGAGAACAATGCTGCATATTACACAAACAAGTTCATAGTGAATGAAATATATAAGCAACTTCCTGAATTTGAAAAGGAGGAAATTAACATACTTGAACCATCTGTTGGAGTGGGAAATTTTTTACCATTTCTATTTAAAAAATATGAGAATGTAAAAAGAGTTAATATTGATGTGGCTGATATTGATAAAAAGAATTTACAGATTCTTCAGCTATTGTTGCAGAAAAAAAAGATGCCATCTAATGTAAATATAAATTATATTAACACAGATACATTATTGTACGATTTCAAGAAGAGATATGATTTGGTTGTAGGAAATCCACCATTTTCAAAGCTGAAAGCAAAGGATGCAAAAAAGTATTTGGAGAATAATATAAATAAGAATACAACCAATACATTTGAGTTTTTCTTAGAGAAAGCATTAGCTATTTCCGATTATGTATCGATGATAATGCCAAAGGCGATTTTAAACACACCAGAATTTAATGATACAAGGGAAATTCTTTCACATAAGAAGATAGATTGTATTCAGGATTACGGAGAAAATGGGTTTAAAGGGGTATTGGTTGAGACAATATGTATGTTTATTGATACTGTTGGAATACCAAATGAAACTAAAGTAGAATCATTGACATTGAAGCAGTCTGTAATACAAAAACAAAAGTATATTACAGATATGAAATATCCGTATTGGATTATTTATAGAGATAAATTCTTTGATAATATCTCTCAAAGGCTTGAATTTGATAAGTTTACTGTGTTTAGAGATCGTCAAATAACAAATTCTAATACAACACAGGAGAAAAAAGCTGATTGCTTAAGAGTTATTAAGTCAAGAAATATAAGTGATGATGGAAAAGAAATAGTTGATATACCAGGATATGATTCTTATATTAAAAAGGAAACAGTGGAGGCTTTGAGTGCTTATAAGTATGTTGGTAATCAAAATGTATATTTAACACCCAATATGACATATAAACCAAGAGTAATGCGTAATACAAAGAATGTTGTTGTAAATGGTTCTGTAGCTGTGTTAATTCCAAAAGAGGATATTCATTTAACAGAGAAACAGATGGAATATTTTTCGTCTGATGAATATAGAAAATTTTATCAAATAGCGAGAAATTACCAGACACGTTCTTTAAATGTAGATGCGACAAGTGTTTTTTTCTATGGTGTACTAAAGGAGTGCTGTAATGGATAATGCAACTATACAAGAGTTTTTAGATGAACATGATTATGATATTAGAAAGACACATAATGGTCGTTGGATAGATCAAAAATGCACAATGGACGTTGTGTGTCTGGTATCAGACTGTATTGTTGAATATACAAGTGGTAGAAACAGAAAAAGCTTTACTGTAAATGATATTTGGTACAATGATTATACAGTAGATAATGTACAACAGATATTTAGCAAGCCAAATCCAACAGAAAAGGCATCCAATGAATATGATAAGTATTTTGGTCAGCCGATAAAATTATTAGATGCTGCTGGAATAATTCATGGAGAGAAAAGTGGACATGGGTATGTTTATTCTATAGTCAATCAGGATTTATTAGAATATATAAGCTTTAGAGAACGAAACTGCTATAATTTTCTTTGTCTTTATATTGAAAAAGTGCTCAGAGATAGTGGAATTTATAGAATGTTTGAGTATTTTTTTCGTTTACAAGATAAGAATAGTTTCAAAGAATTAAAAGATTCATATACAGCGTTTACTATACAAAATACACCTATTAATGGTGCAACGGAATGTGGGCGTATTTTTACAAAAGTGTTAAATCCCTTAGCATGTAAATACAAAAAGTGTGGAACTGAAAGAGGTCATATTTCAAAAGATATTATTACTCAAGATAAAATTATGTATAACCAGAGAAATTGGCGGGATATATTATCGGAGAAGCCTAAAGATATGACTAGAGTAGATTATGAAGTTACATTGCCAAAACCAGATGAAGACTATATGACCACATATCGTATAAACAGAGCCAAGAGAAATCTTCGTAGATTTAATGATGTATATTGTAATAGTAAAACGGAAGTGTATGATGAGCGACACATAGATGATCCGGCAACTCAGATGCATCATATTTTTCCTGCCAATGAATATCCACAGATTGCAGATTATTTAGAAAATCTGATTGCATTAACTCCTACGCAACATTTTACTTATGCGCATCCGAATAATAATACTCAGTATATTGATCGGGCATACCAATATTTATGTTTAATTGCAAAGACTGGTTCAATAAGAGACAATTTAATTGGGCATAAGAATGAACCTGTAATATACGATTTTTATCTGTATCAAAATGTATTGAATACAGGCTTAGAAACAGATGAATTCTTTGAAGTGCAGGAGATGGATTTTGACGGATTGCTAAATAAGATTGAAAAATATTATTAGTGAGGATACGAAATGAAACGAAAAGAATTTAAGGAAACATTGTTTGAGGCATTGAATAATGTTGTGGATGGAATGTCATATGACGATAAAATGATACTTGTGCATAATTTATTAGTGGATTATGAAAAGGATAATGAAGAAAAGCGTGATACTTCCAATAAAGGCAGTAAATGGACAGATGAAGAACTGAAAATTATTTTATCTGACGCACCTACAAAAGAAAATTGTGTGAAATATGCTAGGTTATTTAAAAGGGGATATGGCAGTATAGAACAGATTTATAGATGGTCGGTGACTACAACAAAAGAAATGACAGACGAACGAAAAAGAGATAGTTTCATATTGCAGGTAAAGAGAATTGCAAAAGAATTAGGAATCAGAGGATAGGTACGTTTATGAAATTAGATTGGGGTAATGTTTTAAAATTTGCTGATGAGAGAGAGTATTATGAAGTACTAGGATTTCTGGCAAAAGATGAAGAGTATATAAGGGTTTATACGGAAAGTAATGATAAATCTGGAGCATGGGCACCACAAGGGAGATTATTATTAAGAAATGCGGATATTAGTTCTTTACCAGAACCCTTAATGAAAGCATTTGAGACAAGTTTAGATGGAAGAATTAGCGAAACAAAATATGTAAGGAATCTAAAAGAAAATCATTATTTCATCAAGGAAGTCGATCCCACAGGAAGTGATTTTACTAAATGGTTATACAAAGAGTCTCTTGAAAAAGTTTTGGAAACAGTGCCAAAAGAATATGAAAATGATTTTTATCGAGGATATCATTGGAATTGTGAAGTTGTTAAGAGAGTGAGAAATATATCTGCGTATGATATTAATTTGACAGGAGAAACGAAGCAGGAAGAAGCGCAACTACGCACAGAGGGAAAGAAGACTGTTTACTACACAACAAAGTATGAACGAAGTGCTCAAAATCGCGAAGAAGCAATTCGTATACATGGAACAAAGTGCATGATATGCGGTTTCGATTTTGAAAAGAAATATGGAGAATTAGGCAAAGGTTATATAGAAGTTCATCATATTAAACCGCTTTCCGATTTAGATGAAGAAGTTGTGGTAAATCCTGCAACAGATCTAATATGTGTTTGCTCAAATTGCCATAGGATGCTACATAGGTTTAGAAATTATATGGTTTCAGTAGAGGAACTTAGACAAATTGTAGAAGATAAAAAATGATGATAGGAGAAATATTATGATAACATTAGATTATACAACGTATAATCCACGTTGGAAACATTCAGGAATAAGATACAGCTCATGGGAAGCATTTGCGTTTGCTCTTGGGTATTTGGCAAATAGGTTGCATTATAGGAATATAAATGATTCAGGATTGATAGAACTTCACTTTGAAAGTAATGATAATCAAGGGGCATGGGGAAAAGAAGGAAGAATACATTATTATGGGGAAAGTGCGTATTTATCATCAGAATTTTTAGATTGGTATAACGCAAAAAGTGCAGGTGTAAACAACATAACATATCGAATAAATTCTAATGATTATATGTATTCATTAGTGTATGATTTTGGTTTTGAAGTAAAAAGATATGTTGGTTATACAACGGCAGATATTTTTCCGCCTACACATAATGCGTTTGTTGTAGTTTGGAATGTGTTGGAAAATTATTTGGTGCAGGATGGCAGTTTTAATGGTCAAATTGATTGCATTCATCAGTACTACATAGAGGGATGGAGTAAATAGAAAAATATTTTTATAAATGATATAAAAGGTATTTCGGGATAAAGATAGTACACAGATTACTTCTGCGTGTATCAGTGGAAAGGATGCAAATATGTATATATCGAAAATAAAAATAAAAAACTACAGATTGCTTATAGATGCTGAATTAGAAGTTGATGCTAAGACTACGTTAATTGTTGGTCGAAATAATACAGCTAAGACATCATGTTTGGCATGTATAGAAAATGTGTTGAATGGACATACGTTTTCCTTTGATGACTATCCGTTGGTTAAAAGAAAAACATTGTATGAAATAATAGCTTCATTTATGTCGAAAAAAATTTCTTTTGAATCGTTATGTGAGCAATTAGAACCAATATCTATAGAGTTCCTTGTAGATTATTCTTTAGAAGATTTAGAGGATAATTTAGGGGCACTATCGCCTTTTATTATAGATGTGGATGTAGATACTACCACTGCATTAATTCGTGTGGAATTTCGGTTAAAGCCAGATGAAAAAGTGTTATGGAGAACATTGGAAGAAAGCTATTACCCAAATGGTGTTTTTGTACCATCAGATGAGGCTCGGGATGTTATTAGTACTAATTTTTCAAAACTTTTTGAATTAGTAATTTATGCAGTGAATCCTAAAAATCCAAAGGAAACACAAATAAAGAAACATAAAGAATTGGAAGAACTTTTCCCATTTCATATTATTCCGGCAGAACGTCTCCTTGGAGAGGATGGAACACAGAATAGTTCTCTTTCTTCGCTTATTTCAGAATTTTTCGAAATGAATGAAGAAGAACTGGATCCAAGTGTTGCAGAAAAAGTCAAGGAGTTGCGTGCTATTGTTGAGAAAGCAAATAAAAATGTTCAGAAACAAAGTGATAACATTTTAAGTTCACTTGTAAATGATTCGGTTGGGTTTGGGTATCCAAACGGAGAAGAACTTCAACTAGGGGTTACTACTCAATTAAGTATTGATGATCAGATAAAAAATCAAACTCAGCTTTTATACACAGCAGGTACAAGTAATGAATGTCTTCCAGGTACATATAATGGATTGGGCTATAAAAATCTAATTAAAATGGAGTTTCTTCTTGCGGCATTTGCGAAGAAGATAGAAAAGTGCGGAAATGCTTGTATACCATTACTTTTTATTGAGGAACCGGAATCTCATATGCATCCACAGATGCAGCATGCTTTTGCGGAATATTTAGAAGCGTTTCTTGGGAAAATTACTTCTGTAGGAATTCAGACGCTTTTAACTTCACATTCTGCTCAAGTTGCTAATACTATGGCTTTCTCAAAAGTTCGATATGCACAAAAAACAAAAGAAGGAGTTATTTATAGAAATTTAAATTCATTTGCACAGGAAAATCCAGATAATAGTGATTTTATTAGAAAATATCTTACATTAACCAAATGTGATTTGTTTTTTGCGGATAAAGCAATTTTGGTTGAAGGAGCATCAGAACGGTTATTAATACCTGATATGATAGATAAGTGCGATAAGTCAGGAGATTTTAGTTCACAGAAATATAAATTACCAGCTCAATATTATACTTTAATTGAAATAGGTGGTGCGTATGCTTATAAGTTTATTCCATTTATTGAGTTTTTAGGTATTCCGTGTCTTATACTTACGGATATAGATTCTGTATTGGGGCAAGAAGGTAAAAATGGACAAATATATTATAAATCTGTTCCGGTTTCGTGTGGTGAAACAACATCTAATGAAACTTTAAAATGGTGGGTTCGAAAGAATAAAGGGTTGTCGAACGATGATAAAACCAAAATTGATTTGGCAGATATAATATCAATGTCTTCTGACGATAAAACCAGAGGAAAATGTCATATTGAATTCCAAACAAAAGAGAATGAATTATGTGGACATTCTTTAGAAGAAGCTATTCGGAATGTCAATCGTTCACATTATGGATTAAGTGATAGCCCGACCGAAGATGATCTGGAGTTTTCTGGAAAATGTAAAACAGATTTTGCACTTAAACTTATTTATGAGTGTACTGATTATAACATTCCGATATACATTAAATCTGGATTAATATGGCTTAATAACCAAAAGGTACTTGAATAAAAAGGATGATGGATTATGTGTGAAAATTATCATGGTGCAAATTATGAATTAGCAAAAGCTGAAGCTGATAAAGTAGACGAGAAAATTATTGAAGCATTACGGGATGGACATAGTTTTCGTGTTGAAGCAGGTGCGGGGTCAGGAAAGACTTATTCGCTTAATAGAGTCATTGAATGGATACAAGAAAATATGTGGTCTAAATATAGTCGAAAAAAGCAAAATGTAGTTTGTATTACATATACGAACGCTGCTGTAGAGGTTATCACAGAAAGATTATCAACAGATTCATTTATTATTCCATCTACAATTCATTCGTTTGCTTGGAATGCAATCAAACAATATCAAAGCTATCTTGTGGATGTTGTAACAACAGACCCTGATTTTTTGCCAGATGAAGGTGACTTTTTTAAGGTTAATGAAGTTACATATACTTTAGGACATCGATATAAGGAAAATGGAGTTCAGTACCTTTATCATGATGATGTTCTTAAGCTGTTTTGTAAACTCTTGGATAATGCAAAATTTCGACGTGTATTTTCTGATAAATATCCTTTGATTCTGATTGATGAATATCAAGACTCATATAAACCGATTATCGAACGCTTTATTAAATATTTTATTGCTGAAAAGAAATCTCCACAATTTGCCTTTTTCGGAGATGCGTGGCAAACTATTTATCAGTCAAATAAAGCTTGTGGGATTATAGAACATAAAAATTTAGAAGTGATAAAAAAAGGTGCAAATTTTAGATCTTCTCCAAGAATTGTTCAACTTTTGAATGATATACGACCAGATTTGCCACAAACATCTGCGATAGATAACTTTCAGGGTGAAGTAGTCGTAATAACATGTGAGGATTATGACGGAGAACGTCGTACTGATCGTAATTTTCAAGGCGAATTGCCACCAGAAGAGTTAAAAATACGTTTAAATAAAATCTCCGAAGAAATAAAACAAAATACAGCGGATTCTGATACATTAAAAATTTTAATGATTACACATAAAGTATTGGCTGCACAACAGGGATATGAACGACTTTTAAGTATCATTAACGATGGTTTACGTGACAAGGAAGATCCCTTTCTTTTGTTTTTTATGGACACCGTTGAACCAATCTACCATGCATTAGAAACGTTAAATATGCAGTTGCTTTTTGATACTTTAGGAATTAAGAGATATCCAATTACTAAAAAATCGGAGAAAGAGAAGTGGAAAATTTTTCAAGAGAAATTACGAGAAGCAAGAGAGAAAAGAGCAATTGATGTTATTGAGGTTATAAATGAAACAAAATTAATTCCTTTTCCACCTAAATTGGATGGATGGTATCATTTGTATCGTAATGCACCGGGAACAATATATTCATCTAATGCGTCAATTCGAGCATTTTTGGAGTTGGATTATACGCAATTCATTTCGGCAATAGAATTTTTATATCCTGAAGCGTTATTTTCCACAGAGCATGGAGTCAAAGGAGAAGAATATGACAATGTTATTTTTGTCATTAGTAGGGGCTGGAATATGTACCAGTTTGAAACATATGCACCTATGATAACTGGAAAGGCTTCCATTCCGAGTGGGAAGCAGATTTCTTTTGAACGAAATCGTAATTTGTTTTATGTTTGTTGTTCAAGACCAAGAAAACGGTTATTTTTCTTTGTGACGATTCCTATAGATCAGACTTTTAAAGAATTTTTAATGGAACTTGTTGGAAAAGAAAATTATTATACTTATAGCCAATGGATAATGAATAAGAAAATATCACAGAAATGGAATGAAAAGTAAAAGAACATTGTGTTAGAAAGTAAAGATTTGTGAATTTACAGTATTAGAATATTGAAATGAATATCCTTGTCTCAAGTTAAATTATTTATTATGATATAGAATTGAAACAGGGATGATATTTCAAGAAATTAGTTAAATTTGTTTATAACATTCATATATTCTTGAGTATTATTACGGGTGATGAAGCAAGTGTAAGGAAGAGCAGATATGCAGGATAAAGAAAACAGGGACATAGTTGACAGTCAAGGAAATGTTATTAAAAGTATAAAAGATAATAAGACTAAACAATTTTTGAAAGATAATATATGGAATATTTTGAGTACAGGTTTGGCTACAAGTATAACTTTAGTAGAAATGATAAATTTGGTGATTTCAAAAAACTTTTCTGTTTCGTGTTCGAATTTTTATGGAATAGATGGAAAATACTTTGATGGAACAGAAATGTTCGAGAATAAATTGATTTTTATTTTTTGTGCATTGGCATTGTTTGTTTACCCATTTATATTTTCATATATAAATAAAAAAATGAATAGCAAATTATATGTGATATTTACATTTATTATAACGGTATATATTATGTTCTTTCAAAATCTTTCTTATACGATTAACCTAATAGAAATTATTCCTTGGGCATGGTTGAGACGATTTATAGATAATTATGCAACAATTGGTGTGTTTTTAATTGTCGACATAGTGATAGCTTATTTTATAATCATAAGGAATTTCTTCTGGGAAAATAAGAAATATAGTGTGTGCGGAAAGATAATATTAGCAATAGCGTTGATACTTTATGTTTTAAATGTAGCTATAGGGATTACAATAAAAATTAACTATGAAATTGCGGATAAGAAAGAGTATGAGGTTATTGAACAGAATAGAGCTATAGTATCAAATTATGATGGTAAATTTGTGGTTATGAGTTGTGAAATACAAGACGAAACAATTATTTTAAAAAAGGGTACATATAGTTTAGAAGATATGACAGGGGTTTCAATTACATATCATAAATATGAGAATGTAATTTGCGAGTAAAAAACAGTCCTAACAAAGTTGTGTGAAAGGACTGTTTTAGGGGTTAATTGAATTCATTCATAGCATCCACATATTCCTGTAATCCATCAGGTTTACAAGCCAATTTAGCATACAGTAGAGGACTTTCTTGTGCCAGCCGATATAGATATGCGATATCATCAGGAGTATCGAGTAAGACGGCTGAATTACATTTTTCACAACTGATAGTAAGAGGTGTGCCGGTATATGTATCATTTATGGCATTAATAGTAACGGAATCTGTATCAGGTTCATACATACCAAACAGGTAACAAGAATTATTTTGTTTCATTGTGTTCGCCCTCCCACAGATACTTAGCACCATCAAGCAGATCAATAATGGCTGTAAGCATATTGTTATAGTCGGTCTGTAGTTCTTTGATTTCATCGCTTGTAGGAAGATTGTTTAAAGCTGGATGTTCACAGCATTCAATAAATGCTTTCTGCATTTCAAGTAATTGCAGGTATAGTGCATTAACAGTCTGTACAAGAGGGTATATAATTTCTTTCTTGCCGACAACGCAGATGCGGTTATAGATGCAGGAACGGACAAAGTAATCTTTTTTCATCATGCCGCTGGCAAGGATACGGGCTTCGATTTGCTTGCGTTCAGCATCGCTGATTCTAAAACTTATAGTTGGATGTTTGTGTTGATTGCTCATAGAAAAGCTCCTTTCATTTTGAGTGTGGCAGCAGGTGATATAGATAACCTGACAGCCACAAGAACTTATTCGTTTTTAGTAGTAAAAGTAGATTATATCTGCCATTGATTTCGTAGAAGCAATATTGAATTATTGCAACTAATTTGCTACTAAAGTTTTTGAAAACGATATGAAAAGAGTAACATTAGATGAAACGGATGTGGTGGAATGCCGCATAAAATCAGCATTTTTGATTTGATGATACTTCCTTTGGGAAGAGTTTGAATAAGCTACGAGCAGTGTAATAGAAAAAGAAAGATAGTTGATGCAAGCTTGCTTGTAAGAAACTATCTTTCTTTTTCTATTTATTCGGCGACAGCCGAACATGAGGATGAAGCAAAGCGAAATCCGAATGAGCACTGCGGGTTTCCGGCATTTGTTTTACAAAATGGCTCTACTTTGGCTCTATTTGTGGAGTGGCAAATAATATCGATTTTTCTGTTGAGAGTGATATATCTGAATACGAAATATAATGTGACCAGAGATTAAGCATTTTAAGAATTTCAGATGATAACTGCATCAAGCTTAAGTGGTTGGTGGAGACAGAAAAGTTTTGGAGAGTAAGAAACGAGCGTCCGGGGTGGCATGATACCACTTCCGGGCGTGTTTTTTATTTGACAAGATTTGTTAAGTTATAAAAAATGAAAATAAAACTATCTTTTTGAGGTAGTCAGTTGTTACACATATTAGAGTGAGATAAACGTTTATTCATTACAAAATGAGGAAGGAGTGTAACTTGAATGATTTTATTTTAATCCTGCAAATGAAACAGGGCAATGATCAAGCCTTTGATAAATTTGTACGGAAATATTATGCGGATATTTTGTCTTATTGTAGATATCACTGTTTGAATCAGACAGAAGCGGAAGATCTAACACAGGAAACCTTTCTTCGCTTTATAAATAACATACAATCTTATCAGCATATGGGAAAAGCAAAGAATTACCTTTATGTGATAGCTGGTAATCTCTGTAAGAATAGTGCAAAGAAATGGAAGGCAGAGAGCATAGAAACGGAAGTATTGGAAAGAGAGTTAGTTTCTGATGGCGATATCCCCAAAAAGGAAAATCAAATGTATGTGGAACATGCACTTGAACAGATGCAGCCGGAATTAAGAGAAATTATTATAATGATCTATTTTCAAGAGCTAAAGCTAAGAGAAATTGCTGACATAATGCAGATTGGATTACCGCTAGTAAAGTATAGGCATAAGAGAGCAAAAGAAGAATTAAAAAGATTATTGGGAGAGGAGGAGTCTCATGAAACTTGAGAAGATGATGGAAACATATAAAAGAGAAAATAGTGTTACTCCAAGAGAAGAAAAAATTTTGGAAACTATACAGAAATCAAAGAATGTCATGATGGAAGTACAGTCTGAAAATATGATGAGTTATACAGAATTCTTTTTTTCGCAGTTTCGCTTGATTCGAAAGAGATGGTGGATATTACAGGCAATGTTGCTTGCCTTGGTATTTTTGATTATGCCATTTTTGAAGGATTCGATTTATCTTATGAGAACATTGGGAGTTGCTTCTGTATTTTTTGTAGTGATGATTATTCCGGAATTTTGGAGAAATAAGGAGAGTAATTCCCGTCAAATAGAGGTGACATGTTTGTTCTCTCTTAGACAGATTTATTCGGCAAGAATATTTCTAATAGGAATAGTTGATGTATTCATGCTAACAGTATTTTTAACAGTGGTATGTATCGGCATGAAAATGCAGTTTATGGATTTACTGGTTCAGTTCTTGTTCCCTATGGTTATTACAGAGGGAATTTGTTTTGTAATGTTGAACTGTAGCTTTCTGAATGAGGCAACATCTATATTAGGATGCTTTATATGGGGCGTGATGTGGTGGGGCGTTGCAATGAATAATGCTATTTATGAACGTATTGCTATGCCTATATGGATTATCCTGTTCGTATTTGCAATATGTTTTTTGATTGGTGCAGTCTATAAGACGATTCATGAGTGTAATCGTTTTTTGGAGGTGAATTTATATGGAATTACAAATGGTTAATGTTACAAGAAAGTTTGGTGAGTTTTGCGCTGTAGATGATCTGAATTTAACAATAACCAATGGCGTATATGGATTGTTGGGTGTGAATGGTGCAGGTAAGACAACTTTTATGAGAATGATTTGTACCTTATTGCCGCCAACAAGTGGACAGATTTTATGTGATGGAAAAGACATTTTCCAAATGAATGGAGAATATAGAAATTTGCTTGGATACTTACCACAGGAATTTGGATTTTATCCAGATTTTACGGTAAAGGATTATCTGATGTATATTGCCAGCTTAAAGGGAATCCGTCCTATGGTAGCAGGAAAACGAGTAAAAGAATTATTAGAGCAGGTGGGACTTACAAAGGCTGCCAATAAGAAGATGAAGAAGCTATCAGGAGGTATGAAGCGTAGAACTGGAATCGCCCAGGCTATGTTAAATAATCCAAAGATTCTTATTTTGGATGAGCCTACAGCCGGACTTGACCCATCGGAAAGAGTTCGTTTTCGTAATCTGATTAGTGAACTGTCAGAGGAGCGAATTGTTATTTTGTCAACGCATATTGTTTCAGACATAGAGTATATTGCAAACGAGATCTGGCTGATGAAAGAAGGACAGATTGTGCAACAGGGAAATCTGGATGATATGATTGCTTCTATGCAGGAAAATGTGTATGCGTGTGAAGTATCACAGGCAGACGCAACAAAAATGATGAAACAGTTCAAAGTGTCAAATATGAAGTCGGAGAGAGGAATGGTGGAACTGCGTATTATTGCTGATAGACCGCCAATTCCTGAAGCCTGCGTGGTAGAGCCAACACTAGAAGATGTGTTTCTGTATTACTTTGGAGAAAAGGGTGGTGAGACAGAATGATACGTTATGAAATCAAGAAGATTTTTTCTAAAACCATCTGCAGGATATCTATGATTGTGCTGCTACTTTCACTTATTATATCCTGCTATTTTGCAATTACAAATATCACTTACATTGATGAACAAGGGGTATCGCATACAGGAATAGCAGCAGCTAGAGATCTACGAACAGAAAAGCAGAAATGGGAAGACACTTTGGACGAAGAAGCCTTGCAGAAAGTTTTGGATGAATATAGAAAGATAAATGAAGAATACCCAATTCGTCAAGGAGATTACACAGCCAATATGCTGCATGATTCCAAAGTGCAGGGCATTTCAGAAATCAAAGATATGATTAATATCGGATTTTGTGAGTTCCGAGATTTCAACTATTATCGTATTGATTCTGTATCAAAAGATGAAGTTGGTAAGCTATATGAGAATAGGGTAAAAAGTTTAGAAAAATGGCTAGGTTCTGAAGATGCAGAAGGGTTATTTGATGAAAATGAGAAAGCCTTTTTGCTTGAAAGATATGGGCAGCTAAAAGCTCCATTATATTATGAGGATTATGATGGATGGAGGTCAGTACTACACTATGCTCAAACTATTGTAATGTTAGTCATGCTTGTATCTGCATTTTTGGTATCTGGTATTTTCTCAAATGAATTTAGCTGGAAGGCAGATTCCATATTTTTCTCGACAAAGTATGGAAGGGATAAAGGAACGAAAGCCAAACTTACAGCAGGGCTTATTGTGGTAACGGCTATTTATTGGCTGTTTATTGCTTTATATTCCATCATTGTATTAGGGGTTCTCGGATTTGGTGGTGGAAATGTAATGATACAAACTGGATTTTGGTATTGGAAGTCCTTTTACAATATTACTTATGTGCAACTGTATGTACTTACCATTTCAGCCGGTTATATTGGAACATTGTTTTGTATGTTACTGTCTATGCTTATATCTGCGAAAACACATACAGCAGTAGTGGCGGTTACTATTCCATTTGTTATTTTGTTTTTACCATTATTCTTGTCGAATTTCCACTTCTTAGAAGGTGTACTTGGATTATTCCCAGACCAATTATTGCAGATTAATGAGATTATAAATCTTTTCAATTTGTATCAAATAGGTGGGAAGGTTGTTGGTTCGATTCCGATTATGATGGTAATATATCCTATTTTATGCGTGGTGCTATTGCCGATTATTTATTATATATATCATAAAACGGAGATAAAATAGATGAAACGTAAAAAGAGAGGCCATCTAAAAAAGATGGCTCTGTTGATGTTTCTGCTCTTGGTCGCTTGTGTTGGGTATTTCTTGGTAGTGAATGGTGTCATTCATTATTCAAGTAAGTTAAAAAGTTTTGGGATAATAAAGCAAGAAGAACATAACACTGCAAGTGACAAGTATGGATGGGAGTTAATGCTGGTCAATCGTGATAATTATGTTCCTGATATTTATGAAATTGATTTTATGGAGCTAAGCAATGGACAGAAAATTGATTCCAGAATATACCCATATTTGCAGGAAATGTTTGATGATGCGAGGAATGCAGGTGTATATCCTTTTGTTAGGGAAGGATACCGAACCGCAGAGGAACAGCAACAGATTTTAGATGATAAAATAGCTGCTTATCGAAGTGAGGGATATACAAAGCACATGGCAGAAGAAACAGCAATGGAGTGGGTAGCGTTGCCGGGTACAAGTGAGCACCAACTTGGAATAGCAGTAGATATCAATGCAGATACCTCAAAGTGTTCTCGTGATGATGTTTACAACTGGTTACTTGAAAACTCTTATAAATATGGTTTTATCCAAAGATATCCGTCAGGAAAGACAAGCATTACGGGAGTTGCTAATGAACCGTGGCATTATCGCTATGTAGGAAAAGACGCGGCAGAGGCAATTCATCAGAGTGGAATGTGCTTGGAAGAGTATATTGATACATTGGATTAGTGGAGGGCCATAAGTAATAATATGAAATGAATTTGTATGAGCGTCCGGGATGGCATGATACCACTTCCGGGCGTATTTTAACTATATAAAAAACATGTCGAGAACAAAAACGTGGATTTCGGACCAAAGGCGAGGCAAAAGAGTGGGAGCGAGACTTTCTTCAGCAACAGAGCCAGGGTGTAGATATCGAATTCGGGAACTTTCTGGAAATCTACTATAAGGATATGGATGTCAGACTTCGTGAACACACCATGTATACAAAGCGTTACATCACTATCCGATATTATAACCTGCAGGATAATCCCTGCAGGAAGGCAGGAGCGATAGGCAAGAGCAAAGGAGAACCGAAGGACTTTTGGATGCAGGAAGAGTTCAATGATTTTCTGGAGACAGTAAGTGATAAACCGGAGACAAGAATGGCGTTTCTTCTGTTGTACTGGACCGGAATGCGCATCGGTGAATTGCTTGCCCTTACTTATGACGACATCAATCTTGAGGAGAAGACCATCTCCATTACGAAATCTTATCAGCGATTAAAAGGAAAAGATGTGATAACACAGCCGAAAACACCGAAAAGTATCAGGATTATAACCATGCCAGATTTCCTGGCGGATGAGTTCCGAGAGTATTGCAGCCATCTGTACGGAATTATGAAAAATGAGCGTTTGTTTCACTTTACAAAATCCAATATGGAGCATTGTATGGCGGCTGGAATTGAAAAATCAGGTGTAAAAAGGATTCGTTTGCATGATCTCCGCCATTCTCATGCCAGTATGCTGGTGGATATGGGAGTGGCTCCATTGGAGATTGCAGAACGCCTTGGACATGAAAAGGTGGAAACCACGTTGAATACCTATTCGCATCTGTATCCGTCTACGCAGAGTAAATTAGCAGGTTTGCTGGATAAGAAGCATGAGGAAGAGGAGGAATAAGCGATGGCTGGTGACAGACATGGAAAACACAACACAACGACCATTTCTTTTCGGGTGAATTCTTATGAAAAAGCAACGATTGAAGAACGTGTGAAAGTGAGTGGAATGAAAAAGCAGGATTATATTGTTCGGTCATGTATCTACAATCATGTATGTGTTGTTGGTAAGAAAGAAACGGTTGAGATTATCCGGTCAGAAATGAAGGAAATGAATTTGGTTTTGGAGGATGTGGCAAAAGATTTGAAGTCTGAAAAACCAGTTATTTCAGAACCGGCTCTTGATAGTATGACAGAACGGTATCTTGCATTTTTGGAAGCAGCATTATGGATGCTGAAGGGTTCAAGTTATTTATGGGAGGATAAAAAGGATGGAAGAGAAAGTAATGAAGGATTGTAAAGTGCTGGCATTGTGTTCACAAAAAGGCGGGGTTGGAAAGACAACAAGTTGCGTGAATCTGGCAGTCGGACTGGCAAAAGCAGAGAAGAAAGTCCTTGTGATTGACAATGATCCGCAGGGAAGTATGACAGCAAGCCTTGGGTATCATAACCCAGATGAATTACCGATCACACTGGCTACAATTCTGACAAAGATTGTAGAAGATGAACCATTTGAAAAAACACTGGGAATTTTGCATCACCAGGAAGGAATTGATCTGATTCCGGCAAACATCGAACTCTCTGGAATGGAAGTTTCACTTGTAAATATTATGAGCAGAGAACTTGTCTTAAAACAATATATAGAAAGAATGAGAGACGAATACGACTATATATTGATTGACTGTATGCCATCACTTGGAATGCTGACGATCAATGCACTTGCCAGTGTCGATGCAGTGATCATACCTGTGCAGGCGGCTTATCTTCCTGTAAAGGGTCTGGAACAGCTGATACGGACGATAGGAAAGGTGCGAAGACAGCTTAACAAACAACTGTAAATTGGCGGCATATTGATCACAATGGTGGATAAACAAACGAACTATGTAAGAGATATATCTGATTTGATTCATGATACATATGGAAACCAGATTAAGATTTTTCCACAGAGTATTCCGTTTTCAGTACGAGCAGCTGAGATCAGTGCAGAAGGGATCAGCATATTTGAGCATGATCCAAAAGGAAAAGTAGCGGCTGCATATTGGCAGATGACACAGGAGGTGCTTTTGGATGAAAGGTAGAAGTGCATCGAAGATAAAACTGACATCTTATGATGAATTACTTGGCGGAGGAGAAGAAACGAATGATATCCAGCAGGTTTCACTTGAGCATTTACATTCTTTCGAGAACCATCCATTTCAAGTAAATGATGATGAGGCAATGGCGGAACTGGTGGAAAGTGTGAAAGAAGAGGGAATCCTTACAGCATTACTGGTCAGACCGCTGGGTGATGGTGAATATGAAATCATCGCCGGTCACAGAAGGAGACATGCGGCACAACTTGCTGGTCTTAAAGAGGTTCCAGTTATTATCAGAAATATGGATCAAGATACAGCTGTTCGTGCGATGGTAGACAGCAATCTGCAGAGACCTAATATACTCCCAAGTGAAAAGGCATTTGCTTACCGTATGAAGATGGAAGCAATGAATCATCAGGGAACATCAGGCGGTATCAGTGCGAAAGACATTGGAAAGAACGCAAATGACAGTGCAAGGCAGGTGTATCGCTATATCCGGCTTACTTATCTGATGAATGACCTATTAAACGCAGTAGATCGTGATGTGATCGGATTGCAGGTAGGTGTAGAGCTTTCCTATCTTACGGTTCCAGAACAGGAGATGGTGGAAGAAGTGCATAAGAGTACCGGAAAATATCCAAGCCTGGAACAGGCAAAAAAAATAAGGCAACATCGAGAAGAAAAAACGCTGACAAAAGAGATTGTGCGGCTCCTGATTATAGGAGAGCGTAAAAAGAAAACAACGGTAACATTAAAACAGGATGAAATTAAGAAGTATTTTCCTCCAGAATATGATGAACAGAAGATACGGACTGTTATATGTCAGCTTTTGGAGGAATGGAGCAATCAGAATCATTGATAAGTACGAAGGGAGGGATGTGTCATGAGTATAAGAGCAACATTCCATTATTTTCAAGGAATGGAATGCGATATGTACAGTTTTTATCG
>OIYP01000690.1_pt1 | contig 20765 bp, 18 predicted proteins | sample 1588261 | NCBI WGS metagenome assembly OIYP01 (sample SAMN03283293) | human gut metagenome | biome: human-associated habitat; material: feces | host: Homo sapiens | place: Peru | collected 2012
TGAACGTGCAGTGTCTGGAATATTACCAGAACACGCCGCCGCAATCGCACAAATTACCAGTTCTGAATTTATAAAATTATCTATATCCGCACTGCAAAAAATTATTCCAGAAATGGCTGCTGGTAAAAAATATAACGAAGCGGTCGCAGACGGTCTGGGAAAAGATTTTAGGGTGCAAAATGTATCGTACATAGACCGCGACGACGGTGTGTCTGCGGGTTGTCTGCACCAGATAAATTGGAATGCGCTGGGGAATCGTATTACATCACCAGTTGCCAAGCGAACACTTGGGCAATTACGCAAGGTTTATAACGCGATGGTTTATCGATTTGGTGCGCCTGACAGAATCCATTTAGAAATTGGTCGCGAATTAAAGAATTCGCCCGATGATATTGCGCGTATGAACCGCGAACAGGAACGCAATCGTCAGGCAACCGAAGAAGCCCGCAAAGAATATGGCAAAAATTACTTTAAGTATAAGTTGTATATGGAGCAGGCTGGCAAGTGTCCGTATTGTGGTGCGACATTGGTTGCGGGCGATTGGGCTGCATATGAAATAGATCATATTTTACCATATTCACGTTCCCTTGATAATTCACAGAGCAACAAGGTCTTGGTCTGTCACGAATGTAATCAGCGTAAGGGCAACAAAACGCCATATGAATTTTTGACGACAGAACAATTTCACGATATGGCGGTGCGTGCACGGGCATTGCATAATCCTGCAAAGTTCAAAAAACTGACAAACACCGAATTGCCCCAAAGCAATGACGATCAAAACGGGTTTATCGAACGTAACGCGAACGATAATGCCACGATTGCACGATTTGCCACAGAGTATTTGGAATACGGTATTGATTGGCCAGAATCCGACAATATAAAAAAGCGCGTTTTGGTGCGTACAGGGTCGCTGACGGACTATCTGCGTCACCAGTGGGGCTTGGTCAAAAATCGCGATGAATCAGACAAACATCACGCCCAAGACGCGATTGTAATCGCATGTGCAACACAGGGAATGGTAAAATATCTGTCAACGCTGTCGGCACGATTTGAAAACAAATACGCACTGATAGAAAAATACGGACAAGCATGGTACAATGTACTGAAAACCTCTGTCCAAGAACCATGGGCCGGTTTTCGTACTGCTGTTTTTTCTCTCTTGGATAATATCATTGTATCACGTCCGCCACGTTGTAATGCCACGGGTGCGGCACACAAAGAAACGATTTATGCAAATCCAAAGTCATATCGTTCAAAACGTGGCCTGAATAAAAATCGCGACAAAGGGTCGATGAAAATTCGGCACGGTCGTGTCGAACGTGGCGATATGTTCCGTTTTGATATTTGGCGTGATGCGCGTGGCAAATATATGTGTGTTCCGATTTTTGTTGCCGACACCAAGGGGAAAGATGATAATAATTTCAAAGTCACAGACGGCGAATTTATTTGTTCTTTACACAAGGATGATTATGTTCGCCTGACCACCGCAGATGGTGTGTACGAGGGGTATATTACCCAGATGGATCATGGCAAAAACTTTATACTGTATCGCCAAGATAACAGTAAAAATGTTATTGTCACAAAGGCGGTGGGAAAATGTACAAACATTGAAAAGTTTGCGATGTCATTACTGGGCACACCAAAACCGATAAAATTACCAGAACAGCGCACACCAGTTGTAAAATAAAAATAGTGCACTATATAACTGGTAACGGGAAAGGATACAAACAAAGGACATTAAATGTCTTGGCGTATTCTGACCCTGACAAATCCATGTCGGATTTGTGTTCGGCACAAACAATTGCACTGGACTGGTGACGCTGGTGGTGTCCAAGATATCCCATTAGAAGATATCGCGATTGTCATACTGGAAAACCCCCAGATTCAAATTACATCCACACTGATGTCTGAACTGGCTGAAAACGACGTAGTCGTATTTTCTTGTGATGCATCACATCTGCCGAATGGTGCTTTCTTTCCGTTTCATAATAATTCCAGATATACTGAAATTGCGCATGCGCAAATTGCATCGTCGTTGCCATTTCGTAAACGCATGTGGCAAGAAATTGTTAAACAAAAAATTCGAAATCAATCGACAATCTTAAAGTTGTGTGATAATCCCGCATATAAACGTTTGGAAATTTTGGCTGAAAATGTCGCGTCTGGTGACACTAAAAATATAGAGGGGCTTGCGGCTCGTATCTATTGGTCAGCCCTGTGGGAAAATTTCAACCGCAGCGATGACGCCGATGTACGAAATCATGCATTGAATTACGGCTATGCCATATTGCGCGGGTGTGTCGCACGTAGCGCGGTTGGTGCGGGGCTGTTACCTTTTTATGGCGTACATCATTGTAACAAACTTGATAATTTTTGCATGGTCGACGACATGATTGAACCGTGGCGGCCATTTGTGGACTTTATTGTGCTGTCATTTGATTTTGATGGTCGTGCGCATTTAACCCCAGATATCAAACAACGATTGGTGTCGGTATTGTTGCACAGTTGTGCATTTGGTGGCGTGCGACATTCGGTGCTGAATGCAATGCCGCTGTATGCAGAATCTGTGGCAACATGTTTTTGTAATAAAAACTTGGATGCGTTGAAATTGCCATCTATAAAATCGGCCCCAGAAATAGTAAATACCCAGAACTAATATGTTATACAATCGTCAGGAAAAATTTATGCGTATAATTGTATTCTTTGATTTGCCTGTTGGAACAAAGCGCGAACGGAAATATGCCACGCGTTTCAGAAATGATTTGCTGAACGATGGATATTATATGATGCAGTTTTCGGTTTATTCCAGAATAGTCAAGGGGCTGGCCGGAATGGAAAAGCATTTGCAGCGGTTGCGGCATCTGACGCCACCGTCTGGTTCAATTCGGGTGCTGACAGTTACTGAAAAACAGTTCGCAGATATGTTATTTTTGGTTGGCACTGCACCAACAGCAGAAAAAATTGGTTCCCAACAATTATTGATGTTTTGATAAAAAACAGAACCGATTCGTTAAAAATAAAACACAAACATGCCCGTTTTTGATATTACAAACACATAAAAACCCGCAAAAATCAGCGGGTTTTTATGTGTCTATTATACCAAAGACGATTTGAGAAGCAACCTATAACTTTATTTTTAACACAATGCGACGACCTTCAATTATACCAAAGACGATTTGAGAAGCAACCTATAACGCATTCGTAGTCCATGAATAAGCACCAGTTATTATACCAAAGACGATTTGAGAAGCAACCTATAACGCATGCGTGCCAGTGGTGCGTATGATTGCAATTATACCAAAGACGATTTGAGAAGCAACCTATAACTGGTTTCTGGAAATGGATGTTGGACAAAGAATTATACCAAAGACGATTTGAGAAGCAACCTATAACCAAGAGATTATATTATTGCTATAATGAGTCATTATACCAAAGACGATTTGAGAAGCAACCTATAACTACACCGTATATCACAATCGAAGAAAAAATATTATACCAAAGACGATTTGAGAAGCAACCTATAACCGTAATTGGCGGCGTCGTTATCGGCAAATCATTATACCAAAGACGATTTGAGAAGCAACCTATAACATAATCCACCATCACAGACATCATTAATATATTATACCAAAGACGATTTGAGAAGCAACCTATAACTGGTATATTTGCGCCATAATGGGATTAAACAGCAGAAAATTAAAGGTAAATTCTATAATAAGTTGAGTTTATAAAAGAGTGTGGTTTATAATAGAATACTACGTGATGTTCAGCCCTGGGTTGAATTTTGTGGCGGGTAAAGTATGCGTATGGCGATTATTTGACCGTGCGCTGTCTAAAAGCCGTTAAATAACGCTAATGTTTTGTGGGTGGCAGAAAACTAGGTATAAATTCTATTGCTGGTTGATTTTTTGCCAAGGGCAAGCCAGTATATTGCCGTCTGCTTTTTTGCGGTGGTTCGAACCCGCAACCGTAGGTTCTAGTTCCACCCACGCTTGCGCGAGAACAATAAAAATGTCCCCCGCGGGCCATTTTTATTCCTGGCGGTGTACCAATATTCTACGGCGAACGCCATACAACAAAATACAGGGATTATCAGGGAACTTTGCGCATTTCGGCGCCCCCGTTTTCACCCGCCGCGCCCAATTCCCGGGACTTTCACAAAATTTCCCACAAAAATAACAGGGAATTTTTATATTAGGAACAGGGATTTCACCCCAGCATATCAGGGAACATCCCCACCCCACCCATGCCAAGGTATATTGCTTTAAGACGATCATGCAATTTCATTTTTTACGTCTATTCTATACCCAGAACTAGTCAATACTTGAATTTTGATTTTATTTAAGTCTCTTTTTCCAAATATCTTTTGGTTAATAGGAAAACCAATAGTCCCATGTGGAGGCACGGCCATGTTATCCCCTGGTTTTGCTTCTATTTGACGTGAATTTTTCTCTGTACAATTAGTATTAGTCGGCCACCATAACGCAAACGGATCAAATTCTTCTGCGGTATGATACTTATCTGTACCTAAATACACGGTATGATTTCCCTTATTTCGTATCATTATATACATTGCCTTCTTACGACGACATAAGCTCGCTTCAAGTCGATCTTTTGGAACATAAGGAAATACGCTAAAAATCGTAACCCCACAAGTTCCTAACGCGGCCATTGCAGTAACAATAAAAGCACCCAGATTTGCCATTGATGCATATCTTAATTGAAAAAATACGGCCAACGCAATGATTAAGCATAAAATACCAAACAATGAAAAAGCTGTTATATTTCGCATATTTTTATGCCTTGTATGGGATGCTTTCTTGAGTTGGCATGTATGGTTGCAGAGCTACTTTTATTTCATTATGCTTTATACCACGAAATAAATCAACCACGAGTTGTTTATACGCATCTCCCTGTTTCAATCCAAAATTTGTACCAATAGCACCTGCAAGACCTTTGTGATTAAACACTTTAAGAATAGCATCATTACTATCTCCGGCATCAAATTTTTCGATGACCCGATGCTCTATATCATCATAACCTGCAAATATTTCAATTATTTTCTCTTTATTTTTTGCCATTTTAATCAAGTGTTTTAATTCTACAAGCACCGCCTTGGATATTTGGTCTCCTTTATTTGCAACAAATTGTTCTTTGATATAATTACAAGAAGCAATTACCGCGCCGTCGTTTGCTTTTCCCATATGCTGATTTATTATTTGAAAAATTCCTTCTATGCAGAACAAATTCTCGATTTCTGCGACATTTAATGCAAAAATATTATTTTCCGCCAAAGATCTTATTTCTTCATCTGTTCTAAAATCCCTATCCACAATTCCGTAACATTCAATATGATGTAATTGCGCCTCATTTCGCATTGCTTTGACATTTTCAATTACTGTTGCACAACTACCGCATGGAATAACATAATAATCAGAATAGAATTCGGAATACAACTCTATATCCCAACTATTTGTTGTTCCCTCAACAAATAATACTTTTTTACGGTTACCCAGTATATCTAGCAATAATTGCTGAGGTAATTCACTATCCTTAATATATTCAAATTGCCAATTTGTACCATCAAATGCCTTGACCCAAATCTTATCTGAATTTCTGTGGTTGGCCGCAAAATTTGTATCATGCGTTATATAAATAAACAAACAATCAGGACGCGCTTTTTCCAATTCACTCCATAACTTATTCATAATGGAACGGTGCAAATGTAATTCCGGCTCATCAATAATTATTTTTTTATTGTCTGGTATTGATAAACACTGAGCTATTAAATATAGGCAAGCCTTTTCACCATCACTCATTTCTGTTCCGCTGTAATTAGCGGTCCCATCAGGCATAATAACTTTAATTTGATTATCCTCTAATATTAACTGTCTATGCGGAAAAACACTATTCCAAACACACATCAATCTTTCAATTATATCTTCTGTGGTTGCAGGTTTTTCATGACCTTCTCTTTCTGCTTGTTTACATAAGCTTACATATTCTCTATCCTGTGAAGCTTTTTTTGCAAATACTAAAGAAAGAGCCACGTCAAAATCATTTAAAACAGTCGTTGTAAATTTATTATACCAGCGATTTACTTCTTTGCCACCGGTCGTATTACTACCATACCAAAGCTTATTTGCGGCAACAACTTCTGCCTGCAAAGGAACATTCATAGAAAAATTCAAAATTCTTTGCCCAGAGATTCTATGATAATCAGCAAGATTTCTCTGTTCTAACCAAGCCCCTAATCTACTTTTACCACTCCCATTTGCCCCAATTATAATGATTGAATTTTGTTCCGTTTCACGCAACGGATCGCTAAATTGATCGCCCGGTAATATGTAAGTAAAAGCCATTCCTGTTTCCTTTCGTTTATAATAACTTCAATGAGCTATATAGGTAAATTTCCAGATATTTTCAAGGAATATCAGATAGTTTTTTTCAGACAACAACTTGCCCTTACGTTTTATATCACTTTGTTTTTACATAAATTTCAAAACATAAACTTTCAGATCGCCTTATAAGAGGGAAAATGTATAGGTTTCGTGGCACGAGCACTCAAGTAAACTTTCACTTTTACATATATATACCCCCCTATAAAAAATTTATAGGGATGATTAACAAAACTTATAAGGAGGGTCTAATGGCCAACTTACAAATCAAAAACATAAAAATAACTGACATTCGGGCGTATAAAAACAACCCGAAGTTGCACAATAAAGCCCAGGTGGCGAAGATACGCGAATCTATCCGCGAGTTTGGGTTTATCAATCCGGTCCTATTGGACGAGAATCTGGAAATTATCGCCGGGCATGGGCGCGTGGCGGCAGCGCACGACATGGGCATGACTGAGGTGCCGGCGATAATTCTATCGCACCTGACGGACGCCCAGAAACGCGCATATCGCATTGCCGACAACAAGCTGACCGAACTTGGCAAATGGAGTACCGAGCTGCTTAATTTAGAGTTCAGCGAGCTGAGCAATCTGAACCTGGATTTCAATCTGGAAATCACCGGGTTTGAAACCGCCGAGATTGACTTGATTCTGGACGGCGATGGGGCCAGCGACACGAAAGCGGATGCGGTTCCGGCACTGACCGATGAAGACAGGCGTTGTCATCGGGGCGACATCTGGCGGCTTGGGCGACACACAATCGTTTGTGGCGATGCGCTGATGGCTGAATCCTATGCCGCGATTATGGGCGACAAACGTGCCCGAATGGTCCTGACCGATGCGCCATATAATGTAAAGGTCAAGAGTATCGGTTCAATGGGCAAAATCAAGCATGACGAATTCGCGATGGCATCGGGCGAGATGACGCCAGCCGAGTTTACAGAGTTCCTGATGACCTTTATGCGCCACGCCAAGGAATATTCCGTAAACGGCGCCCTGCATTATCTGTTTATGGACTGGAAACACGTAGGCGAGATTAGCACCGCCGGCGCAGATGCGTTCGGCGCGGGCAAAGACGACCTGAAGCTGCATCCAACGGTAAAGCCGGTTGCAATGCTGCGCGATGCGATGCTGGACGTGACACGCCGGGGCGACATAGTTCTGGATTGTTTTCTGGGGTCGGGCTCTACACTGATTGCGTGCGAGCAAACCGGTCGCGTATGTCGCGGCATCGAGTTAGAAGAAAAATACTGTGACGTCACAATCAAACGCTTTGAAACATTAACCGGCACAAAGGCCGAAAAAATAGGAGAAATCAAATGACAGGATACAAAATACCACCCAAAGACACACAATTTAAACCGGGGCAATCTGGCAATCCCAAAGGGCGACCAAAGGGCGACCAAAGGGGCACCGCAACACATATACACTGTTGGACGAATTGCTAAGTCAAAAAATCTTGATTACTCAAGATGGCCGTCAGTTAGAAATCGACAAACAAACCGCCATCCTGTTACAAGCGGTTAACAGCGCTGTAAAAGGCGACCAAAGGGCAATTCAAAACATATTCCCGCACATGTTGGCGATAGACGCAGAAAAAGAACACCTGGATGCCGTACGAGAAACCTTATCAATAAACGACCAGGCGATTCTTGAAAACCTGAAATCTCGCTGGATGACCGAACAAACCAAGGAGGAAATCGATGTCTGAACGCAAAGAACTGGACGTGCTGTTACGTTATGATTTTTACAGCTATGTCCAACGCGTCTTTTATGAATTTGGGAATGAGAAATTCATTCCCAACTGGCACCTGGAGGTGCTGTGCGACACCCTGGAACGCTCACGTCGGGGCGAGATAAAGCGCCTGATTATCAACGTGCCACCACGCAGTCTGAAATCCATCGTTGTTAATGTCACCTATTCAACATGGCTGCTGGGACACAATCCAAAAGAACGTATTGTTAGTGCGTCTTACTCTGCTGAACTGGCGGAAAAGTTTGCACGTGACAGCAAAATCGTTATGGAATCCGAATGGTACAGACGAATATTTCCGCGCACCGTCATTTCTAAAAATCGTTCCACCCCGGCTGACTTTAACACAACTGCACGGGGCGGACGATACACATCATCTGTCGACGGAACAATGACCGGTCGCGGTGGCAATGTCATTATTATCGATGACCCAATAAAGCCATCAGACGTCAGTAGCGAAGCCGCCCTAAACAAAGTCAACGAGTGGTATCAAAACACAATGCTAAGCCGCCTTGACAATCCGCAAAACGGCACAATCATATTGATTATGCAGCGTGTGCACGAAGATGACCTAACGGGCTATCTGTTAGAAAATTCAACCGATTGGACACACATAAAGATACCAGATGTTGCTATGACTGACGAAACTTGGACGGTTGGGTCAAAGGTATTTCATCGCGCGACGGGGCGACCATTGAACCCTAGTCGTATGCCTGTGGAAATAATAGAATCCAAACGCCGGGAACTAGGAACATACGTCTGGTCCGCGCAATATCAACAAGAACCGTGCCCATTGGAAGGAGAAATTGTCAAAGAATCTTGGTTGCATTACTATACAAAAAAGCAAGCAGAGAACATAGACCCGATTAAATATTGCCGAATATTCTTAAGTTGGGATACGGCGAACAAGGCGGGGGCTACAAATGCCTACTCTGCTTGTTGCGTTGTTCTGATGACACGCGAAAACAATGAATTTAAGTATTATCTGTTAGAAGTAGTTCGCGGCAAATGGGAAATGCCAGAGTTAATCAGGCAGGTAATGACCCTATACCACAAATGGCGATACGAAAAAGGCGGCGGGAATTTCGTCAAACTTCTGACAGAGGACAAGGCCAGCGGGACGCAATTGATACAAATGCTGTCCGCCCAAAGGGACAGCGGCTACAGATTTGATGTAGAGTCAATAAAGCCAGACACGGATAAAACGTCACGCCTGAGGGGTGTTAGCGCCTATATCGAAAATGGCACCTTGCAATTCCCACAGGAAGAACAGCCCTGGTGGTCCGAGTTCAAAAAGGAATTACTCAGCTTCCCCGGCAGCCGGTATAAAGACCAGGTAGACGCCCTGACCCAATGCATCAATTATGCGATGCAGCAATAAAAAGACAACCGCCCCACGAATTACACGTTGGGGCGTTTTAACTCATTCTGTAGCCGGGATTTCTACAACCAAGAACATAAATTTCCCATTCTTGGCCGGAATCTCATAAAAATCCTGCCAGATAAATTCATAGTCATTCTTGATATATAAATTCGGACGCGTTTTTAGCAACTTTTCTGGGATTGTGCAATTTGCCAAATTCCAGTTATATTCGCCACCGCGTTTGATTCCTGGATTCATACGAAATGCATAGGCAAGCGTATTTTCGCCACAATTTCCATTCCAATAGTATTTATCATTCGCAATACAAATAAAAACACCACTGTGGGCAAAACCGCTATCAACTAATTTCTCTATACGCGATATATCTTTCCAGCAATCATAAGAATCCATATCGTGGACATCCTGCGACTTTAATATATCTTTGATTGGAATACCTGTATATTCATACAGGGCATCTGATTCTATCTTGTCAGTCTTGTACTTTAATTCAATTGGGTATTTTTTACCGTCTACCACGACCAAGATATCGATATAAATTGTGTGTCACTGAGTGTCATAAACACGCACGGGAAATTCGCGGTATATTTTAACATCTGGGCTGTCCTGAAACACCTTTGCTAATTCCCAGGTCAATGATGCTTGAAAATCCGCCTCGGATACAAAAAAGCGATATTGTTGCTTCAGGCTTATAAATGCTGAAACAATAGATTCTGTAATATTCATGCAAAGCCCTGTTTAACTCTTTAGGAAAATTCCGACAAAACATACTGTATTCTCACATTTTTTTCGAAGTCTTCAGTCCTGCCATCAAAAAAATCCTGTCAAACTTGTATAAAGCCTACTATACTAAACATCACAACTCAAGTTTTATATTGTTATGACTTGAAAAATATGGTTAATTTTTCTATTATCTCTATCAAGAAGGAGCAACTTTAAAATGTCCCCGAAACAATGTCGTCTAACTTTTGCAGATAATATAAATGTGCTCATTGAGAAGCCACTATATTTTAAACGGGAAAACGTTAATTCGGGAACTATCTCTAGATTGGCTCTATGGAAAGGGATATACACATTTACTGCAACTATGGCCGATAAAAATGAATATGAACTTAGATTTGAAAACAACATATGTTTCAAAGCGAAATTAAAGAAGCTGTCTGGTAATACATATAAACCTACCATTAACGCCACCACATTAATAGATATATCTGATTGTCAATCAACAAATATTCAAATAAATGGTTCCGGAGAATTCGGAAGCCTGAGACCGGCCCAAATTGGAGCTATTTATTCTTTATTGGCTCACTGGTCCCTAACAAATGATGTAGCTACAATTATATTGCCAACAGGAACAGGCAAAACTGAAACTATGCTAGTTGCTACATTGGCAGATAAGGCACATAAAACATTGGTTATTGTTCCATCTATCGAACTTAAAAGTCAAATTTCTGAAAAATTTTCTACTTGGGGAATCTTAAGACAACTTGGAGTAATTCCTAAAAACTTTCCCAATCCTACTGTTCTTGTTTTAAACAAGACTATATCCAACCTTAAAGACATCGAAGATATTAGAAGTGCCGATGTTGTTGTTTCAACGCCTGCACTAATTGCCAGAGCAAATGAAGACACTAAAAATTTATTAAAAAATATATTTTCTCATGTTTATTTTGATGAGGCTCATCACATAATTGCATCCGAATGGAACTCAATAAAGCAGCTGTTTAAAGATTCAAAAATAGTTCAATTTACTGCTACCCCATATCGTAATGACAAGCAGCCAATAGAAGGCAAAATTGTCTATAACTACCCTATGTCAAAAGCGTTAGATGACGGCTGTTTTTCAAAAATATCTCTTATTTCAATTGAAGAAAAGCATCCTACGCGAAAAGATAAGGCCATAGCAGAAGCTGCAATAAAAAAATTGTATGCAGATAGAGCCAAAGGTTGGATACGTCATAAAGTAATGGTTCGCACAGAAACACGGGAACACGCGGAACTATTATGCACCAAGTATAAAGAATGGTTCCCAAAAGAAAATGTTGTGATGGTGCACTCTGAGACCAAAGGAAAAGCACAAATTATTAAAGACATCAAAGAAGGAAAATATAGCATCGTTGTTTGTGTCGATATGCTAAAAGAGGGTTTTGATTATCCAGATTTTAAAATAGCAGCCGTTCATAGTCTTCACAAATCTCTGTCAGTTTTACTACAATTCATAGGTAGGTTTACACGCACCCAAGAAGGATTGGGCGAGGCTTCGTTTATTGTTAATCATGCCGATGAAGACCTATCTATAGAATTAGAAAATTTATTTCAAGAAGGCGCCGGTTGGGAGAAACTTATAAGTGATATCGCAGATGCAAAAAAGGTCGAAGCAGAATCTTTATTAGCTTTTTTACAAGGTTGCAAGCCGTATACCGGATTTGATTCCCCAGATATAGACCTAAATCCCAAACTGGTCTATCCTGCATTAAGTTTTGTTTGTTACCAAACGCCTAAGGTTGATTGGAGTAAGTTTAACACAGTTTTTGATTTAAAAAAGTATTCTTTATCACAACCCTTTATAAATACGAAAGAAAATGTCTTTTATTTTACAACACAGAAACGAGAAAAGGTAAAATGGGCAAGAAACAAAAAGATGCGCGATCAAAAGTGGGATTTAATAGCCATGTATCATGATCAAGATACAAAACTTCTGTATGTGTGTTACACAGAAAAACGTCTTGATTTAGAACCATTAGTCGCGGCTATAACCAATAATGATGCAAAAATTATAAATGGCGATGACGTTTTTCGTTCATTTCATTCGATAAAGCGTTTAAGTATTTTGAAAGCCGGCATTTTTAAACCCGCAAATCATCTACATAGATATTCTAGTTTGATTGGTGCAGATGTGACCACAGAACTTTCAAGATGGAAAGCTGGCAAAAGATGCCAGAAACCCGATTTTGTAGGAATAGGCTACAGAGATGGCGAGCCAGTAAGTGTCGGTGCCTCCGTAAAAGGCAAGGTATGGAGTCCTGCAAGAATTGGCAATTTAAAAGAGTGGAAACATTGGTGTATTAATATGGGAGAACTAATCACCAATCCAGCAATTAATTCTAACGAACTGTTGGAGGATTCTGCATCAAAAAAAGAGCTGAAGATATTTCCGGAAAATTTAGTGATTTTGGCTACGGATTGGTCAGAATCTTTATATGACAGAATGCATAAATTGACTATCGGTAAATCCACGGAAAGATCGTTAATGTTATCCGAATGTGAATTAAGAACTATTTCATGCAAAGATTCAAAGGCAGAATTTATATTGAAATTGTTTGATGAAGAAATACGTTTTTCAATAATATTAGGCAGTGAACGTGGTTTTGAAATTTCAGGACTTGATGACAGCAAATATATTGTTGAAGGTTTATCCAGTACAGGAATGCCGCTAAAAAAATTTTTTGAAAGTAATCCTCCAACAATATTTTTATTAAATGGCGCCACAATATCCGGTTGTATTCATACAGATTATGGTGACGCCCCAATAATACAGATTCCAAATGATAGAATAGAAACTCTAGATTGGTCTGGTGTAAATTATAGAACTGAATCTCTTTATAAAAATGGGAAGAAAAGAGATAACTCCATCCAAGAATATATTATGAAAACTCTTTCTGACCGTGGGGCATCGATTGTCTTCAATGATGATAATTCTGGAGAATCTGCAGATGTCATCGCAATTTTCGTTGATGATGATATTGTGCGCTTTGAAATGGTTCATTGTAAATACTCCGAAGCAGAAGCCGGTGCTAGATTATCTGATTTGTATGAAGTATCCGGTCAAGCAATCGTTTCTCTTAGATATAAATGGGATCCAGAAGAACTTATAAAACACATTGAATATAGAAATACGTCGGGGGTGCTAAAGGGAATGCGGTTTTATAAAGGTGATTTAACCAATTTGAAAGAAATAAAAAAAGAACTGACATATAAAAACGTACAGTTTGAATTTGCTATTGCTCAACCTGGTGTGTCAGTTAGCAAACTATCAACAGATATGAGAAACTTTCTGGGGTCTGTTTATTCTACTGTTGTAGATATGACAGAAACAAAATTAAAATGTTATTTTAATAAATAAATATAGAATTTACGTTTATTAACGATGAATGTAAACATTTATCATATCACAAACCACCTTCAAACCTGTCGATTATTTCAAGTAATTCATCCGGCACATATTTTCGGGCGCCGGCCTTTATCTCGTCCGGCACGCCATAATATGCCCCGGCGACCGCCCCTGTAATCGCGCCAATAGTGTCACTGTTGCCACCGATTGAAATTGCATTGCGTATTGCGTCTTCAAAATCCGTGGATTCTATAAAGCACTGCAATGCTTGCGGGACTGTGCCTTGGCACGAGGCATCCCAACAATAACTTTTTTGTAATTCCGAAACCGGTAAACACGTCCCATAGTAGTTTTTGATTATGTGCCGACCTATCTCAGCTTTGTCACGGCCGGTGCGCGCCAGAAATACAGCAACGGCGGTTGCCTCGGCCCCTTTGATGGCCTCGATGTGGTCATGACTGACCGATGTTACCATGTATGACAGGCGTTTAACCTCTGATAAACTACGGCCAACCCAGCCAGCCGCCGACACGCGCATTGCGGCACCGTTGCCCCAACTGTCGTACGGTTCGTTGTCATAGCCATCCAGCCAACGTGCAAACCTGAATCCATAGCTTTTGTCTGGAAATTGCTGACCAATCGCACGCATAGACCGGCGCGCCAAGACCGACAGGTCACCACCATCACGCCGCCATTTTAACAGCGCATCCGCCACCGCGATGGTCATGCAAGTGTCATCTGTGATAAATCCACACGGTGAAAATAATGGAAAGTCCTTGGTTCTGATATTATCAAATTCGTAAATAGAACCCGCAATATCACCAACTATCGCCCCCCACAGCATATTGCGCCCCCTTTTATAACATGCTTAAAAAATTTTCTAATTCTTTAATCTTTTGTTTTTTTCCAACCACGGTTGCTTTTTTGAAACGGGGCGTAAGTGCGCAACTCTGTGACCCTGCGCAACCACGGGGCGGGGTAATAGCCGAACACTGGTACATTCCGCGCCATGCATTGACGCAACAAGGCGATATTTTCATCACGCGCGTCGCGCGCACCGTTTGTCGAAAGGTTATTATACCAAAGACGATTTGAGAAGCAACCTATAACGGAGTAATTTCCAACGTTTCAGTGTTGATTATTATGCCAAAAATGACTGAGGCCTTTGAAACAATTATCAAAGTTGTGACAGAATAATTTTGTTATTCGTCACATACTTTCCTTTAAAGTACAACCAAGAGTTTCCAAACCGTTTGCAATCACATTCTTTAATGCGTTAACCATCAGCATATGGTTATCTGTTAACGTTTTTTCCTCTTCGTTTATCAGTTTAACACCGGCACCAGAAGACCACAGAGAATGAAATGCAGCGGCCACTTCTTCCAAATATTTTGTTAACAAATTAGGGGCATTGTTTTTGCAAGCACTTTCTACAACAGCTGGATAATCTCCCAGCATTTTTATAAGTATGCGTTCAATATCGCTGGCTAACAAAAAATCATATTGCTTTTGTAATAACGTATCTAAGCTACCCGGGAATACCGTATCATACTTTTTCAATACGGAACATGCACGAGCATAAGCATATTGCATATAATACACCGGATTGTCTTTAGATTGTTCTTTTGCTTTTTCTAAATCAAAAGTCATTTGAGTATCAGAACTTTTTATAACCATAAACAATCTTAAAACATCCGCATCAATTTCTTCCAGAACATCTTCTATCATTACGAAATTGCCAGCACGTTTAGACATTTTAAACGGTTTGCCATCTTTTTCCAAATTAACAATTTGACACAACACGACATCCAAAGTTGCTTTGTTGTTTGTGACAGCCCCTAATGCGGCTTTAATACGTTTAACATATCCACCGTGATCCGCACCCCACACATTAATTTGTTTTTTGAAACCACGATTAAATTTATTTAGATGATATGCAATGTCAGAAGCAAAATAAGTAGTTTCACCATTTGAACGAGCAATCACGCGATCTGAATCGTCACCAAATTGTGTAGATTTAAATAACAACTGTTCTGTTGGCACCCAATCTTCATCGGCTTCTCCCAAAGGTTTTGGCAATGTTCCTTTGTATAACAGGCCCTGACTTTGCATATAATCTAAAGTTTTTGCGACCTGCTGAGATTCTACTAATTCGCGTTCAGATGTAAACACATCAAATTCAATTCCTATCTTGCGTAAACTGTCTTTGATTAAAACCATCATCGCAGAGGAAGCAATCTTTTTGAAATACGGGACATATTCATTTTCGGTTGCAGATAACCATTTGTCGCCATCTTTGTCTTTTATATCTTTGGCAACAGGAATTAAGTAATCCCCAGGATATGCGCCTTCGGGTAAAGATTCACCATCGTGCAACCCAAACAGTTCTTGATAGCGCCAAAATACAGAATGCGCCAAAACATCAACCTGATGTCCGTAATCATTTATATAGTATTCTTTGGTAACATCAAAGCCATTTTTCTTCAACAATCTCGCCAAAATATCACCTAAAATTGCGCCCCTGGCATGACCAATATGTACTGGCCCAGTCGGATTAGCAGACAAAAATTCAACATTAATTTTTTCGTTGTGGCCTATGTCAGAATTCCCATATTCTTGCGGATTTGTTAAGATAGTTTTTAATAATCTTTCCCACATTTTTCCAGAAACATTCATGTTTATAAATCCCGGCCCTGCAACAGATACATCTGTTATTTCTGGAATTTCTTTGATATACGGACACAATAAATCAGCAATTTCACGCGGATTCTTTTTTAATTCTTTTGATAAAACCATAGCAACATTCGTGGAAAAATCACCAAAATCACGATTTTTAGGAACTTCTACAACAATATTATTCCAACTGTTTGACCCTAAAACAGTTTGTAATTCAGGCACAGTTTGTAATTTGTCTTTTATTTTTTCAGAAATTAATTTGTAAACATTCATATCAAATCTTGTATGGTTATATTAAAGCCAGATGTCTGTGAAATGATAATCGTATTATTTTTATTTTCAACAAATTTCTTTGTCTGGTATTCGACCAAATCGTTTTAAATAATCGTCTATACCGTTTGCTGGGGTTGGGTTTGGCATAACCACATCGGTTTCCAAGGTTTTTGTTTTTTTATTTAATTGTTCTTCAATTGCATTACATAAATCGACATAATCTATATCTTTGATACGTGAAAAATCGTCTTTACATTGTACAAGATACGGGAACGCTTCATTTATATCCCCCCCTGTAAAAAACTATCCAACTCTTTAATCTTTTGCTTTTTCCAGGCGCCTTTGCTTTTGTAGAAATTAGCATACTCTTTTAATTCTGGAACCGCGCGCAACCAGTCACCCCAATAGTACCCAAATATGGGCATCTCCTGCATCATGTGCCGACGCAGAATCTCAATATTTGAATCTAATGCCGCACGCGCATCATCATTCCATTTATTCGGGTTATGTGAAAAACCGCGCGATGATACAGTGTGATAAGGATAAAACTCTAATAACAAGACATCTGCTGGGTTTAGTTTATGCTCCTCAAACACGTCAAAGAAGTCGTCACACCAATCATTATATTTTTGACAATCCGCCAAAGACATTCCGGCATCTTTGTAAATGCCATCTTTTTGCATCGCATATTCCGGCAACCGTTTTGGCCATTTGGGTGCGCCGCCCGGATTGCATAACAATATTACCAAGCGTGGATTTTTCTCGTTCCCGAACCACTTTACCGGCAAAACATAAGGATCAATGCACACGTACTGCCCCACTAAATAAAATTGACCGCCAAACAGGAATTTGACATTTCTATTGTGGCCCACTCAATACTAGCGATTCCCAAATCAAAACCAAATATTTTAGCCATTTATATCCCCTTGGATTACGTTGTATATTATAATAGTGTAGATGTGAATAAATGCAAACTTTATCTGATACTTGATTGTGCTGATTAGTGGGTTATAATGCGAGCGTAGAAATCTTTATTCAACGGACGATTTGAGAAGCAACCGTTTATATAATAAAGAATATTTTTTGTGGAGTAACAATTTAAGTATCTCTGGGGGGGCTTCGGCCACGTTTTTATTAAAAGGGCATGAAAATATGGCGAAATTATTTTTAATGTGTGGATTTTTGGGTGCGGGCAAAACGACCGTTTCAAAACAACTTGCCGATAAATGCAATGCAGAATATATGAACGTTGATGAAACGGTTATGAAAAATTTTACCCCGATTGAATACGAAAATAATTGGGAAGCATGTTTTGGCAAAGCAGAAGAAATGTTGTGGCGGAAAATTCATAACTGTGCATTGCACAACAAAAATGTCGTATTTGATGTCGGATTTTGGACACGACAATCACGCGAAGTGGCGCGAATGCGCGCAAAACACGTTGGGATGGAACCTATGCTATATTATGTTTATGCCCCAGACGAAATATTAAAGCAACGTATTGCGCAACGCTCGGGCAAAATCGCCGAAAATAATGTTAAAAACTTTGACACAATCAAGCAGATGTTTGAAATTCCCCAAGCAGACGAAGAATTTGTGCAAGTTGATAATTTTTAGGCAAAACCAACACCCATTATTATGCGACCCGCGGCTTTTATCTGCCCGCGCCAACAGTTGATGAAATCGCAATAAAAACCATCATCCAGTTCTTGGATGCCGACCTGTCGGCACTGCCGTCCGCGACCGTTGATACAGTAAAACGCATTAATATTCAAAACGCGCCATACGCAGAAAAGAAAGTCTTTATTCAATCACTGGTTGATAAAGTTATATACTCGCAAGATAAACTGATATTTTATCTGGCACCTGACACCGCAAAACTACAACCATTCGCAACAGACAATTTTATCAATCAAAATATCAGCCCGATGGAGTTCACGATCAACGATAATAGCATTATCATCACCGTCCCAATCGTTCTGCGTAAATATGTGAATACAGTGTTTGATAAATCCAAGAACGGCGTCTTGAGCATTACTGATAACAACCATCTAATCCTAAAAACCTTTGCCACCGCGTGGCGGTATAGGGAAATGTATGAACAATATGGTGACTCCGATAAAATCATCGCCATGGAACACACATCCCCACGTCAGTTTTACCGCCATCTCGACCTGGCATACATGAATCCAGAAACCGTCAACCGCATCCTATCCGGCAAACAGAAAGTTAACGTGAATGAATTGTTTCAGATTGCGAAAATGAACGTTTTACACAAGGCCCCAACATGTTATAATTGACAGACAAAACAGTAAAAAACCAAAAAGTGGCACCGACCACATCCGTCTGCGATATACTCTTATTAAGCGAAATAACATAAAAGATAATATAGGCAATATCAACACGATGCACGCGATATCATAATTTGTCATACAGGCTAGATATGCGTCATCAATATCAAACTGACAAGAATTTGCCCAAATATGATTAAATTTTGAAATTTTACCAATACATGCCAAATCAAATAAAAAAATATACAAGGCACAAAATAAACATACCGCTATGACATAACTTGTTATGTTTGATATTTTTTTCATTCTGTGCCTTTGTTTTTTCAATTAATGAACCATATTCAAAACAAGAACATGTAGAGTCAATAGAATACCATAACAAGGCAATGCCGCGATAAATACTAATAACGCATACCAATTATATTTGCGCCATAATCTAACAAGCAGAATGATAAAAGCTGAGCTAGATAGCAATATAAACACTTTATCAAGAGCCATCAAATACTTGGTCGGACAAAAGTAAAACCACAACCCATCCCATTTTCCAAAACTGCGCAGCATTGCCAAATCATTTGCGACCATGACACAAAACGCCAAACAAAACGTTGATACTGTCCAAAGCAAAATATTATTTTTAAAAATCTTACTCATAACGCTAATATGTTACATAAAGGATTAAATCTTTTCCATTATTTTTAAACCATTTTGCAAAATCATCCATTTGTTCCGTTAAATCGATGCAGCCAGCTGAACCAGGTTCCCAACCACCATGAATGCTAAAACCACCACGACCGTATGTATTGGTTTCCTTAGCGGGTTCCAGCCACACCCTAGACTTTCCCCACGACATAGTAGAGCCCTTCCATTTTCCGACACCGAACCAACCAATCGCCTGATTAACCGGATCTATTTCTTGAAAATCTTTTTTACGGGCGACATACACACCAGCAGGCAAAGGTCCCTTCTCGCTTTTATTTTGATATTCCGGAGATTGATACCCTGGTTTACCGGCCACCCCGGAAAATTCAGCAACTTTTTCACCATTGTCATATATACTCAACGATTCCCCATCAAAAACCGCATATTGACTTTCTTTCGCATTAATAGGTCCCTTAAATGTCGAACCATTATATTCAAAATCAGCTTTGGGCTCTTTTGTTTGATGTTGTAATTCATTATTTATTTTTGCCTCTGTTTGATGTCCTGGTTTTACAGTTCCGCGCTCAGGCAATCCGTGTTCGCGCTGAAATTTATTAATTCCATCAAACAAATTTTGGTTTGGATATTCGTTTAAATCATCTGGTGTTTCACCGGCCCTGGTATCAGGTTCATAAAACCCAAGTTTATTTAGAGCATCTTTTAACCATTTAACATCTTGTGGTTCAGAATTTCTGTCCGGCCCCACCGGATTGCCCAAATTAGATTCATGTTCTGGTGCTTCCTCAATATCTTCTTCTGACAAAGAACATTTACAGTTTGGATGAAACGGCGGACCGGACACAACTTCGTCATCAACAACCAACGCAACACACCCACCACATTCACCGCCACAATCTATTTCTTTATATGTATGTTTCGGTTTATTAGTTGCATCATCTTTTGATTCTGGTAGATGTTTATAGATATTCAATACTAATTCCCCATATTCATTCCAAGTAACATCTCCCCAATTTGTAGCCATATTATTTTCTCCCGTGTTATAAAAAAAAGCCCCGCAGGTGGCGGGGCAATAAAAAAACGGCGACAAATGCCGCCTTTGTTCATGCTGATCATTATACCATAAATTACGATAAAAAGCAATATAAACTATCTAGAAGTATTAAAAGAAGAACTATTAAAAAAGTATGAAGAATGGGTATTGAAAATGTCTGCTTACGATA
>OIYP01000694.1_pt1 | contig 20725 bp, 9 predicted proteins | sample 1588261 | NCBI WGS metagenome assembly OIYP01 (sample SAMN03283293) | human gut metagenome | biome: human-associated habitat; material: feces | host: Homo sapiens | place: Peru | collected 2012
ACCGCCGTTTCCGGTCGAGCGGCATGTTGTAGTTGAGGCTGCCGGTGATGGAGTAGTTGCCGTTGACGTTGTCCGGGCTGTAGTGCCGCACGCCGGTACTGCGGTCGTAGGTGTACCCCCATGCCGTGGCGTCCTGCTGGATGCGGTATTTGACGTTGGCGTTCAGGCTGCGCTGCTTGCGCCGGCTAGAGTTGGAATAGAACAGGGCGGCATAGTGCGTGTACGACTTTTTAAGGTGCGGGTTGCCGTTGTAGATGTTCAGCGGATCGGCTGTGCGCTCGATGTCGAGCAGGTCGGTCATCGCCGGGTCGGACTGTGAGGGAGAGTATATGAACTGTATCTGCCGTTGGATGTTGTGCCACATTACTTTGACATTCACATTGGGCAGGAACCGCACAGTGTTGCGGGTGGAGTTGCCGTCGTAGGCGGCCCGCTTGTAGTCGAGGCTGTAGTGGACAAAGCGCAACGGCAGGGTAATGCGGTAGTCCCAATAGTTGTCACGCTTGTCTGTCCCGTTCCAGCGGTGATAGACAGATGCTTGGTGCCACGTGTTTGTCTGGCTCTGGCTGTAGCTGTTCTGCGTGTCGGTGGTGCGGAGGGTGAAGTCCACGGTCGACGGCAGCGCCCCCAGTTCGTGGTCGGTGCCGGCGCCCCAGCCGTCGAGGGCTTCGAGGCGATTGAGGGCGTAGTCCTTGTCGGCGATGTCCTGCCCGAAGGTGTAGGAATAGTTGAACTCCATATTGTTGGGCAAAGTCATGTAGTAGGACAACTTGGCCGAATAGTTGAAGTTGCGATCCGGGCGGGCTTTCTCCCAGCGGTTACGGAAATCGGGTTGCCCGCTTGTCGCCGGATAGTCGTAAAGATCGTGACTGAATATCTCGTCGCGCCGGTCAGCATAGCCAGCGCTCAGCGTCAGGGCCATAAAATCACCGCTACGGTTCACGCGGACAGACTGGTCGATGCCGAAAGACGCGTTGACCGAGTGTCCTTTCTGCTTGCTCTGTGCAAGGTAACGGTTGAGCATGATGCCACGCAATGCCGAGCCACCGTTGTAGTTGCGTATGCTGTCGAGCAGGCCGCCGGCCACAGAGAGCATGAGCGACGGATCTTCGGAGAATGTGGCGGAGAGGTTGTTGACGCGATTGTCCCAGAAGTTGTAACTGAAGGACGGATTAAGGGAAAGGTAATAATTGTTCTGGTCGGCCTTGTCCTTGCCGCGATAGCTGAATGAGTGGCTGGTGGCGGCGTACGTGTAACCGCTGTTCGTCATGCTCTCCGTACGCTGCCAGGCGTTGGCCTGCGGCAGATACTGTTCAGCAGCCCGCCAGTTGTAGGTGTCCGTGCCTGTATGGGAATAATAGACGTTACCCTTGGCGTCGTAGCGCCCCATGCGATCTTTGACGAGATAGTCGGTACCGACAGATTTGACGGCCTGTAGCCCCGACGGCATTTTGTTGGGTGCCCACTCCGTGTTCTCGCCCGGGTCACGGGTGTCGTTCAGGTTGTTCATGTTGACGTAGGCGGAGAGTCGCGACTGCGGCGTGAACCGCAGGGCGAAGAGACGGGCCAGATAGCGGTCTTTCGAGCCGTAGCCGACCTCGGCGTTACCGATCCAGCCGATGCTGTACTGCCTTTTCAGGCGCACGTCCATGACATACTCCTTGTCGCCCATGTCACGGCCTGCGAACTCCGAGAGCTTGCCGGCCTTGTCGTAGACCTTCACCTGGTTGACCATGTATGATGGCAGGTTGTCGAGCATGATGCGATTGTTGCCCTTGAAGAAGTCCTCGCCGTTGAGCAGCAGGCTCTCCACCTGCTTGCCGTTGACGAGAATGCGCCCGTCGTCCTTGAGCTCTGCCCCGGGCAGCTGCTTGATCAGGGCGTCAAGCATGGAGCCCTCCGCCAGCTGGAAGGCGTCGGCGTTATAGACAACGGTGTCGCCCTTGTTGTAGAACTTCACCTTGGTGGCCGTGACGGTGGCCTCGCCCAGCTGTGTCTCCACTCTTTTTCGCCGCACCAGGATATCTCCGACAAATCGTGCCGACTCCCGCCCCCAAAAGGGCTTGCAGTCCACATCGAGGAACGCAGTCTCATAGTCCTTGGGGGCAACGCGCAGTCTGTATTTGCCCCCTTCCTTTGGTACGTCGAACCAGTAAACATAAAAGGTTGAGCCCATGCTTCGCCTGTCATTGATGAGTATGGAATCAACGGCTTGGCCCTGCGGCGTCTCCAGATAGACCATCACATCATTAAGCGGCTTCCTCGTCACGGCATTCAGGACACGCCCATAGATCATACGGTTAGATTTTATCTGGGCGCAGGCAGGAACCAAGGATAGTATAGCGAGAATAAAACAGAGTGTATATTTTTTATTCATACCGTGCATGTCTTTGTAATAGCCGATGAAGTGATAGAAGATGGCATACCCATTGAGAAATGGATATGCCACTTCATTACTTGTTAGGGGTTAGAATAGGAATGATACGCCACCCATAAGTGACTTGCTGGTTGCAGTAGTGTCCTCCGAAGCCGGCTCAGTGTCGCACGTCAGGTTTGTCTCGCACACTACATGGCAATTGGTGTTCTTCTCACATCCAGTGTGGCAGTTTCTGTTCGACTCGCAGGAGGTGTGGCAGTTCCTATTGTTCTCACAATTCCCACCACAATTATCGTTGTCTCCCATGAGTGCCAATGGCACATCGATGACCCCGAAACCACCTCTCAAGAGACCTTCTTTGTCGGTCTCTACCATTGGGATTTCCAAATGGATAACACCCAATGACTTCTTCGTAATTTTCATGACTGAAGTTTTTAGTGAATAATTGATTAAATATGGAACATCATTTAGATGCTCATCGTCTTATCCCTTATATAGAAGCAGAGACGAAACGTGATTTTGAAGATATTCATCTTTGTCTTTTTCTGAAAAGCTCTGTAGACACCCATCTTTGGAAGTTTCCAATTTGGTTTGTGAGCAATGGCCGTGGCAGATGGGAAAGACCGAGCAGGCTTGGCAGGTACTGTTCCCATATTTGATGGCCATGCGCCGATGGTAGCGCTCGTTCCATTGCAGCGTCCCGTCCTCAGCCAGAAAGCCTTCCCGGTTCTCAGGTGTGAAGTCACGGGCGGTGCATTTGTACAGGGAACCGTCGTAGCTGATGATGACCCTGTTCTCGGCATCCGCATAGCAGCGGGCGTAGCTGAATCTAGCATCTGGGCTAACTCTTAGCCCCTCCTTGCGGAAATTGCCGATGAGGCGTGTGGCCTTGTCATGGCTCGACGTGTTACCAGTGTCCTGCCATACCTGCTGGAAGTCAAAGCGCAGGCGTCCACGCTCCTCGTCGGTCAGGTCGGCATAGGCGTCCATGACATCGGCCAAGGTCTCCACATTCTCGGCGGTATAGTTGAAACGGTTGTTGACCGTCATGCCGGCCTTGAGTGCCCGGTGAATATTAGCGACGATAGTGTCGTAGGTCGGTTGCTTGCTACGCGTGCAGCGCACCTTGTCGTGCTGGCGACGGTTGCCGTCCAGCGTGATCTGAAACGCCGCCGGCCCGTCCAGTTCCAGCGCCTTGATGGCGTCGACGACCTCCTGTGTGAGCAGCACGGCGTTAGTCGTGAAGTGGACGGTCAGTCTGACGCCGCGTTCCCTAGTTACCTGCCGTGCGTATCGCATGAGCGGCAAGGCGATGCGCTTGAACCGCAGCAGCGGCTCACCGCCGAAAAAGTCGAGATTCAGGTGGCGAAAACCCTCGCGGCCGGTCACCCGGTCGATGAGGCGCTTGACGCGCTCACAGATCTCAGGCGTCATGTAGCTCCCGGAATCGTGCTTTTCATAGCAGTACCAGCAGTCCAGGTTGCAGTCGACCGTGGGTAGGATGGTGATGGAGAAATAGTCCGGCGCGGTGTCGTCGCGTTGCCAGCCGGCGATCACCTCGGCGACCTCGTCTGTCTGCGGGTCGACCAAGAAACCCCGGCTATCGAGGGCGGCGTAGAGTGAGGGGTGGATACCGGCCAGCTCGTCCGGTGCGTCACAGTGCTCCTTGATCAGACGCTCGATCTGCGGCTGTAGGGTGAGCAATCCTCTGGTCCGCGCGTTATAGAAACAGGTCTGGTTGTTCACTGTGACGAAATGGTTGTATCTGCTGAATGTCTTCATGAGGCTTCAAAGATTTAGGCGTGTTCAAAAACCAGCATGGCATGCAGGGTGAGCGATGCGGCGCAGCGGCACAGCCCTGGCTGCCAGTGGCGGGGATTGTCGGGCATGGAACGGTCGAAGTCCAGCCACTCGTGCAGTGCCGGCGGCATGTCATCGTCCTCTGGCAGCTCGCCATTGTCGAGCGCCTGATACTGGAGAGCATGGTAGAGTGTGATGACACTGTCGCTGTCGCGGATAATCCGCTCGGCCACGGCGCGAAGCTCCTGGCGGAACGGCTCGCTCCACGGTGTGGGATTTCGGTCGCTAAGGGCCTGCTTCCAACGCTGCACGGCATAGACCAAGATGCCGGCACCGCCATGGGCCAGGTTGTCTGCCGCCAATTCGCAGACATGGCAACAGGCCAGTTGGCGATCAATGTTCGCCAGTGTCGTCTCGGGCAGGTCAGCGATGAAGCCTTGGGCACGCATGTAGAGCAATGCCCACCCTATGCCAGCCAAGCCTTCCGAGAAATTCGCGGGAAGCGCCTCGTCCGCTATGGCCTGTTCCACCGGCGCCCAAAGCTCGGAAGCCAAGTCTTCCCAGTGTTCCTCACCGCTGTATCGCCGGTAATGCTCGAACCAGAGTGCCTGGCCCGCCTTACCGTGGAACAGCCCGTCGCGCTCTGGCGTGGCGGAGGCCAGAAACCCGGCCACCGCCGGCAGCTTCTCCAAATAGGGCGAGAAATATTCCGCAGCGTCCTTGCGCCGCCGCTCGCGGTGCATGTACAGGATATCGTTGAAGTTGCGTGTCAGGATCTTGGCGTAGTGGGCTTTCAGCTCTTGGCGCAAGGCTGCCTTGCCCTTCCACACTTCCCGCACCGACGCATAGAGCTCCCTGTCCCGGCGCAGAATTGTGGCTTCAGCCAAGTGGCGGCAGGAGAACGGCAGCAGCAGGTCTGAGATCCACAGGTAATTGTGGGCCTCGGAAGCGTTATAGTGCCGGTAAGGAGATTTTTTGCGATAGATGTGGCCGATGACCGTGTCTTTCACCAGCAGGCAGCGTCCGCCTTCCAGCCATACCTTCAGACTGATGTAGGCCTCGTCACTGCCGTAGTAGAGCAGGCCCTCCAATCCGCGCAGGTATTGCCAGTAGCGTTTTGAGGCGGCATAACCCGCACCGAGCACAAAGGGGATTTCCTCCTCGTCACAGCCCGGGCTGGTCTCCGTCAAGCTCCAAGTGATGTCGGGCAACAGATGCCTTGGGTCAAATGGCATATAGGCGCCGAAACTCGGTATGCACTTATCATTATGGTATACACCGCTCTCGTCCTTGGTCAGGAAGTCCGTCTGGGCGCACAGCAACTGCCGGTCATTCTGTTCCAGCAGGGCGACATACCGCTCCGCCCACCCTTTGCTATAGAAACGCATGTGGGCGTCGAGCAGGAGAAAGTAAGGTGTGCGGCATAGACCGATGCCGTAGTCGCGTGACGCCGCCACACCTTTTCGCTTGGCGTTGACAAGATAGCAGACGTCATATGGGCGTAAGGCCTCCTCGTAGGGGAAGTCGTCAGTGGACTGGTCGTTGATGGCCATGATGTCGACACTGTCGCCAGCGGTATTCCGGATACTGCGGACGGTGGCGACAGTCTCCTCCCCCTCGTTCAGGAAGGGCATGATGACGGTCAGTTTCTTGCCGCTGTCCTTGATCTCCGGTTGTACATAACCTGCATACCTGCTCTCGGTCAGCCAGTCGTCAATGGCGTCCTGCACCTTCTGGGCGGCAGTCCACACCAAGCCCATGTGTCGGCTCGTGGTGCGGTCGTCGCCATGGCGCATCTTGAAGAAAGGCTGATCGGTACAGACCACCGTGGCGCCAGCGTGAACCAGCCGTGACCAGAAACGGTAGTCCTCGGCGTAGATGTAGGGCTGCTCGTAGCTGACACCGAAATTCCGGAAAGTGTCCATCCTGATGATGGTGGCCGGATTGCCAAACAGGTTGTGCTGTCGCATGTCCGACAATCGTAGTGGGCGGTGCAATACTTCCGGCTTTTGCCAATATGTCTTATCCTCTAGAGCAATATAACTACCTGCCCAGACGTCTATGTCCGGATGGGCCTCCATATAGTCGTACTGCTCTTGTAGCCGACCGGGAAGCATCACGTCGTCCGCATCCATGCGGGCCATATATTTACCCCGCGCCTCTTGTAGCAACAGGTTTAGGGAACCTATATAATCGTGCCTGTTTCTGATCAGGCGGATTCGCTGATCGTCATATGACGCCACAATCCCACAACTGTCATCTGTTGACCCGTCGTCGACGATGAGCAATTCAAAGGCGGTGAAGGATTGTGACAATATACTGTCGAGGCATTCACGCAAATAGCGCGAAGCATTGTACATGGGAAGACAAACTGATAGGGGAATTGTCATTGAGTGGCTTGTTATGTCGGCGGTTTGTGGATATAAGCAAAATATGAGCCTCTGATGAGGCAACAGCGATTCATTGGCAAAGATAAACAGTCCCTATATTATGGCCAAATTTTTCACGCGAAAACTGAAAAATATTTTTCAAGCAGCAATGAAGCTAGAGCCAACTGGCAAGTGCAAAATTATAGGATATGTCATGGGAGCCACGCTGGCACTGGAATGAACTTCCCGCGTGCTTGGAAACCGTCACGAAATCCAATGGGCGGTTTGAGGGTTGCCTGATGTGCAATAACGATGTGCGGCACACGTATGCGGCAAGAGCCCCTAGCGACATACCATCAGGCGGATACCTTGCACCTGATGCCGGCATCTTTTCATTTCTCTTTCGGTCGTATAGCCCGCTATATTCCTTCAAGAGAGAATAAAAATCCACCTGGCAAAAGCCTGAAAATCATCACGAAATCCAATGAAGGATTTGGATTCAAAAAAACCAAACCGGAGCCCTTGCGACGCATGGTCGCCCGGTACTCCGGTTTGGCGCTCTGTAGCCCGGCATGGCCGGTGCTCCCAGCCCTTACTCCTCGGCCGCTACCTCAGCCTTGATGGCGGCAATCAGGGCGTCCAAGGGCATACCGGCCCGCTCGCTCATCAGGCGGATGGTGGCCTTGGGCAGCATGACACGGGCCAGCGGCGTCTGCAGCATCTTGAACTTGGGATTGATGTCTGCCAAGCGTTTCTTCAGTGCCGGGTAGTGCGCCAGCAGGTCTTTCAGGAAGGTGTCTGGCGTGACGTCCACACTGCCGCCCTCACCGGCTGTCGCGCTGCCGGCCTTCGCGCAGGCCGTCGCCTTCTTGCAAGCCGGCTTGGCGGGGGCAGGTGTCGGGGCGGATGCCGGGGCGGTGGTGCCGGTGCCGTTGTCCTCGTCCCAGGTGAGCAGCGTGCGCGAACCCTCCAGACTGCGGATGTGCGTGCAGTCCTGCATCATCTCAAGCACACCCTTGAAGCGGCCGGCCTCGTCCCTGACAGCGACATAGACAATGTAGATGAACAGTCCCGGCTTGTTGATCCAGAACTCTGCCCGGCTCTGCGCCCCGCTCCTGAACTTCTCGATGATCTCCTCGACAATGTGCACGCTGGTGCGGGGGTGGCAGTTCTTGACATCGCGTCCTATCACGTTGCGACTCCGGGGAAAGACACGGTGCTTCGTGTCCGTGTAGAAGCAGACGCGTTCATTCTCATTGACGAATGAGAGGTCGACGGGCATGTGTTTGTATATCAAATTGATCTGTTCGAGCGTGAGCTGCCCTGTCGCGACGTCGAGGGCCTCACCGCCATCGTGGGCATAACCGTACTTGCGCAACAGTGCCGACAGTTCGCCGGCGAAGCCCTCGGGCGCCTGCTGCGGGGCGGGGCCGGGCGCGGCGGTGGAGGCAGTGGGCTGAGCCGGGCCAGCCGGCGAGCCGACACTGATCCAGGCAAAACCGATCTCGCGGTCGCCAGCCTTCATGTGCTCGAACTCAGCGGGTGTGATCATGGCGAGCGATGTCGGGTAGAGCACCGTCTCCTCCTTGGTCATCAGGTCGCGGACATCATCGACGATGGTCTGCTGCATGGCGATGAAGGCGTCGTCGCTGTCGTCGTCGAGCAGGCGGCGGGCATCGCGTATCTCGTCGCGGATGAAGTCATCGAGCTGCCACATGGTGGTCGTGGGGCGGTCGAAGCCTTTCCGCTCAAGCACGGGATAGAGCTGGTTCTGCTTGCGCGAAAGGTGCAGGCGGTACTGTGCCAGGCGGTCGTAGAGTTCTAGCCACTGGTTTTTGATGACAGGATACTGCGCCAGGTCTTCGATGGCCAGCAGTATCTCGCGCAGGGCGTCGTTCTCACGGTAGTAGCACATGATGGGGTGGTCGGCGGGGAGCTGCGGGCGGCTCGTGTCAAGCACGCCATCGAAGAGTTCCAGCATCTTCTGGATGTCCTCCTTGCGGCACTCGTCCTCCTCCACCTCTTTCAACTCCTGTTCGGCCAAGGCTATCTCGTAGGGTTTGAGTGTCCCCACCTTCTCCTTCAGCCGCTGCCGTGCCTCGTCCAGGGTGAGCTCATTACGGCCATAGGCCTCTTTTATCTCAAGCACAAGGCGCAGCTTGTCGAGGTCTGCGTCCGGCAGGTTCTTCTTCATATCTTCCATATCGGATCCATTTATTGTTGTTGTAACGTCTTGTCATTGTATAGTCTGAGGGGCCGTCTCTCCCCGCCTGGCGGCGCCGGAGCCACATGCCTCTCACGCAAAATTGGTGATTTCGCGGGACACTCACAAGATTTCCGCCTTAAATAGCGTCAACGCCTACCGCGCGTGCGGTATATTATTGTCTGTTTTTCCGGTGAAAAGCATTACAGTCCCGGGGATTTAGCGTATATTTGCAGCCAAGCAAATATCTATCACCAATCAACATCTCTACAATGACTGCAAACCACCTTATGCGCAGGGTGCTCCCCCTCGTCGCGGCGCTGCTGTCCTGGTGCCTGAACGGCACGGCACAGACCACGCTGCCCGGCGGGCAGGGCGCCATCTACCGTTTGGTCAGTGCATCGTCTGGATTGGCCCTTTCCAACGGGGGCAACGACGCACTCGACACTTATCTCACGATGGAGACCGCCGACCAGAATGCCTCAGGGCAGGACTGGACGCTCCAGTCCGTCTCGACCGACGGTCTCTACACGCTCTACAACCCAAGCAGTGACAAGGCCGCCGACATGGCCTCAGAGTCGGCAGCGGCCCCCTACCGCCTGCTGCAATGGACATTTGACGGCAGCAACGCCAACCAGCAGTTTGCCGTCAAGGCCGTCGATGGCCAGGACGGCGTCTACCAACTGCTCGACGCTTCCGGTACCCGCGCCCTGACAGCGCGGGCAGACGGCTCAGTGTGGATGGACACTGACCTCGCCGCTGCGGCCACGCACTTCAAACTGAGCGACACCGGGCGCACATTCACCATCAGCAAGCCGCTGGGCGGACTCACCTATGTCCTGACGAATGCCCTCACCGGTACCGTACTGGCCAACGGCAACAGCACGAGCGCCGAGTCGCGCATCGTCATGGAGAAGCGCGACGACACCCGCTACGGACAGCGCTGGACGCTACAGGCCATCAGCCGGTCGGAAGCGTTCGTGCTGGTCAACGCTTACTCTGAGCTGGCTGTCGACGCTGGCCTGAACGGCGGAAAACTGCCTTTGCAGTACGGTGTCAACGCCACCAACTACAACCAGCAGGCCACGTTCGTGGCTGTCGAGGGGCAAGACGGCACCTACCAGCTGCGCTACACCTACCAAGGCACGGACTACTACATCTGCGCGTATGCCAACAACACCACGGCCATGACGACCAACGCAGCCGCCGCCGGTACGCGCTTCGTCCTGACTGGCATCGACGCCCCCGTCATACCACGCAACGACTGGGAGAACGAGCGGGTCTACGCTGTCGGCAAGGAAGACGGGCACGCCACCTACATGCCCTATGCCACAACGGTCGAAATGCGCGGCGACGCCGAGCGCTATGCCAAGCCATGGGTGACGCCCACCAGCTCACGCGTCATGTCGCTCAATGGCACATGGAAACTCAAGTGGGTGCAGGAACTGGAAGACCGGCCCGCAGAAGCTGACTTCGCGGCTGACGGGGCCGACGTCTCCGCATGGGACGACATCGACGTGCCCTCCTGCCTCGAGATGAAGGGCTACGGCGATCCGCTCTACATCAACGTCAACTACCCCTTCGAGGACAACCCGCCACGCATCACGATGAAGAATGGGCTCTACAACTCCTGCGGCTCCTACCGCCGTGACTTCACCCTGCCTGAGGGCTGGGACGGCCAGCGCATCTTCCTTCACTTTGACGGCATCTACAGCGGTGCCTACGTGTGGGTGAATGGCCACAAGCTGGGCTACACCGAGGGCTCGACCAACGACGCTGAGTTCGACATCACGGACTATGCCCGCACGGGCACCAACAACGTCAGCGTGCAGGTGTTCCGCTGGACAGACGGCTCTTACCTCGAAGGCCAGGACATGTTCCACATGAGCGGCATCTACCGCGACGTCTATCTCTTCGCCACGCCTAAGACCTACGTGCGCGACCACTACATCACCGCCGATCTCGACGCCGACGCCGGCTACCGGAGCGGCTCAATGCGCGTCGACGTGACCGTCGCCCACAAGGAGGCCGCCGCTGCCACGAAGCAGGTCAAGGTGCGCCTGCTCGCCCCCGACGGTTCTGAGGTGCAGAGCCAGACGGTGGACTTCGCCTTCGCCGACGGTCAAGAGGGCACAGAGCAGACCAAGGCCGCACAGTTTGACGGTCTCTCCGGTCTGGAGCTCTGGAACGCTGAGACGCCTGTGCTCTATACTGTCGAACTTTCGCAGCTCAACGCTGCCGGACAGGAGGAGGAGGCCTTCAGCACGAAGTATGGTTTCCGCCACATCGAAATCGGTCAGAAGGATCGCCGCGTGTTCATCAACGGCAAGCAGATCTACTTCAAGGGCGTCAACACACAGGACACGCATCCACTCTACGGCCGCTCCATCGACGTGCCGACGATGCTCAAGGACATTGAGCTCATGAAACAGGCCAACGTCAATACCGTCCGCACCAGCCACTATCCGCGGCAGGCCAAGATGAACGCCATGTTCGACTACTTCGGCCTCTACGTCATGGACGAGGCTGACGTCGAGTGCCACAAGAACTGGGCAGACGGCGGCGGCATGAGCAGTGCCAGCTCTTGGCGCGGACAATACGTAGACCGCACCGTCCGCATGGTGCTCCGCGACCGCAATCACCCGAGTGTCATCTTCTGGAGCCTGGGCAATGAGAGCAACAGCGGCTCAAACTTCCAAGCCACCTACGACGCGACCCGCGCCTTGGATCCGCGCCCCATCCACTATGAGGGCTCGACCAATGCCGGCACCAGCAGCGCCACCGATATCTGGAGCAAGATGTACCCGGAACTCTCTGACGTCAGGGGCAACGCCAACAACAACAAGTTCCAGCAGCCTTACTTCATGTGCGAATATGCCCACGCCATGGGCAACGCCGTGGGCAACCTGCAGGAATACTGGGATATCATCGAGAGCAGCAAGTACGGCATCGGCGGCTGCATCTGGGACTGGGTGGACCAGGCCATCGTCTCATCGGCTGACCAGAAGCAGGGCAACCTGACCCAGAACGGCTTCAACAAGTACCGCACGGGCTACGACTGGCCGCAGGCGCCCCACCAGGGCAACTTCGTCAACAACGGCATTCTCGGCGCCGACCGCGCCTGGACGGCCAAACTGACGGAGGTCAAGAAGGTGTACCAGTATGTGAAGTTCAGCGCCATCAACACGCAGACGAAGACCATCACCCTGACCAACGCCTATGACTTCATCGACCTTGGCCGCTTCTACCTGAAGTACACCGTCCTCATCGACGGCACACCGGCCGAGAGCGGCACGGTCGACCTGCCTGCCACGGCACCGACGGCCAAGGCCAGCGTCCAGCTGCCCTACACCACCACACTCGCCGCGAACGCCGGCAAGGAGGTGCTGGTCAATGTCGAAATCTGCCAGCGTGAGGCCAACGACTACGCCCCGGCAGACTACGTGGTGGCCACCAACCAGTACACCCTGCGGTCGCGCACACAGACGCTAAGCAAGGTCACCGTGCCCGACGACGCCGATGCCCTGACCATCGACAAGAGCAACGCCTCGTATGTCACCGTGAGCAACGCCAACCTTTCGCTCCGCTTCAAGGCTGATGGCACGCTGCAATCCTGGACGACCGACGGACTCGACCTCATCAAGGCCGGCGGCGGACCGGAATATGAGAACTACCGCTGGATCGAGAACGACGCGCCCTACGGCGTAGACCCAGCATACGACAGCGACAACGGCATCACCGCCAAGACTGCGACATTCACGATCTCCACCGACAAGCGCACCGCCACAGCCACAGTCAAGGCTGCCGGACGCAACTGCAACTACACCTTCGTCTACACCATCTACGCCAACGGGGTGGTTGACCTAAAGGCCAGCTATACCGCACAGACGGGTAACCTGCGACGCATCGGCATGCAGATGCGCCTACCGGGCGAGTTTGCCAACGTCAGCTACTATGCCCGTGGCCCATGGGCGAACTACATCGACCGCAAGACAGGCTCATTCTTGGGCCGCTACACCTCCACAGTCTGGGACATGAACGAGTACTTTCTCCGCCCGCAGACGATGGGTAACCGCCAGGATCTGCGCGAATTGAAACTGACCGACGATAAAGGGCACGGCGTACAGGTGCAGACCAGCGGTGAGGTGGCTTTCTCCACACTCTATTGGAGCGACCAGCAGCTTAAGCAGAAGCAGCACAACTGGGAACTCACCATCCCCGACAACGTGACCAACCGCACCGTCTATGCCCACTTCGACTATCGCCAGAAGGGCTTGGGCAACGGCAGCTGCGGCCCGGGCACGATCAGCGAGTACCTGCTGCCGTCGAGCGGCACTTACACCTACACGCTCCGCTTCACCCCACTGACTGGTGGCACGACGGGTATCGGTCAGACCGCGACGGCTGACCGGCTGAGCGTCACACACACCGACGACGAAGTGGCCGTCAGCGGCGCCATCGCCGCAGGCACGAAGATTGCGCTCTACAACCTCGGCGGCGTACGGCTGGCCACGGCTTCGGCCACGGCCTCGGCCCAACGCCTCTCGCTCCCGCTTGGCACCCATCCCCGCGGCGCTTACATTCTCCAGATAGAAACTCCCGACGGCCAGCGCACCCACAAGTTTGTGAAGTAAGCGGCCACTTCGGCTATCATTCAAAAAGGCCCTTCCGCTCCGGATAACCGATGGCGGAAGGGCCTTTTCTTTATTCAATGTGCGCACTCGGGCCTGCATGGAAGACGGGACTCAGCGGCGGCGGGCAGGCCGGCGCCGGCGTGCCCACCAGAGCCAGTAGCCGCTGATTGGCAGGAAACCGCCGACGATGGCGGCAAGCGTATAGATCACCTTTCCGGCCATCCCGCCCCACTTGCCTGTGTGCAGATAGATGAACGTGCGTTGCGGCGAGTTGGCGCCGCGCTGTCCGTGCGCTTGTACCGCATGTGAACCGGCCTGCGCCGGTGCGGCAGCGCGTTGTTCCCCGACGGGGCGGCTCTTGCCTTGGCGCTGTTCCCCGACGGAGCGGGCAGCAGGAGACTCCTGTCCTGACCGCCCGTGCCCACTGGGCCGTGTCTCACTGCCACCGATGAGGGTCACGGCAGCCCGCCGGTAGCCGCCGAACGACCACACTGGGCCGGTCAGCGACATAAGAAGCAGGAAGACCGTGGCATAGATGCCGAGCGAGACGTGGCTGTCGTAGACGAAGCGGCGGAAGCCACGCCCGGTATGGACAGCCAGACGGCTCTTGAGCTGGCGCAGGCTGCGCGGCCACCACACGGCGACGCCGGTCAGCAGGATGAGGGTGGCGGCGATGGCCGTCACCCCCATGACGAGCCGCCCCACCGACATGCCGCCGTGAGGATTGGCCGGTGGCATGAGGAGCCAGCGGTGGAGCCGCGTGACGCCACGGAAAAAGTCGGACGTGCCGGTATCCAGCCCCAGCAGGGCAACCGCCTCGTCCTTCCAGAGCAGCAGTGCTCCGGTGAAGCAGGCGATGGCGAAGAGGAGGCCGAAGGGAATGGCCAGCCAGCGGTGGATCAACAGACAGATGCTACGCATATGGCTCCAGCGTCACTTGACGATGCGGATGCCTTTGAGCAGGTCGCCGCTGACGAAGGTCATGAACGGGGTGGCCACGCCGGTTGCCGCGTCAATCTTGTAGATGGTCGGGATGACTGTGGCTGCGCGGAAAGCGGCAGGAAGGGCAGAGGCCGAAGGACGGCCACCCCCCTGGCCACCGCCGCCACCGAAGCTGGTGCCGGCCGCAATGGGCAGGTAGTAGTTGCCTTGGAACCCCTCACCCCATGAGATGGAGACTGTCGTCGGGTCGGGCAGGCCGGTGACGGCCTTGTAGCTCTTACCACTCATGTTGACCACGGCCATGTTGCCGGAAGCGTCCATGTTGCCGTAGGCATCCTTGTCATTGTAGAGTTCGACGAGGAAGTCGTCGCCACTGATGTGGAACACCTTGCGGAAGCGGTAGCCACCGGAAGCGGTGAGGAGGTCGAACTTATAGCTGGCATCGAACTCGGTCTCGCCTTTCTTGACGCGCACGGCGCCGACCTTCCCCCCCTCGGCAGACGAACCGCAGAAGACGTAGAGGTTGCCTTCGTCATCGGTGCCGCTCTGGGTGTAGCGCACGCTGCGCTGCGCACCGACCGACGTGCCGATGGCGTCTGTACTGATGACCTTGCTGATCTTCAGGTCGTAGTCGGCAAAGGCGACGAAGGCCTTGTCGATGCCCTCATAGGTCAGGATGATGGCCACCCGGTTGTTGCCCAGGTCGACAATGTTGGCGATGGCGGGGTTCACCTCGTCAATGGCAAGCTGGGCCACGTCGAGGGTGATCTCCTGGCCAGCCCCATTGGCGTCGACGCGCATGACGACGGGCTGGCTGATCTGCGCGGCATAGGTGTAGGCGCCGAAGGTGCCGGTATTGCCGAAGTTGCTGAGCTTGACGGGCGCGGCGATTTCCTGAAGCGTGCCGCCGGTGAGCTTGTAGGAGCGGAGACCGGCCTGGCTGGCACCGATGCCCTCAGCCGAGGCGCCACGGGCATAGATGAACCCGGTGAAGACGCCGCTCTCGCTGTTGTAGGTCTCCTGCGTGAAACTGTCGGGGCACTTCACGGCATCGGCGGCGCCATAGACGCTCTCGCCGGTGCGGCTGGCGGTCATATCGGTATAGGCCTTCATGCAGATGCCGCCTGTGAGGTCGGTAGTGGGGTCGCCGGAGAAGACGACGAACTGTGTCTGGGCGGGATCGACGGTCTCGGTGGGCGGCGTGATGACGGTCTCATCGTCATCGCCGCAAGCGGCGGTCAGCACGGTCATGGCCAAGGCCATCGAGGCCACGGATAGATAGTGGATTGTTCTCATTGTTTTTATCTGAATGTGGATTTATAAAAAAGGTGGATTGTCTTTTTGTTGCGGACTTATTCCATATAACCGATGGAGCGTATCTCCCTGACGCCCTTGAGGGTGATGCCCTTGGCGGCCACGGCGGTGGCGGGGTCGATGACATAGATGGCGGCATCGGTGCCAAAGGTGGTGATGGGCAGGTAGATTTTGCCGTCGCGGGAGAGGGGCACGCCGCCGGTCTCAGCGCCGGAGATGATGTTGTTCTTGGCGGGCAGGCCGCTGACCATGGTCAGGCGCCGCTCGCCCATATCGGCGATGGCATAGACGTGGCCGGCAGTGATGGTGGTGGGATTCTCGACGTTGTAGTACTCGATGAGGAACCGGTCGTCACCGACGTGCCAGATGCGGCGTGGCTTGAGACCGCCGGCCGGTGTTTGGAGGTCGAAATGGTAGTCGGGGTCGAACGTGTCGGCACCGGGAAGCAGGCGAATAGCGCCGGCCTTGTGGCTGGTGGCGGCGTTGAAGGCGTTGGAAAAGACGTAGAGGGTGCCGTCGTCGGCCTTGAAGATCTCCTGAAACACCTGTGAGCGATAGTTGCCAGCGGCGTAGCTGATGCGGTCGTCGCCATAGATCTTGATGACGTTGAGGTCCTTGTCCATCTTAGCCACCCAGCAGCTGTCGGGGTAGAGCACGTCGCCGACACTAGAACCGTTGCCGGTGCCTGTCTGGTGGAAACTCGACTGCACGAGGGCGGTGAAGAAGGTGCCGTCGCCGTTGTCGACGATGCCGCAGAAGGTGGTCTGCTGCCCATCGGTGTTGGTCAGGTTCTCAGTCCAGATGGTCTTGGTGTGGTCGAGGCTGACACCGCCGTCACTGACATTCCAGAAGGCGAAAGTGGCACCGTCGTTGCGACTGCCGTCGGTAGAGAGCTGGCCGGCCACGCTCGTGAGGATCTGGCCGTCGAAGAAGCCGAAGGTGGAATAGCGGGTGGAGATCTGGAACTCGCCTATCTTGCTGAAGGGAGCGTCGGCAGCGGTGTAGCGCATGGCATAGCCGAGGCCGGCAAACTGCTGCTGGTAGACGAAGCCGACGGCAAGTGGCCCCTTGAAAATCCAAGTGTACTCGGTCTGCGGCAATTCCAGAATATTGTCCTTGATGTTGAGATCGCCATTCTCCAGCGACGGGGCCTGCATGACAAACTCTGTACCGTCGTCAGCCTTGACACCGAGGAAATAGTGGCCCTGGGCGGTCACGGTCGGGGTGGTGTCGGGCGTGGAATCGTCGCTGCCACATGAGGCGAGCGTCAGGATGCCGGAGAACGCAAGCGCCGGCACCATCTTAATGAAGGATGATGATTGCATATGTAAAAATGAGAAGTGGATGATGCATGTACAAGCGAATGCCCTGGTTACAGCTGGCTACCGAGCACATAGCGGAACTTAACGGCAAAACTCCGGCCGGGCTTCTGCAGGCTGTAATTGTCGTAAAGCAGGGCGTCGGTGAAGTTGTTGGCCTCGAACGCCACGTTGTAGCGTCCGCCGCGCAGTGCCAAGGTCAGGTTGGCATTGTGCGCCACTTGGCCGGGAATGTACAGGCGGGCGCCATAGCCCTGCCAAGTGCGGTAGAAACGGTGGGTGGCCTTCAGGTCGTAGCCTATGGTGAGCGTGTTGCCGGCCCCTAAAAGTCCCTTGACGGTATAGGCCACGTCGGCATTGCCGAAGGCATAGGGCTGGTTGGGCACACGGTTGCCATAGGTGACGGACTCGGCACCGATGGAGTTGCGACGCTCGCGGTCGCGCAAGTTCTGCAACGTGCCGTTGATGCCAGCGACAAAGACGTCCTTATAATAATAGTGGGCAGAGAGATCCACACCGAGGCCGACAATGCGCCCGTGATTGGAGCTGACGGCGGTGCCTTTCTGTCCGATGGTGCGGATGATGTAGTCCTGGATATTGCGATAGGTGCCGCCCAACTCGACGACCACCGCATGGGCACTGCCAAAGCGCGGTTCGGCAGAGAAATTGAGATTGACGTTGTGGCTCTGCTCCGGACGCAGGGTGGCATCGCCCTGCTCGTAGTCGCCGTCGCCAAACAGTTCTTTGTCTGTCGGGAGGCGGTAGGTCTTCTCGTAGGACAACTTGGCTCGGACATCGGGCAGAAGTCTCAGGCTACCGGCAAAACCGCCACCGGCCGCGTCGCTGTGGCGCTCCTGCCCTTCATAAGTGCCATAGCCGCCGCCCTCGGTGTTGACATTGACCGGACCAGTGACATGGGTGACGTAGTATTTGGCAAAGACTTCTGCGTTCCAAAACTCGGAAGGCAAGTATTTGTAAGACAGGCCGCTGACATTCTTGACGTTGACACGGCGCATGAACGTGGCAGCCGTGCTCTGCACGTTGTTGGCAGCATCATTGGTGGTGCGGCGGTGATAGTTGGTGTAGGTGTTGCTGAATGTCAGAAAATGGCTGCGGCCGATGGCATACTTGAACGTGGCCACACCGGAGAAAGTCTGTCCCCGGAAACGGGCTATCGTGGCCACGCCCTCACCCTGATAGTCGTTTTGGCGGTACTCACCGGCCCAGTTGTAAGTGCGCGAGAGGGTATCGATGTTGTCCGTCGTGGCGCGGTCGTAGCGGGCTGTCAGCCACATGTTCAGCCGAGGCAGCAGAAAGTCACGCTTGAAATAGCTGAGCTCAGGCGTCAGGCCCTCAGCCTTGCGATGCTTGCCGCCGAAGACGATTTTCATCAGGTTGGCATTCTGGATCTGCGCATATGCACGACTGTAGGTGAAGCCTAGCAACAAGCGGTCGGCCCACGGCTTGCCGACCACGCCAACGCGGGCAATGACGGCCTCGTTGTGGTAGCGGTCGTGGAAACGGCGGAACCACTGCGGCGTGTCGCTGACGACGTTGGTCTGAAGGTCGGTGTACTGCGTCTTGACCCGGTAGTCGTTGTCCGAATAGTTCTGATAGGCCGTCAGGCTCATGGTCAGTCCATTTCTGGCCGTGAAGCCCAGATTGACGCTAGAGCGATGGGTATTGAACGAACCGTAGGAGTAGGAGACGTCGAGATAGCGGCGGCGGGTCTTATTGGTGACGATGTTGATGGCACCGCCCAGGGCATCCGCACCGAACTCCACAGGTACGACGCCCTTGTAGACCTCGATGCGCTCGGCAAGTCCCGCCGGAATGTTGTTGATACCAAAACTGGAAGAGGCGCCGTCCATCGGCACGCCGTCGACAAAGATACGGACACGCTTGCCGGTGAAACCGTTGAGATTGACGCTGACCGCCGACCCGACGCCGCCTTCCTCACGCACGGACACGCCTGAGACGCGATCCAAGGCATGGGCGATGTCGAGGTTGGTGTTACGGAGCTTGGTCATATCGACAGCCACGGCGTTGAACGACGAGCGATTGATACGCCGCACACTGCTGCCATAGACCGTGGCAGCATGAAGCTCCTGGCTACGCGCCAGCTTCAAGGAATCTTTAGAATGTCTCTGAGAATATGAAGGCAGAGCCGTCGACGAGACGACAAGAGCCAATACACCCATCTGTATAGTACCCAAATGCATAGTTGCGAATGACTTGCGGTGTTTGTGGGACCATAAGGTGTGTATTGGCAACAATGAATGAAGCCGTCCTTATCCGTTTCTTACCTGTTTGCGGGTGCAAAGTTGCGACTATTTCCAGAAGTGGGCAATACCCTAATGTTGTGATTTTCCGCCAAAGCACCTCGATCCAATCGGACATGGGAAAGGAACAGCGGATACCGGCGACACAAAATATAGGAAGGACATCAATTCAATCCGATACCCCATTCTGAAATGAGCCCCACGACGGGACGCTACGGCGCCGGGCAGAGGGGCACGTCCCGGTTTAAGCGCCGGACCCAGCCCCGGTCCAGATCGGGCGAATGGCAGGCACCGCCCCGCCTCCCGCCGCCGGGGCAGCGGGGCCCGGGCAGGGGCACGAAAAAAGCGTCCCCCCGGAGGCTGGATGCCTTCAGGGGGACGCTGGAAAAAATGGCGGCGACCTACTCTCCCGCTTGCGCAGTACCATCGGCGCGCCCGGGCTTAACTGCTCTGTTCGGAATGGGAAGAGGTGGGGCCCCGGGGCTCTGGCCACCGTAATGGGGTGACATGTGTGTGGCGAATCAGCACCTTGCCTCCCGCACCGAGGCGGAAAGGGAGGAAAACGGATCCCGGAACTGGCCGGGAGAGCCGCGCGTGTGGCAAGAACCGCCCCCGCGCCAACAACGGCGCGGGGAGCGCCCGAAGCTTCGGGCAATTAGTAGGGCTCGGCTTTGGCGTCGCCGCCTTTGCACCTGCCCCCTATCAACGTCATCGTCTCTGACGGCCCTCATAAGGAAATCTCATCTTGTGGCCGGCTTCGCGCTTAGATGCATTCAGCGCTTATCCGATCCCGACTTCGCTACCCAGCGGTGCGCCTGGCGGCACAACTGGTACACAAGAGGTCGGTCCGGCACGGTCCTCTCGTACTAGTGCCCGAGCCACGCAAATTTCCAACGCCCGCGATAGATAGAGACCGAACTGTCTCACGACGTTCTGAACCCAGCTCGCGTGCCACTTTAATGGGCGAACAGCCCAACCCTTGGGACCTTCTCCAGCCCCAGGATGTGACGAGCCGACATCGAGGTGCCAAACCACTCCGTCGATATGAGCTCTTGGGAGGGATCAGCCTGTTATCCCCGGAGTACCTTTTATCCTTTGAGCGATGTCCCTTCCATACGGAAACACCGGATCACTATGCTCTAGTTTCCTACCTGATCGACTTGTAAGTCTCCCAGTCAAGCGCCCTTATGCCATTACACTCTGCGGACGGTTACCAATCGTCCTGAGGGCACCTTTAGAAGCCTCCGTTACTATTTTGGAGGCGACCACCCCAGTCAAACTACCCACCAAACAGTGTCCTCGTACCACGAGTTAGAACTCAAATAATCAAAGGGCCGTATTTCAACAGCGACTCCACAAATACTGGCGTACCTGCTTCAAAGTCTCCGGCCTATCCTACACATCAATTACCCAAATTCAATGTTAAGCTATAGTAAAGGTTCACGGGGTCTTTTCGTCCCATCGCGGGTAATCGGCATCTTCACC
>OIYP01000696.1_pt1 | contig 20681 bp, 17 predicted proteins | sample 1588261 | NCBI WGS metagenome assembly OIYP01 (sample SAMN03283293) | human gut metagenome | biome: human-associated habitat; material: feces | host: Homo sapiens | place: Peru | collected 2012
CTCCAAATTTCTTTGTGGGTATTATTGTCATTTACACGGTTGGGTATTCAGACTCAAACAGCCTACGGTTCAACCGGAATAAAAGCCAAAAAGAGGACTGAGCGCTATGCACACTCAGTCCTCTTTAATATCTGCAATTTTTCAGACCTTGCCAGCTACCATGTCAAGAAAATACTTGTGCACCGTAAGGTCTTCGTTCAGCTCGGGGTGAAATGCCGCCGCAAGGCAGTTTTTGTACCGCGCCGCTGCCGCTTTGCCTTCCACCTCAGCCAGCTTTTCGCAGCCGCCGATGTCCGCTATGTACGGCGCGCGGATAAACGTCATGGGTATCACGCTGCCCGCAAACTCGCTCTCGGTATAAAAGCTGCCCAGCTGTCTGCCGTAGGCGTTGCGCTTTACCGTCATGGGCATGGCGCTGAAATAATGCTCGCTGTCATTTTCAAGCTTTTCCGCCAAAAGTATCATGCCTGCGCAGGTGCCGAATGTCGGCAGACCGCCGCTTATCAGCTTGTTCAGCGGCTCGAAAAGCCCCAGATCTCTCAGCAGTTTGCCCTGCACCGTGCTCTCGCCGCCGGGTATTATCAGCCCGTCGAAGCTGCGGTCTATATCTGCAAGCCGGCGTATCTCAAAATGCTCCGCGCCAAGCTGATCGAGCATTTTTTCATGCTCGGCAAACGCGCCCTGCAGCGCAAGTACCGCTATTACGCTCATTTTACTTTCCTCTTTCTGCCATAAGCAGCTCTATCTCGTCCTTGTTGATGCCTACCATAGCTTCGCCGAGATCTTCGGAAAGCTCAGCCAGCATCTTAGCGTCGGTGTAGTTGGTAACAGCCTTTACTATGGCGGAAGCGCGCTTTTCAGGATTGCCCGACTTGAATATGCCCGAGCCTACGAAAACGCCCTCAGCGCCGAGCTGCATCATAAGCGCTGCGTCGGCAGGGGTAGCTACGCCGCCCGCAGCGAAGTTTACTACCGGCAGCTTGCCGTTTTCAGCAACGTACTTTACCAGCTCGTAAGGCGAGCGAAGCTGCTTAGCGGCCTCAAAAAGCTCGTCCTCTGAAAGCGAGCTGAGTCTGCGCATCTCGCTCTGCATTTTTCTCATGTGGGTAACCGCCTGCACAACGTCGCCCGTACCCGGCTCGCCCTTTGTGCGTATCATGGAAGCACCCTCGCTAATGCGGCGGAGCGCTTCGCCAAGATCTTTAGCGCCGCATACGAAAGGCACTTTGAACTTTCTCTTGTCGATATGGTAAACGTCGTCGGCGGGCGAAAGCACCTCAGATTCGTCGATGTAGTCGATCTCGATAGCTTCGAGTATCTGCGCCTCAGCGAAATGGCCTATACGGCACTTCGCCATTACGGGGATAGATACCGCCTGCTGTATGCCCTTTATCATCTTAGGGTCGCTCATGCGGGAAACGCCGCCTGCCGCGCGAATGTCGGCGGGTATACGCTCAAGCGCCATAACTGCGCACGCGCCTGCCGCTTCGGCTATCTTCGCCTGCTCGGGGGTGGTAACGTCCATTATAACGCCGCCCTTCAGCATCTGGGCGAGGTTTTTGTTAAGCTCATACTGCTTGCTCATAGTGTATTTCCTCATTTCATATTTTAATAGTAGTATTTTTGATATTTAAATTATACGCCGCCGAGCAAGCTTTTGCAAATTTTTCGGACGTGAGAATTTAAGTTGCCAATTTGTGCAATATGCACCATCATGCTCGCTTTAGCTGTCACGAATTTGTGCACGCATACAACAGAAATCACCCGCCGAAGCCCGCTAAATTTGCCGTTCGTCAAATCATGCAAATGCGCCGACGCAAAAGCGTGCTCAGCCGTGCAAAAAGTAGAAAAATATCCGCGCAGATATTCCCGCCCGGTAAAAGAATGTACATCAATATTTCTGAAAAAAGCCGTTGCAGTCGGCGCGCAAATATGGTACAATTATAATAGTAATATATGTGATGAAAGGAAGATGATATATGATAAGATCTGCACGCGCGGCAAGAGCGGCGGCTTTGGCGGCTGCGGCGGCGCTATGCCTTTCGCTCTGCTCATGCGGTAAAAACGTAAAGCTCGGCACAGGCAACGAGGGCGGAATATACCGCAAGTACGGCAACGCTTTTGCAGAGCTGGAAAGCGGCGTGAACGTTATAGTGAAAAATACCGCAGGCTCTCAGGCGAACCTGCGCCTGCTGAACGACGGCTTTATCGACATGGCCATAGTGCAGAGCGATATGCTTTCGGAAGCGGTGAACGGCACCGACGATTTCAAGGGCAGCCCTGTTTCAGACGTGCGGGCGGTGGCGGCGCTTTATATGGAGGATTTTCAGATAGTAGTACGCGCCGACTCTGACATAGAAAGCATAGCCGACTTGGCTGAAAAGCGCATCTCGCTGGGCGAGGACGGCTCGGGCGTGGCGAAAAACGCCGAGTACATCTTAAACTCGGCAGGTATCGGCATGAATATGGTAAACACCTGCTGCATGAATTATCAGCAGTCTGCCGAAGCGCTGAAAGAGGGCGAGATCGACGCATTTTTCGCCGTGCTTGGCGCGCCCGCCGACGTTATCTCGCAGCTTGCGGAGGATATACCTATACGCCTGCTGCCGATGGACGAGCGCACCGCCGCATACATGACTAACCTTTACGATGGCTATTTCAGCACCGAGATAAAGGCGGGCACATACAGCGGCATAAACGAGGACGTGCCCACCATAGGCGTGAAAGCTGTGCTGGTAGCCGATACTTCGGCAGACGCGCAGACAGTGAAAAAGCTGACCGCAGCGATATTTGAAAACAGCGGCGATATAGAAAAGCAGGGACTTGCCGCGCCGAACAGCGATTTTGCGACCAGCGGGATACCCTGCGCTTTTCACAAGGGCGCGGCGGAATATTACAAGAGCATAAATATCTCGGTAAACGCCGATGATAACTAACGAAAGCGAGGTACTGAGATATTGAAAACACTTAATGTAGATATGTATCAGACGCTCGCCGCAGCGGTAGGCGTACTGTATCTCGGCGGGTTTCTGAAAAAGAAGATAAAGTTTCTCGAAACTTTCTGCATACCCGCGCCGGTGGTAGGCGGAATAGTTTTCGCGCTTCTCTCCTGCCTGCTGCACGGGCTGGGCATAGTAGAGTTTCAGTTTGACGAAACGCTGAAAACGGTATGTATGGTAATGTTCTTTACATCAGTAGGCTTTCAGGCTAACCTGAAAGTGCTGAAAGCGGGCGGCAAGAGCCTTGTGGTATTCCTGCTTTGCCTAGTGGTGCTGATATTCACGCAGAATTTTGTGGCGGTGGGAATATCGAAGCTGCTGGGAATAAGCCCGCTGGTAGGTATGTGCACAGGCTCGATACCTATGGTAGGCGGTCACGGAACATCGGGCGCATTCGGCACGGTGCTCGAGGACTTCGGCATAAAGGGCGCTACTACCGTGTGCACGGCGGCGGCGACATTCGGCCTGATAATCGGCTCAACTATGGGCGGCCCTATCGGCAGGCGGCTGATACTGAAGCACGACCTGCTAAAGACCGCAGTTGCCGAAGACCCCTCTATACTGGAGGAGGACGAGCAGAAGCACCACCGCTCGGTAAGTATGTACGCCCCCGCCGCTTACCAGCTCGCGATAGCTATGGGCATAGGCACTGTACTTTCATGGCTGCTCTCGATGACGGGCATGACTTTCCCGATATACATCGGTTCTATGATAGCCGCAGCCTTTATGCGCAACATCGGCGAGTACGGCGGTAAGATACACATACACATGGGTGAGATAAACGACATAGGCGGGATATGCCTTTCGCTCTTTCTCGGAATAGCCATGATAACCCTTCAGCTTTGGCAGCTCGCGGAGCTTGCCCTGCCGATGATAATACTTCTGCTGGCGCAGGTGGTGCTGATGGCTATGTTCTCGTACTTTTTGGTATACAACGTGATGGGCAGAGATTACGACGCGGCTGTACTGGCGGCGGGCACCTGCGGCTTCGGCATGGGCGCTACGCCCAACGCTATGGCGAATATGCAGGCGCTTACCGAGAAATTCGCGCCCTCGATAAAGGCGTATATGCTTGTGCCGATAGTGGGCAGTATGTTCGCCGACTTTATAAACAGCCTTGTTATAACGGCATTTATCAATTTTATCAACTAAGGGAGCTGAGCTTATGAATTTCAGAAAAAGAAAGAAAAGAGAAAAGCTGAACTACGCTTCGGAAAATCTTGCATTCCCCGAAGTACATTTCGACGGAGGCGAAGATGAAGAGCCTGCTGAGCAGCACCCGCCCGCTGAGGAAGAGAGCGGCGTGGTTTTTGAAAACCTGGCTGTGCCCGAGATAAAGCTGCCGCACAAGAAGTAAAAACACACGCAATAAGACCCTGCGTTTTTTCACAGCGCAGGGCCTTGCTTTTTCTGTTTAATTATTATATACTCGCTCGATCAGACCAACGCAAAAAGCCCCCGTTTCGGGAGCTTTTATCATACATTTATCATACAACCCAGAGTATGCTCTATGTCAAGTAAATTTTTATGCAGGATATTTTGGATAGGGTGTGAAAGGGGAAGTCATTGCTCTTCGACCGAAATAACAAATCCGGATAGTTCGTAATATGTAACACGATAAGAAAGATCAGCGGCATTTTTCAACATATCATACTGCTGATCTGTCAAGACCAATTCAGTGTTGTCGTTATCATAATTTGGGATAATATAGTGCAGTCCGTTAGACGATGTATATATAGTTGGAGCTTTTACATCATATTCAGCAACATTGTTATTTTTTATATCGCTGTTTATTTCGCTCAGGCACAGTATCTGCTGAAACGAATTTTTACTTCCGTATGACGCAAAATCACGCATAGACAAAACTACGGTCAAAACTATCCATAACATAGAATATATAACGGCTTTGATACACTGCTTTTTCTCGATCCCGATCAATGAGGTTTTAAAAAAGCGAAAATAAGAAAATTTGTTTTTAAACTTATAGTCGTCGAAATCTCTGTAGGGCTTATCATATGCACGGTACATTTCTACCATGGAAAATAGTATTTTAGAAGCGTTATAACTGCTTATTAGAATACAAATAAATCTTATAATAAAAAGTATTTTTAAATTATGGATTGAATATTCTAAGAAATCGCCTGATAAAAATGCGGCTGCAAATTTATAGTTCAGATACATAAAAAGGAAGAAGAAAATCATATTGTCCAATGTTATCAAGAGAATATAGTTCTCTCTGGCTTCGGGGTCATTCCACTTTTGCGACATATTGTTTACTCCTAAATATTTTTATGCTCTGCAATGTATTTTGTAATCCCCATTATACTATAAGATCTGCAAAAAATCAATAGCACAAACAAAAAAGCAGACGCTATAAAAACGTCTGCTTTTAAAAGCTATGGTGCGGCAAACGGGACTTGAACCCGTACGTCGAAGACACACGCCCCTCAAACGTGCCTGTCTGCCTATTCCAGCACTGCCGCATTTATTCAGTTTCTGTCGTTTTAGGTATGTCCTCAACCGACTTTAATATTATATCACTTAATATTCGTTCTGTCAAGCTTTTTTTCAAAAAAAATATTGTTTATTTATAAAATTATATGACATATATAAATTATTGCATATTGCACCGTGCCCGCGCCTTGTGCAAATGCGCTAAGAAATCCCCGCCGAAATTGTGAGAATAACAAAACTTTCCTCGCGGTGTTGACAAACTCGCGGGCGTGTGTTACACTTGTTTTAAGCAGGCTGGGGACGGCACCCATAGAAAATAACAGCGCCGCTTTGAATTAAATATTCTGTGCAAGGGGGAGATACCCATAGAAAAAAACGTTATTGTTACAGACCTAAATGGCAAAAGAGTTGGAGTCACCTACCCGAAAAGGGCGCGGGGACTCGTGAAAAACGGTCGGGCAGAGTATGTCAGCGACTGTGAAATCAGAATAACCGATACTCATAAGCCCGCCGCAGATATTACGGAGGTTATAAATATGAGTAAAGTAATAAATTTTGACGCAAGAGATTTTAAGGCAGATAAGTCCTGCGAAAATAATGTAACAGCTAAATTTTTCGTGACAGACAGCGAAGGCAAAAACACCATCGCCTACTCCATAGGAAATTGGGATTGGGACTGGACGCAGATATGCTGCGAAAAAAAGCTTGAGAAAAATACCGACTATGTGTTCAGATTCGTGATAGTCGGCGGGTACTGCGATACGGGCAATGAAACTTCCCGCTTTGAGATAGTGCCGATGCCCGATGGCAGCTTTACCGAAGAAGCTTACGAAAACAGATACACCTACGATCTGGCGCAGAGCAGATACAAGCCCGTTATCAGCAAAAAGACAAATGACGGTATGCTTAGGCTGTACGAGATACCTTTCAGCACTTTCGACTGCGAAGATTTTAGATTTGTGTTCATCGCTATGCACGCTGCTGCAACGCTTTATGCGCCTAAAGAGCTTTCTGCCTACGCAGATCTCGAAGATATGACTTTTGAGCAGGTATGGGCAGAAATAAACGCCAAGAACGCCAAAGCTCAGGAAGATGATGAAGATTCTCAGAGCATAATGATGGATCTTACCGGCGCTCAGCTCACCCGTTCCGCTCTAAATGAGATACTGACAATATCGCGCTTAAAAAACGATCATAATGTCATGATCGACTTGACGGGCGCTATTATTTCGGACGATGTATCGGCTGACGAAGAAACGACCGAGCCGGACGAGATAGCCGAAATTCCCGAAATAGCTGAGATAGCGGAGACCGACGAGATCTAAATATACTTTACTAATATGATACGAAAAGGGAGACTGCATTTTCCGCAGCCTCCCTTGTTTTTATTTTATAGCCTTGTAGATCAACTCTTTCATCTTGAGGCACGGCCACGAGCCGAAACCGCCCGCGCGCTGTATCATGTAGATGAGCGTTACCTTATCGGTCGGGTCGTTCGAGTAGTAGCTACCCAGCCAGCCGTCCCAGCCGTAGTCGCCCAAGTTGCCCGCGCCCGCCGCTTCGAGGTCGATAACGCAGCGGTTGAGTATGCTGTATCCGCAGCCCCTGCACTGATCCCAGTTGAAAGTTTCCGCCTGCGAGGGGGTGAGGTTATTATGCGTGATGAGGTCTACCGCTTCTTCGCTGAGTATGCGCTTTCCGCCGTAAACGCCTCTGTTCATCATCATGTCCGCAAACTTTTTGTAGTCGTCGATAGTGGATACCAGGCCCGCTCCGCCCGACTCGAAAGCGGGCAGCTCCTTGAAAAATCCGCGCAGACCCAAATGCTGCCAGGGGATAGTTTCAAGCTGCTTGCTCTCCTCATTATAAATGTACATCTCGGAAAATCTGTCCATCTTCTCCTGCGGCACATAGAAATCAGTGTCCACCATGCCGAGCGGCTCGAAGATCTCTTTTTTCAGATATTCGCGGTAGCTCATGCCCGTCAGCACTTCTACCAGCGCGCCCGCAACGTCCGCGCCTATGCCGTACATCCACTTCTCGCCCGGCTGATACGCCAGAGGGCTTTTCGCGGCGCGGCGGATAAGCTCCAGCGTGCCTATCCTCTTGCCCGCGTCAGATTCGCGCGCTATCTCGCTGTAGACCTCTTCCATCTTCCTGCCCGCAGGGTAGCTCTGGTCGGGATAGCAAAGTCCCGAAGTCATATCAAGCGTTTGGCGAATAGTTATCTCGCTCTCGGCGGGCACTTCCCTGCCGTCGGGCTGAAGCACCGTAGGGTGAGCAAATTCGGGTATGTAGTCGCTAAGCTTGTCCTCAAGCCCAAAAAGACCCCTATCGTAAAGTATCATGACAGCCGCCGCAGTTATCGGCTTTGTCATGGAATATATCCTGTAAATAGTGTCGTCGCGCACGGGTATTCCGCGCTCGCGGTCGGCAAAGCCGCTGTTGCGGCGGTATATCTGCTCGCCGTCTTTGAATACGGCTACCGCTCCGCCTACTACATCGCCGTTTTTCACCTGTCCGTCAAGTATATCTCCAACTTCTTTAAGCATATCTAAGTTCATATCGCAAAACCTCCCATGCACATTATAACACACAGCGCATGAAATGTCAAACAGTTTTGCCGCCGAAAAAATATCGGGCGGCTGAGAGAAAGTCTGAGAAAATAAAAGAATTTTTCACCGCATTTGCAACGCCCGATAAAACGAGTATCGCGGTGATGCGCTCTTTTATTTACAGACTCTCACTCAGCCGCCCGCAGTCTTTCGCGCGTCAGCTATTGGCTTCTATAAGCTCCTGCTCGCGGAAAAATAGGGAGATGCACCATATCGCGCTGATACCTACCAGCACATATATTATCCTGCTCACAACAGCCGCCTGTCCGCCGAAAATAAAGGCTACCAGGTCAAACTGAAAAATGCCTATCAGCCCCCAGTTTATACCGCCGATTATCGTAAGCAGCAGCGCTATCCTATCCAGCATACTTCTACCATTCCTTTCAAAAAAGTCTGCGGCGCTTCCCGCCGTCTGTACGGTTATTATGCACACGCAAGGCGCGGCTTATTCGGCTTTTTCACAAAAAATATTTCCGTGCCATATACTGCTAATAAAACTTTTTAAAAAAACGTTTTTTGACAAGGAGCTTTTTTACATGAACGGACTTTTATACGCGGCGCTGGGCACGGCTTTCACATTTTCGATGACGGCGCTTGGCGCGGCTACGGTTTTTCTATTCGGAAAGCGGGGCATTTCGGCGCGCTTGAACCGCTGCTTTCTCGGCTTTGCGGCGGGCGTGATGATAGCCGCTTCGGTCTGGAGCCTGCTTATCCCCGCGATAGATAAGGCAGAGGAGCTGGGCAAGATAGGGTGGGTGCCCGCCGCCTGCGGCTTTTCGCTCGGCGTGGCATTTCTCATGGCGCTTGATAAGCTGCTGCCCGCCTTTCATCCCGGCGAAGACCGCCCGCGCGGCGTTCGCAAAAGCTTGGGGCACTCCGCCATGCTCGTCTTTGCGATAACGCTGCACAATATCCCTGAGGGCATGGCTGAGGGCGTGGCTTTCGCGCTGGCGGCGCAGAATAATTCCCGCGTGCTGCTCGCCGCCGCAGTTGCCTTAGCCATAGGCATGGGCATACAGAATTTTCCCGAAGGCGCGGCGATCTCGCTGCCGCTGGCGCAGTCGGGCATGAGCCGCAAAAAGGCTTTTCTCTGCGGCGCGCTCTCGGGCTTGGTAGAGCCGATATTCGGCATTATCACGGTATTCATGGCGGGCGCTACGGTGCAGCTTTTGCCCTGGCTGCTGAGCTTCGCGGCGGGCGCTATGCTGTATGTGGTGGTGGAAGAGCTTATCCCCGAAGCGAAGCTGAAAGGCTCGCACGCGGGAACTTTCGGCGCTATGGCGGGCTTTTTGATAATGATGATACTTGATGTGGCGCTCGGCTAACGAAAATAATTTTTATCGAAAACGTTTTAGGCGGCTTTCGGGCTATTGCAAAAACGATTACATTGTGCTATAATAAAGATGTTCAAATAATTATGCGGGGTCATTCTTTCCCGCAAAAGTTCAAAACATCAGTTATGAAAGGAATGTTCAAATCAAAATGAAAAGCAATTTCGTAAAGCGCGGCGCGAGCGCTCTGCTGGCGGCGGCTGTTACCGCAAGCGTATCGGCGGCGCTGCCCGTTACCGCTTCGGCTGAGGTAAGCGGAGATACCAAAACTTTTCTCCAAAACATGGGTGCAGGCTGGAATCTCGGCAACTCGCTCGACGCTGTCGGCACGGGCTTAGGCTCTGAAACAAGCTGGGGCAACCCCAAGACCACTAAGGAAATGATCGACGCGGTGCACGACGCGGGCTTTAACACTATAAGAATACCCGTTTCGTGGGGCAAGCATACTTCGGGCAGCGATTACACCATCGACTCAGCGTGGATGGCGCGCGTAAAGGAAGTAGTAAACTACGCCTACGATGACGGTATGTACGTTATCCTCAATATCCACCACGATAACTCAAACGCGAAAGACAAGACCATTTATTATTACCCCGACAGCAAGCACAAGGAAGCTTCGCTGAAATTCTTAACATCGGTATGGTCGCAGGTCTCGGAAGAGTTTAAGGACTACAACGACCACCTTATTTTTGAAACGCTCAATGAGCCGCGCCTTGTCGGCACAAACGACGAATGGTGGATCGACCCTAATAATCCAAACGCTGCGGCTGCCGACTCGATAGCTACTATCAATACTTTCAATCAGGAGATAGTTGACACCATCCGCGCTTCGGGCGGGAACAACTCGCAGCGCTACATCATGTGCCCCGGCTACTCGGCTTCGCTCAACGGCGCTGTCGCTGCGGGCTACAAGCTGCCTGACGATACGGCTGACAATAAGCTGCTCGTTTCGGTGCACGCTTACAGTCCTTACAACCTCTGTTTGGGCGACAACAGCAACATCACCAGCCCGACCTACACCCAGTTTGACGACAGCGGCAAGAAAGAGCTTGATAATATTTTCAGCACGCTGAACAACAAGTATATGTCTAAGGGCATAGGCGTAGTCATCGGCGAGATGGGCATTTCTTACAAGAACAACAACGAGGCGCGCGGGCAGTGGGCTTCGTACTACTACGGACTTTCCAAGAAGTATACCGTACCCTGCGTGCTTTGGGACAATAACGCCAAGAACGGCTCGCAGAAGAGCGAGAATCACTGGCATTTAAACCGCAAGAACTGCAAGTGGGGCGACCCGAACGTTATTCAGGCTATAATGAACGCTATGGGCGTTACAAACGTTTCCATACCCGCCGACGATGACGTAGTAGAGAAGAAAACTCAGACCATCAGCGGCACAAAGACCTACACCAAGACCTACGGCGACAAATCTTTCGCGTTAAACGCAAAGACCGTTTCGGGCGGCGGCGCGCTAAGCTACAAGTCCTCTAACGAGAAAGTGGTTACCGTAGACGGCAAGGGCAACGTTACCGTAAAGGGCGCGGGCACGGCTAAGATAACCGTTACCGCAAGCGAAAACGCTACTTACAAGAGCGCGACTATGGAAGTTACCATCAAGGTAAACGCGCAGCAGCTCACAAACGCCGTTATCCAGCCTATTGCAGATCAGGTATACGGCGGCTCGGCTGTACAGCCTAAGGTGACTGTAAAGCAGGGCGCTAAGGTCATAGGCTCTTCAAATTACGACCTCACCTACACCGCCAACAACAAAGTCGGCACGGCAACAGCTACCGTTAAGTTCAAGGGCAATTACAAGGGTCAGATCAGCGCGAATTTCAACATCACGCTAAAGACCCCTGCGGCTGTAAACAAGGTAAGCGCCACCACCGCTAAGACCCACATTTACTGGGAAGCAGTACCGGGCGCTGACGGCTACAAGGTTTACAGATACAACAGCAAGACCAAAAAGTGGAATACTGCGGCTACCCTGCGCAGCGGCACTGTTTCAGACTACGTTGACAGCAAGCTGAAAGCAGGCGAAAAGTACGCTTACAAGGTAAAAGCTTTCGCCAAGAGCGACGGCAAGACCTACTGGAGCGGCGCTGTAAAGATCTACGCGGCTACTAAGCCCGCTAAGGTCAGCATAAAGAGCGTTTCCGCGAGCAAGACCTCGATCAAGCCCATATGGAAGAGCACCAAGTGCGACGGCTACGAAGTTTATATCCTCAAGGACGGCAAATACACCCTTGCGGGTACGGCCTCCGCTTCAGACACAAGCTTCAAGATCACTGGGCTGAAGTCCAAGACCACCTACAAGGTAAAGGTAAGAGCTTACGTTACCGACAAGGCGGGCAGAAGCTACAAGGGAACATTCAGCACGGCAAAGAGCGTTAAAACAAAATAATTTCGCATAAAGCAACAAAGCCTGCGGTACTCGATGAGCCGCAGGCTTTTATTATTTGTAGTGATGTAAAAAATATTCCGCTATGCCACTATCCCGCGATGCGCCGCGCCGCATATTTTTCCGAAAAGCGCTCTATCGGGCGAAGAACAGTAGGGTCGGTCTTTTCGCGGGCAAACCGCAAAAGCTTTTCGGGCACGCCGCCGTAATATATCTCGCCAAAAGCCCCCGCGAGCGCCGCGCTGATGTGCGGATATGTACCGAGAGTGCAGGCGCGCTTTACCGCAAGCTCAAAGCTATCCGCCGAAGCAAACGCCGCAAAGCCCGCGCTTATAACGTCCTGCGGGGTGCATTCGGTCGTCATTTTGTCTGCCAGCTCGCCGAGGTCGCCCTCAAGCGCAAAGCCGTTCAGCTCAGAAGCCGCCGCCGCAAGCTCTTCTTTCTCGCAGCCGTGCCTAAGCAGATACACGCCCGCCGCTGCCGCCTTAGCGCAATCGCGCGCGGTGTCGGAATTAAAAAGATACTTGCAGGCAAGCTCCGCCTGCGCGAAGATAACGCTCGGCTCGTCAAAGGCGTAGGCGCAGGGCAGAGCCGCAACAGCCGCCGCCGCAGTGATATTCACCTCGCGCGTCATGCCCGCCTGCTTCGCCCATGCCAGCTCAACGCCGCCCAGCTTTTCGGTAAAGCGCAGGGCGTATTTTTTGTACTCGCCCGCCACCTCACGCGCGCGGAAAAAGCGCTCTATACGTGTCTGCGCGGGCTTATCGGTATAGTAATAAAGCTCGCAGAGCGCGGCGGCTAGCAGAGTATTTTGCGTAAAAGCGGCTTCATCGTGTATAAGCTCTACGCGGCGGCTGAAAGTTTTGTGCTCGGCAAAATACGAGCCTGCAACGTCGCCGACAAGCGAACCCAGCATACAAACTCCACCTTTCTCAGTATTTTCAAAAAAGCGGGAAGCACCCTCGCGAACGCTCCCCGCCTTGAATTATTTTGATTACTTTTCCTTGCCCTCTTTGCTTGCAACAGAAGCGCGGATGAAGTCCTTAAAGAGCTTGTGAGCCTTATTCGGACGCGACTTGAACTCGGGGTGGAACTGTACGCCCACGAACCAAGGATGAACATCGCGCGGAAGCTCTACTATCTCTACCAGCTTTTCATCGGGCGAAAGACCTGCCAGCACCAGACCGCTCTCAGTAAGCTGCTTGCGGTAAGCGTTGTTGAATTCCCAGCGGTGACGGTGGCGCTCGTAGATAAGCGGCTCGCCGTAGACCTCAGCGGAAATGCTGCCGGGAGTAAGCTTGCAGGGGTACAGGCCAAGGCGCATAGTGCCGCCCTTTTCCGTAACGTCCTTCTGATCGTCCATGATGTCGATAACGGGGTAAGGCGTTTCGCCGAACTCGGTGGAGTTAGCGCCCGCAAGGCCTGCCGCATGGCGTGCGTACTCGATAACAGACATCTGCATACCAAGGCAAATGCCGAACATAGGTATCTTGTTCTCGCGCGCGTAGCGTATAGCCTCGATCATGCCCTCGATTCCTCTGTCGCCGAAGCCGCCGGGAACGATTATTCCGTCGCAGCCAACGAGCTTTACAGCCACGTTATCTGCGGTTATGTCCTCAGACTGTATCCAGTTTATATGAACGTTTGCGCTGTTCTCAAAGCCGCCGTGACGCAGAGCTTCGGCTACGGAAAGGTAAGCGTCCTCAAGCTCAACGTACTTGCCTACCAGACCTATGGTAACGTCCTTAGTGCAGCCGTTTACGCGGTCGATCATCTCGAGCCAGTTGGTAAGGTCGGGCTTGCGCTTTTCAAGACCGAGGTGTTCGCAGACTACGTCCGCCAGACCCTCTTTTTCCAGCCATATCGGCACTTCGTAAAGCGAAGGAGCAGTGAGGTTCTGTATAACGTCCTCTTTGTGCACGTTGCAGAAAAGGGCTATCTTTTCGGTCATATCTTCGGGGATAGGCATTTCCGAGCGCAGAACGAGGATATTCGGCTGTATGCCCATAGAGAGCAGCTCTTTTACCGAGTGCTGGGTGGGCTTTGATTTCAGCTCTTTAGAGCCGGAGATGTAGGGTACGAGGCAAACGTGGATAAACACGCTGTTGCCCCTGCCCATTTCCTTAGAAGCCTGTCTTATAGCCTCGAGGAAGGGGGTAGACTCAATATCGCCGACAGTGCCGCCGATCTCGGTGATAACTACGTCGGTATTGCTCTGCTTGCCGACGCGGTAAAGCTTATCTTTTATCTCGTTGGTGATGTGGGGGATTATCTGAACGGTAGAGCCGAGGTAATCTCCGCGTCTTTCCTTATTAAGCACGTTCCAGTATATCTTACCGGTGGTGACGTTAGAGTCGATGGAGAGGTTCTCGTCGATAAAGCGCTCGTAGTGACCAAGGTCGAGGTCGGTCTCTGCGCCGTCGTCGGTAACGAAAACTTCGCCGTGCTGGTAGGGCGACATAGTGCCCGGGTCTACATTGATATAAGGATCAAATTTCTGGATGGTAACGCTGTAACCGCGGCACTTTAGCAGGCGGCCCAGAGAAGCAGCGGTGATACCTTTTCCAAGTCCGGAAACAACGCCGCCGGTAACAAATACATACTTTGTAGGCATAATTCTTTTGACCTCCGAAATATTATTCAAAATAAAATCATTCATTATATATCATAACAAATTTTTTTACAAAAGGCAAGGGGTTTGAGAAAATTTCGGCAAATTTTTTTTGGAAAAAGCGTTTTTTAAAGCAAATTTAAATTAAATTTATTATATTTCTAAAAAGATGTATCAGCCGCGTAAGAATTTTGTCAAAAATGCAAGTTGTATTTTTATTATTTTTGTTATATAATATTAGTATTGCCTAAATGCAGCCCTTATTTGCTTTCGCGGGGTAAACCGCTGAAACTTCGGGGCGCGTTTTGATGAAACGATTTTTTTTATAAAGACGCGAGGTGAGTATTAAAGAATGTCGGAAAACAAATTCAGCGAAAAGGCAGAAGGCACAGCCGCGAACGAAAGCGGAGCTGATAAGCCGTACCGGAAAGAGCCGCCTCTTTCAGACCTAATATCTTCGGCAAAAAGAAACATAGAGAAAAACGCCGCCGAAAAGCCGCCCGAGCCGGAAGAGGAAAAGACGATAGTAGCGCCGAACCTCTCAAAAGCTATGGACAAAATGAAGCGCAAGACCGATAATTCGGATATGCCCGATATTGATTTCGGCAAGCGCAAGTCTGCGGAGGAAAAGCCCGCCGAAACTGCCAAGCCTAAGGAACAGCAAGACATTCAGAACAGCAAAGATAAAGACACTCAGAACATAAAGAGCGCTCAAAGCGATGCCAAGAGCGAGAATAAAGATAAAGATAAAAATACTCAGGCTGAGAAAAAGCCTGCGGAAGCGCCAAAGAAGCAAGCGCCTACCCCCGCGAAAATCCCGCCGGCAGATAAGCCAGATAAGCCTAAGGCGGAACAAAAGTCTGCGGCAAAGCCGAAGCAGGAACCCAAAAAGCCGCCCGCCAATCCGCCGAAGAGCGATAAGCCCGAAGCGGACAAGGCTAAAAGCAAGCCAGCTGCCAAAACCGAAGCGGCTAAGTCGGACAAATCTGACAAACCTGACAAGAGCGGCAAGGCGGACAAGCCCGCCGCAAAGGGCAAGTTCACAAAAAAGCAGGTGGCTACTGTAATAGGGCTTATCGCTTCCCTGCTGCTCGTCATAGTGCTGATAGTAGTGCTGCTTTTCAACCACTATTACAGCCTGCTGGACACCGACGCAGTTAAGGTGAACAATTCAAAACCCATGACCTACTCAGACGTAGACCTCTCCCGCGCGGACACCATCGACAAAGAAGCTGAGGACGAGAAGATGCGCAAGCAGCTCGCGGAAAAGGGCGAGAAGATCTCGAACTCAGAAGTAATGAACATACTGCTCATCGGCGAAGACCTGCGCGACACTCAGAATGAAACGGCGGGCAACACCGACGTAATGATGATAATTTCCGTAAACACTAAGGACAAGACCATCACCATGACATCTATAATGCGCGACTGCTATGTAAACTTTCAGGACGCAAACGGCTGGTGGTACTCGACCCGTATCAACGCGGCGTACTGGCACGGCGGCGTAGAGCTTACGCAAAAGACCATCGAGGATTACATGGGCATACAGATCGACAGATACGTTCTTGTAAACTTCAAGGTATTTATCGACATAGTTGACACGCTGGGCGGTCTTGACCTTAAAGTTACCGACGAGGAAGCGAACGGCTATCCCGACGCTGACCCGAACGGCGACAACACGAGAGGTATGCAGAACCCCCTCGACGAGCAGAACAAATTTCTCGGCAACAAGAAGGGTACTGACTACATCAAGAAGGGCGGAAAGTTGCACCTCAACGGAAATCAGGCTCTTGCATACGCGCGCCTGCGCCATGTCGGAAACGCCGATTACGAGCGCACCGAGCGCCAGCGCAAGGTCATCAAGCAGATGATAAAGAAATCACGCAGCCTCTCGCTGGTAGAGATGGATAAGCTTGCGAACAATATATTCCCTCAGATAAAAACGAATGTCACAAAGACCGAGCTTGCTCAGCTGCTTTTAGATATGCTCGATTACCGCAACTACGAGCTTCAGGAAATGCGCGTGCCCGCCGACAACACCTTCACAAATCAGGTAATAAGCGGCATGGACGTGCTCTCAGTAGACTTTAACGCGAACGCACAGCTTTTCAAAGAGCTTGTATACGGCACGGTAGAGGTCAGCGAGAGCGGAGAAGAGCAGAAGCAGACCATCGAGTAAGCAAATAAACAAGATATTTTTTTCAGACGGTGCAGACCAAAAATGCGCCGTCTGTTTTTTTGTGCCTTTTTCGACACATTTTTCGTGCTTTTCATATAATGTATCAAAGCTGAAATTTTACCCGTGCCTACTGCATAGATGGCAAAGCGGCGGGAAAAATATAGGTAAGAAGCTTGGACTTTACACGCTAACAGTACATCGAAAAAAGGAGTGCCGAAAAATGAGCGTACACAGAGGAGAGATATATTACGCCGACCTCAGCCCCGTAGTCGGCTCAGAGCAGGGCGGCATACGCCCCGTACTTATAGTTCAAAACGACGTGGGCAACCGCCACTCGCCGACGGTGATAGCCGCCGCGATAACCAGCCGCCACGATAAGGCAAAGCTGCCGACGCACATAGCCGTAGGCGGCGGAGAGTGCGGCTTGGCGAAAGACTCGATAGTATTGCTGGAGCAGATACGCACGCTGGATAAGCGCCGCCTGAAAGAGCGCATGGGCGAGCTGGACGAGGGTGCGATGTCGAAAATAGATTCCGCGCTTTCTATATCTTTCGGCCTGCACTAAAATATTGGCAATTGGACGACCAATTATCTGACAAGTAAAATTACTTTTTATAGAAACTCACTAAAAAATGACGGCTCAATCTGTATAACTTGCAGAAAGAGCCGTCTTTTTGCCCCTTTTGACGGCTTTTTTGCATTTTTATAAAAAAAATTTTCAAAAAGCGTTGACAAATTTTTTTGAATGTGCTATAATAATTGCAGTGAGTCGGGCTGAAGCTTAGGAAACAGCCCCGAAAATTACTATAATCTATAAGTTGGAGGAATTTTAAAATGGAATTCAAGAACGAATATCTTGCCGGCGTGTACGCTAAGGTCGAGAAGAGAAATCCCGGCGAATCCGAGTTTCTTCAGGCTGTAAAAGAGGTCCTCGAGACCCTCGAGCCCGTTGTAGAGCGCAGACCTGACCTCGTAGAGGCAGGAGTTATCGACAGAATAGTAGAGCCTGAGCGCCAGATCATTTTCCGCGTGCCTTGGGTAGACGACAACGGCAAAGTACAGGTAAACCGCGGTTTCAGAGTACAGTTCAACTCCGCTATCGGACCTTACAAGGGCGGTATCAGACTTCACCCCTCTGTTTGCGCTTCCGTAATCAAGTTCCTGGGCTTTGAGCAGATCTTCAAGAACAGCCTTACCGGCCTTCCTATCGGCGGCGGCAAGGGCGGTTCGGACTTCGACCCCAAGGGCAAGTCTGACGGAGAAGTAATGCGCTTCTGCCAGAGCTTCATGACTGAGCTTTCCAAGCACATCGGCGCTGACACCGACGTTCCCGCAGGCGACATCGGTACAGGTGCAAGAGAGATCGGCTATATGTTCGGTCAGTATAAGAGACTTCGCAACGAGTTCGTTGGCGTACTTACCGGTAAGGGTCTTTCTTACGGCGGTTCGCTCGCAAGAACTGAGGCTACCGGTTATGGCCTTTGCTACTACACCGCTGAGATGCTCAAGTGCATGAAGAACGACAGCTTCGAGGGCAAGACCGTAGTTATCTCCGGTTCGGGCAACGTTGCTATCTACGCTACCGAAAAGGCTACTCAGCTTGGCGCTAAGGTAGTTGCACTTTCCGACTCTAACGGCTATATTTACGATCCCGACGGAATCAAGCTCGATGTAGTTAAGGAGATCAAGGAAGTTAGACGCGGCAGAATCAAGGAATACGTTGACGCTGTTCCTACCGCTACTTACACTGAGGGCTGCCACGGAATTTGGACCATCAAGTGCGACATCGCTCTTCCCTGCGCTACTCAGAACGAGCTGGACGGCGAATCTGCTGACGCTCTTATCGCTAACGGCGTTATGGCAGTTGCAGAGGGCGCTAACATGCCTTCTACTCCTGAGGCTATCGAAAAGCTGCAGGCTGCGGGAATCCTCTTTGGACCTGCAAAGGCTGCAAACGCAGGCGGCGTAGCTACCTCCGCTCTTGAAATGAGCCAGAACAGCGAAAGACTTAGCTGGACATTTGAAGAAGTTGACGGCAAGCTGAAGGGCATCATGGAGAACATCTTCCACAACTCTTACAATGCTGCTAAGGAATACGGCAAGGAAGGCGACCTGGTTGCAGGCGCTAACATCGCAGGCTTCCTGAAGGTTGCTGACGCAATGATGTGGCAGGGTATCAGCTACTAATTGACGGTCAAATAAAACATCAAAGGGCTTTCCGAAATGGGAAGCCCTTTTTATATGCCCTGTATGATATACCGCGAATGCACAAAAATAAGGCCCCGACTTTTGATCGGGGTCTTTGTTATTTATGCTTTTTTCGCTCTGAATTTGATGTGCAGAGTTATCAGCATCGCGGTCATAACGATCGTCGCGATGGGGAGGACAAACATCGCTATACGGTAGCCTACGGCGCTCACGAACGAGCCGAAGAAGGCGTTGAACCCGATGTCGAAAAGGGTGGAAACGGCGATCATGAAGCCCGTAGCCGCGCCTGCGAGCGAAGAATCATAGAACTCGCAGATAAGCAGAACGATCGTGGGGTAAAGTATCGAGAACGCGAAGCCGGCTGCGCAGATGAGGTAGATACCCTTGCGCTCCATCGCCATGCCGACCGTATACAGCACGGAGGCGACCACGCCGCAGACGATAAGGCTGCGCAGAACGCCCATTTTCTCGACGGGCTGAGCGAGGATAAGTCTGCCGACCGTCATAGCGCCAAAGAATATCGAAAGGAACATCGCCGAGCGGGAAACTGTGAAACCTAGGTACTGACTGCCGTAGGAGGTGAGCCAGTTTTGCAGGCCGTGTTCGGCGATGAAATAGCAGCCGCAGATCAGCACGAGGTATTTGCAGGCGGGGTTTTTGAGCACCATTTTGTAGCTCTCGATCACGCCGCGGCTCTGCGGTTCGGGGTCGGGCAGTTTGAGGGTGAAGAGCAGTATCAAGCAGACCGCCGCGCAGACGAGAATTATCGCGTTTGCGGCGTGCCACGAGGACATTTTCGAGGAAAATCTGCCGCCGATATTCTGCGAACCGGTAATGCCTATGCCCTGAATGAAGTTGAAGATATTGACAAAAAAGGCGGGAGCGGCAAAAAGCGCGGGGGTTATAAGATTCACGGTAGTCGAAAGCATTGTCGAAGCGCCAAGCGAGAACATGATCGCAAAGAGCAGGACGATGTAATTATCGGTGAAAACGTAGGTCGCGAGCGCGCCCATCCAAAGCAGCATCACGCCGGCGATGAAGCGTTTGCGCGGCAGGCGGTCAGCGAGGTATCCGCCGACGAGCAGGAAAATTAGGTTACCGACATAGCTCATCATGATTATGCGGGAAGCCTGCGACTGGCTGAGGGCGAAATGGTCGCGGAAAAGCGGCAGGAAAACGCCGCGCAGCGCGTCGGAAGCGCCCGTAAAGATCATCAGCAGCATACAGAAAACAGCTGCAAACACCTTATTCTTCTTCATAAAAGATCAGGACCTTTCAAGATACATAAAATTCTCCATAAAAAAAGTCCGCAAACGAGATGTTTACGGACTAACGCTCCCCAAGTTGGACTCGAACCAACGACCCTGCGGTTAACAGCCGCATGCTCTACCGACTGAGCTATTGAGGAATATGTGAAAAGAGAAAGGACTTACCTTTCTCTCTTCTTGTGTCGGCGATTACCTATCTTTCCAGCCCGTTGCCAGGCAAGTATTTTCGGCGTAGATGAGCTTAACTTCTGTGTTCGGCATGGGAACAGGTGGGACCTCATCGCAATCATCACCGACTTTTTAAAGACCGTTTTAACAGCCTCAAAATTGAATAAGAAAACTTCTTTCAAATCATAAACTAAGGTTAAGCCCTCGACCGATTAGTACTCGCTAGCTGAATGTGTTACCACACTTACACTTTGAGCCTATCAACCCGGTAGTCTTCCGGGGGTCTTACTCCTTTAAAGGATGGGATATCTTATCTTAAGGGCGGCTTCACGCTTAGATGCCTTCAGCGTTTATCCGTTCCGCACATAGCTGCCCAGCTGTGCCACTGGCGTGACAACTGGTGCACCAGAGGTGCGTCCATCCCGGTCCTCTCGTACTAGGGACAGC
>OIYP01000700.1_pt1 | contig 20472 bp, 10 predicted proteins | sample 1588261 | NCBI WGS metagenome assembly OIYP01 (sample SAMN03283293) | human gut metagenome | biome: human-associated habitat; material: feces | host: Homo sapiens | place: Peru | collected 2012
TACTTCCCCCACCAAGTAGACACCTATTTTGTAGGAAGTAGACACCTAAGTGGGGGAAGTGGACACCTTTTTCCGAAGAAAAACACTATTTTTGCGCCATGGGAAATATGATAGAGACTCTCACGAAAGAGGAACAGGCTATTTTTATAGTGGCATTGTTTCTTCTGTTGTTCGCCATAGTCATGAGCTATGCCATGGTTCAAGACTACAGGATATATCTTGATGAGAACTACAAGGCTCGCCACAGCTTCTGTGATTTCATCAAGAGAGAAAGATATTATATCTATCTGTTTCTCGGACTGACTTTCGTCATCATCCTGGGATTTATAGTATATCTGATGGCAATGAGAGAATATATGTAAGAAAGTTTGTACAAGAATAGTAGACGAGTTGTGGATGCATAGTTTGAATTAATTATAAACAAAAATAAATCATGGAGAAAAGTAAAAGTATTGTATGGAGGACGCTCCTCGTCCTCTTTATCGCTTTCCTCTGGGGGGGCGAATTGAGTGCTTATGCTGCTAAGAAGGCATGGGCAAAGTATGACAATTCAGTCAAGTCTCTCACCTTTTATTATGGAGAGAAGGGCGAGTTGGGCGATGGAGAGTATGATATGAATCGCTCTCAGAAACCTGGGTGGATTACTGAGCATAAAGCTGATATTGTCAGAGTTGTATTTGATGTCTCGTTTGCGTCTGCACGTCCTACGTCTTGCAATTCTTGGTTTATGGAATGTGAGAAGTTGGAAGCGATTGATGGAATAGAGAATCTGAATACTTCTATGGTTACAGACATGTGGCATATGTTCTATAACTGCAAAAGTCTTACTTCTTTAGACTTGAAAACTTTTGATACTCACAATGTCTTTGGCATGTCATACATGTTCTCTGGTTGTAATAATTTGACATACTTGAATGTTTCAAGTTTTGATACAAGCAATGTGAATGATATGATGTGGATGTTTTCTGGTTGTTGGAATTTGACAAACTTATCTGTTTCAAATTTTGATATGCATCGTGTGAGATATATGACCGGAATGTTTTCATCATGTAAAGGTCTTACACATATCGATGTGTCTCACTTCAATACTGAGAACGTGGAGAATATGCAAGCTGTATTCCAAAGGTGCGAAAAACTTACCTCTTTGGATCTATCAGGATTTAACACTTCGAAGGTTGAGGATATTGCTTGTATGTTTCTTTCCTGCATGAGCCTTACATCCTTAGATTTGTCTAATTTCGATACTCAGTTGGTTACTCAGAGCACAAGTTTGTTTTTTCAATGTCAAAAACTTGAGGCAATTTATTTGGGAGATAAGTTCTCTTTGGAGGGGCTAAGCAAACTCTATGCAAGTGTGAATATGTTTGGTAACTGTTCGGCGACGCTCTATTGCTCGCCCGCAGCTTATTGGGCTTCAAAGAACTGCTCGAGAGTAAAAGAAGCAGGCCAAGCCGTGAAGCCATACGTCAGCATCAACAAGACGTCGGAATATGGCACGCTTTGTGTGCCAGTGGGCAGTAGCCTCGTAGCAGGCAGCTTCACAGGTTTCGACAAGCTCTATCAGGTGACAAATGCAGATAAGAACAAGGGTACGATTACCTTGACTGAGGCGAAGAGCATTGAGCCAGGAGTGCCTTACGTATATCATCGCTATCTCGAAGGCGTGGACTTCGAAGGCAAGAATGATATGAGCGTCATCACATTCGATGTGGATGCTTCATCTTCAGTTACTGCTCCTAAGAACGAGGGAAGCCTCTTGAAGGGTACCTTCGAAAGCATGGTGGCTAAGGGTGGCAGCTATATCCTCCAAACCGATGGCAACTTCCACCCAGTAGCGGCAGACAATACGACCTTGAAGGTGGGTGCTTATAGTGCTTATCTCGACCTGAGTTCTACTGAAATCGGTGGAGGTGATGACGGATTCGGCGAAGCCAAGGTTTACAGCATGGTATTCGAGAATGGTGAGTCTACGGGCATCGACCGCATCAACGGCGATGGCTCTAACAAGGGCATTTACGACCAAGCCAACCTACAGCCTAAGGTTTACTTCGACTTGATGGGTCGCAAGGTGGCTGCTCCTCAGAAGGGCGAGATCTACATCGTGAACGGCAAGAAAGTAGTGTATAATAAATAAAAAGATAGAAAATAATGAAGAAATATATCAAGCCAACAATAAAATTGTTGGAAATAGAGAGTGAGAGGGTATAATGGCTGGTGATGAGTAGTAACTCACACATACAATATATATAATGTGTTTAGGTGCCGAAAGGCAAAAGAGGGTGTGTCATAAGTCTGTGACGCACCCTCTTTTGGGTTTCATGTTCCTTGCCGATGGGCAGGGGGAACAGAATATTTGCAGAAAACAATCTTACACGAGTGTGGCGACAATTTCCTCGCGAGTGCCGGGGAGCATGTCGATGACTGGAATCTCGGGCATGGTGTAGCAGCCTGGCTGCAGACGGAAGGTGGCGCGAGCCACGTTGACCAATACCTGAGCAGTGAGAGCAGGGTTGTTGATGCTCATGTTGAACTCGAAACGCTGGTTCTGAGTCTTGCCCGAAACGCCCTTGCGAACGAGGTTCACACCATGGCCCATGTCCTTGACATCATCGACTGAGGCTACAGCAAAGACGTGGGTCTCGTCGTGAGCGAAGTAAGGGTCGGCCTTAATCTCGGCAGTTACGTCCTCGAGCTTGGCGCCTTCCTCCAACTCTACGTACACCATGCGGCGGTGAATGCCCTCGCCCAATGGGATGGTGACAGAGAGAGCCTCCTTGACACCCTGCTTGCTGCGTACGCAAACAGAGTGGCCCATGCTCATACCAGGACCGAAGTTGGTATAGGTAAGACCCTTAGGAGCAAGGCTTTCCATGAGTACGCGCACTACTGAGTCAGAACCTGGATCCCAGCCGGCAGAAATGACGCTCACCTTGCCTGCCTTCTTGCAGTTTTCCATCTGGCTGGTACGATAGTCGAGGATGCCGGTATGGATATCGTAGCTGTCGACGGTGTTGATGCCGAGAGCCACTATCTTGGCAGAGTATTCTGGGCAGGAACGGGTAGGAGTGGCGAGGATGGCTACATCCACGTCCTTCAGCTTGGTGATGTCGTCTACTACATCATAATCAGCCAGTTCGGCTGGTTTGTTCTTGTCGCCCTGACGGCGTACGATGCCTGCAATCTCAAAATCGGGAGCTGCCTCGAGTGCCTCGACGGTGAACTTACCGATATTGCCGTAACCTACTACGGCTGCTCTAAATTTCTTCATTGTATTCTTTCTTTTATTTGTTGTTTGTTCAGTTTCCGGTTGCAAAAGTATAGCTTTTATTCGAGAAAACGAACGTTTTAATAGTTTTTTAACTATAAGAACCGACAAAAAGTTGTAAAATCATAGCTTTTAGGTATGTTTTTGTAGGATAGTGTAAGGATGGTGGGGTGAGAATGCTTACAGATTGAAAGAAGGAGGGCAAATGCAGGAGTTGAATTCTTGAGCTTCTCTAACTTCTTTTAATTTTCTCATTTGCAAAAGTGGAGCAAAAACATTTTCCCCCTCTTTGGCAATAATAGCGCCGAATGTGCGTTTATTATATAATCGTATGCGCATGGGCGCGATGACGAGAGATGTGAAATCATAAAATTATTAACGACAATCATGATTGAATATATACATGGCGACCTGACCGAGCTGACGCCGACACAGGCCGTTATCGAGACCGCGGGCGTGGGTTATGCGCTCAGTATCTCGCTCAACACATATACTGCCATACAGGGTAAGAGAGAGGCTAAACTGTACGTTCACGAAGTACTGGTGACAGGTGGAAGAGACGACTCGTTCACCCTCTATGGCTTTGCCTCGAAGCAGGAGCGAGAGCTTTACCGTCTTCTCATCACCGTATCGGGTGTGGGAGCCGGCACAGCGAGGATGATTCTCTCGTCGATGTCGCCACGCGAGCTGTGCAACGTCATCTCCACTGCCAACGAGGCGATGCTCAAGGGCGTGAAGGGCATAGGACTGAAGACAGCCCAGCGCATCATCATCGACCTGAAGGACAAGATCGTAAGCATGGGAATAGCCGACGAGTTGCCTGCCAACGGAGGAAACGTGGACATGGTGAACAACGACGTGAAGGACGAGGCGGTGAGCGCACTCACCATGCTCGGATTCTCGCCAGCGCCATCGGCCAAGGTGGTGGTCGACATCCTGAAGGAACAGCCCGACCTGAAGGTGGAACAGGTGATCAAGACGGCTCTGAAACGAATAAAATGACGAAAAAGAAGAAACGAGTGTAGATGTTGATAAGACGAAAATATAAATATGCCTTTCTGTTGATGGCATTGCTGATGGTCTCGGTCATCGGCAATGCCTTTGGCTTGTCGTACTGGCAGGACAACAGGACGCGGCAGCGAGCTGCCCAGAACCGCAATGCCAGCGCAGCCAGTAGGAAGCAGACGGCTGCCACGACGAAAAAGGCTGCCACGGCAGCAGGAAAGCCCGGCATCACGGCCCAGCCCATCCTCGCCGACGAGGACACCATACCCGACTCGCTGCTGCACACACGATGGCCCGTACAGCGCACACAGCCCATCAGCACGGGCGACCTGTATCAGAGTCCGTTAGACCTGCAGCGCCCCGACAACATGAAATACCACGTGGAGTACAATGACACGCTGGACCGCTACGTCATAGGCAACAAGCTGGGCGGCGCATGGCTCTCGGCTCCCATCATGATGACGCCTGCCGAGTACATGGCATGGAGCGAGCTCAACGAGCGACGTGCCTACTACCGCAAGCAGAACGACGAGATATACAAGACCAAGGGAAAGGAGAAATTTGACTTCACCGACATGCACTTCGACCTGGGACCTGCCGAGAAAATCTTCGGTCCCGGAGGCATCCGAGTGCGCACGCAGGGAACTGCCGAGCTGAAGTTTGGCATCAACAAGAAGAGTGTGGACAACCCCTCGCTGCCCATCCGCAACCGCAAGACCACGATGATGGAGTTTGATGAGAAGATCAACCTCAACGTCAACGGAAAGGTGGGCGACAAGGTGAACATGAACCTCAACTACAACACCGACGCCACCTTCGACTACGACGCGCAGAACATGAAGCTGAAGTACGACGGCAAGGAAGACGAGATCATCAAGCTCGTGGAGGCAGGCAATGTGTCGTTCCCCTCCAACTCGTCGCTCATCCGCGGTGCCAGCAGCCTCTTCGGTGTGCGCACCGATATGCAGTTTGGCAAACTGAAGTTGCAGACCGTCCTGTCGCAGAAGAAATCGTCGTCGAAGAGCGTGTCGTCGAAGGGAGGCGTGCAGCTCACACCCTTCGAGATCAATGTGGCCGACTATGAGGAGAACCGACACTTCTTCCTTTCGCGATACTTCCGCGACCACTACGACGCATGGATGCAGAAACTGCCCAACCTCACCACTGGCGTCACCATCAACCGAGTGGAGATTTGGGTAACCAACAAGACTGCCACCACCACCAACACCCGAAACATCATAGCCCTCACCGACCTGGGCGAGACCTCGAAGATAAGCAACCCCATGTGGGCGGCTGCAGGAACGGCCGTGCCCTCCAACAGAGCCAACAGCGAGTACGACGCCATGGTGAACCAGTATGCCGCAGCACGCGACATCGACCAGGCCGCCACCGTGCTCGAAGGAGCAGGACTGAAGGGCGGCGATGACTTCGAGAAACTGGAGAGCGCCAGGCTGCTCTCCTCGTCGGAATATACGGTGAACACTGCCCTCGGCTACGTGTCGCTGAGGAGCGGACTGCAGACCGACCAGGTGCTGGCTGTGGCCTACGAGTACACCTATGGCGGTGTTACCTATCAGGTGGGCGAGTTCGCATCCGACATCACCGACACCCGACAGGGACTCTTCGTCAAGTCGCTCAAGAACACCAGCAACAACCCGCAGCAGGGCAACTGGGACCTGATGATGAAGAACGTGTATTACCTCGCATCGCAGGTGGAGAAGGAGAAGTTCCGACTCGACGTGAAGTATCAGAGCGACTCCACGGGCGTCTACCTCAACTACATTCCCGAGGCGAAGGTGAAAGACCAGCCCATCATCAAGGTGCTGGGAGCCGACCGACTCGACAACAACAACAATCCTCACAGCAACGGCTACTACGACTACGTGGCTGGTTACACCGTATCGGAAGGACGCGTCTTCATCCCCAAGGCCGAGCCTTTCGGAAGCTATCTCTACACCTATCTCAGGGGCAAGGGCATCGCCGACGAGGTGGCGAAAAAGTACGCCTTCACCGAACTCTACGACAGCACCAAGACCGTGGCGAAGCAGATAGCCGAGAAGAACAAATTTCAACTCGTGGGACAGTTTCGCGGAACCTCCGCCAACGTCATCTCCTTAGGCGCATACAACGTGCCACAGGGTTCGGTGCTTGTCACGGCAGGAGGTGTGACCCTCACCGAAGGCTCCGACTACGCAGTGGACTACAATGCCGGCGAGGTGACTATCCTCAACCAGAGCATCATCGACGCTGGAACACCCGTCAACGTGTCGCTCGAGAGCAACACCGACTACGGACAGATGCGCAAAACCATGTTTGGCGTGAACTGGGAGTATGACTTCTCGAAGAACTTCCAGATCAGCGGAACCCTGCAGCACCTCACCGAACAGGCCCTCACCACCAAGGTGACCATGGGCGCAGAGCCTCTCAGAAACACCCTCGTGGGCTTCAACCTCAACTGGAAGCGCGAGAGCCAGTGGCTCACCAACATGCTCGACAAAATACCGTTCCTGCACCTCACGCAGCCATCCTACATCTCGTTCACAGGCGAGTTTGCCAAACTCTTTGCCGGACAGGCCAGCGGAACGCAGGACAACGCATCCTATCTCGACGACTTCGAGAACACCAAGAACACCATCGACGTCATGTCGCCCACATCGTGGGTGCTCTCCAGTGTGCCCTCGTCAAACTTCCGTCAGGACTACAACGACAAGACGGGGCTGACCAGCGGATTCCGACGCAGCCGTCTGGCTTGGTACACCATCGACCCGCTCTTCACACGACGGGGCAGCTCGCTCACACCAGGACACATCAAGAGCGACCTGGCACAGCTGTCCAATCACTATGTGCGTGAGGTCTATGTGCGCGAGCTCTTCCCACTGCGCCAGCAAAGCTCCTACAGTGGAGCCACCAACACGCTGAGCGTGCTCAACCTCGCCTACTATCCTGCCGAGCCAGGTCCTTACAACTTCAACCCCGACCTGCAGCCCGACGGAACCCTCGCCATGCCACAGCAGAACTGGGGAGGCATGATGCGCAAACTCGACACCAACGACTTCGAGCAGGCCAACGTGGAGTACATCGAGTTCTGGATGCTCGACCCCTTCATCTACTCGCGCGAGCAGGCCGACGCTGCCCAGTATGGCGGCGACTTCTATATCAACCTCGGCGAGATAAGCGAGGACATACTGCGCGACGGAAAGAAATTCTATGAGAGCGGAATGCCCGTGGACGGAACGTCAAACTTCACCTACACACAGTGGGGAAAGATTCCCGCACAGAGCACCGTGACCTATGCCTTCGCCACCACGAAGGGAAGCCGCGCACTGCAGGACGTGGGATTCAACGGACTCAACGACGAGGAGGAACGCGACTACTACAAGAACGCCTATCTCAGCCAGATACAGGGCAAGGTGAACCAGGCTGTGTTCGACAGCATCTATAATGACCCTGCTCGCGACGACTACCACTACTACCGTGGCAGCGACTGGGACCAGATGAAGGCACCCATCCTGTACAGATACAAGTTTATCAACAACCCACAGGGCAACTCGCCCGACAGCGACAGCCGCACCGAGAGCTACGACACTTCCTACAAGTCGACGCCCGACGTGGAGGACATCAACCAGGACTTCACCCTCAACGAATACGAGAAATACTATCAGTATCACGTGAGCATACGACCCGAAGACCTGCAGGTGGGCTCCAACTTCATCGTCGACAAGCGAAGCTACACGCCCACACTGCGCGACGGCAGCAAGCCCACCGTCACCTGGTATCAGTTCCGCATTCCCGTAGACCAGTACGAGAAGAAGGAAGGCAACATCAACGACTTCTCCAGCATACGCTTCATGCGCATGTTCCTCACCAACTTCCGCAAGCCCATCGTGCTGCGTTTCGGCACACTCGACCTGGTAAGGGGCGAGTGGAGAACCTACGACCAGCTGCTGGGCGCTGCCAACAGCGGCACGCTTGAGGCCAGTGCGGTGAGCATAGAGGAGAATGCCGAGAAGACACCTGTCAACTACGTGCTGCCACCGGGCGTACAGCGCGAGCAAGACCCCACGCAGCCACAGCTCGTGGAGGCCAACGAGCAGTCGCTCAGCCTCGTGGCCAAGAACCTGAGTACGGGCGAGGCCAAGGCGGTGTACAAGAACACCACCCTCGACCTGCGACAGTACAAGCGCATGCAGATGTTTGTTCACGCCAACGCCCTGGAGCAGGACGTCACCTCGCTGCAGGACAACCAGGCTTCGGTGTTTATCCGTCTGGGAAGCGACTACAAGAACAACTACTACGAGTACGAAATACCGCTGAAGCTCACACCGGCACGCAACAACTACAGCCGATACAGCTACGAGGACTGCCGTGCCGTGTGGCCCGAGGAGAACATGCTCGACGTGGCGCTCACCGTCTTCACCGCACTCAAGAAGGCGCGCAACCAGGCCAAGTCGCAAGGCATGGCTTCCTTCTCGGCACCCTATTCGGCCTACGACTCCAACCATCCCAACAACAAGATCACCATCATGGGTAATCCTACACTCGGAGAGGTGAAAACCATGATGATAGGCGTGCGCAACAACGCCGGAGAAATCAAAAGTGTGGAGGTGTGGGTCAACGAGCTGCGTCTGCTCGACCACAACAGCAAGGGCGGATGGGCTGCTAACGGAAACCTCAATGTGCAGCTCTCTGACCTGGGAAGCGTCAACGCCACAGGTAAATATCAGAGTGAGGGATTCGGCGGTCTGGAGGACGGAGTGGCAAGCCGATCCACCGACACCTACAGCTCGTACAGCGTCACCACCAACCTCGAGCTCGGAAAGTTCTTCCCCGACAAGGCCAAGGTGAGCATACCTTTATATTACAGCATCACCAAGGAGAAGACCTCGCCCAAGTACAACCCGATGGACACCGACATGGAACTCAAGGACGCACTCGACGCGGCTGGATCGCGACACGAGCGCGACTCCATAGAGAGCATCGCCGTAACAAAGGTCACCAATACCAACTTCTCCATCTCCAACGCAAGGGTAGGAATCTCCACCAAGCGTCACCCCATGCCATACGACCCTGCCAACTTCTCCTTCTCCTACAGCCACTCGCACCAGCGAACCACGGGCGAGACCACCGTTTACGAGAAAGAGGACAACTGGCGTGGAGCGCTCGACTATTCGTGGACTCCGGTCTACAAGGCGTGGGAGCCGTTCAAGAAAATAAAGAACCGCAGCAAGTGGCTCGACATACTGAAGCGATTCGGACTGAACTGGTTGCCGCAGAATGTGGCGTTCAACACCGAGATGACGCGCAACTACTACGAGCTGCAGGAGCGCGACATGGAGTCGACAGAGAATACGCAGCTGCCGCTCTCGTTCAGCCAGCAGTTCCTCTGGAACAGAGAGTTCGCCGTGCGCTGGGACCTCACCAAGAACCTGCATGCCAATTTCCGAAGCGCTACACACGCACAGATAGAAGAGCCTTATACACCTGTCAACAAAGACCTCTATCCCGACCAGTATCATGCCTGGAAGGACTCGGTGTGGACAAGCATCAAGCACCTCGGTACACCGCTCGACTACAATCAGACGTTTACCGCATCCTATCAGTTGCCGCTCAACCTGCTGCCCGTATTCGACTGGGTGAACGCCGACGCCAACTACAACTCGACCTATTCCTGGAACAAGGGAACCGACGACGAGGACGGTAACAACTACGGAAACACCATCAACACCAACCGCGACGTGACACTCAACGGATCGTTCAACCTGGTGAAACTCTACAACCACGTGCCCTTCCTCAAAAAGGCCAACCAGCGCTTCGACCGCGAGCCGTCGAAATCGCAACTGCAGCGCAAGAAGCAGGATAAAGCCAAGCAGAGGCAGGAGGCACAGCGACAGAAACAGGAGTTGCAAAAGGTGAGAAAGGAAGCCGAGGCTGCCGGAAAAGACCCCGACGAGGCTGAGAAACAATGGCGGAGCAAGCAGAACAAGAAGGCAGAGCAGCAGAAGAAAGCACTACCCAAGAACCGCCGTGCCTTCGAGAAGGAAGTGGTGCTCATGCCCGACACCATCATCAAGGTGAATCACGGCAAGAACAGCAAGCGACTCATCGTTACCGCCAAGACTGAGGACGGAAAGGTGATGAAACTGAAATACAAGAAGGTGAACGCCAACCAGATAAAACTCATCTCGAAGGTAGACACAGCCACCAAGGTGAAACTCACCGTGCTGCCGAAGGAACCGCTCGAGAACCAGGGCTGGTACAAGACCATGCAGGCTGTGGCACGCACGGCCATGATGGTGCGCAACATCAGCTTCACCTATCGCAACAACTATCAGCTCACGCTGCCAGGATTCCTGCCCACCATCGGCGATGCCTTCGGACAGACCAAGCAGGGCGTACTTTCGCCAGGTCTCGACTTCGCCTTCGGTATGGTGGACGACAGCTATATAGACAAGGCACGACGCAACGACTGGCTCCTGGTGAACGACACCATCGCCACACCTGCTGCCAGCAGCACCACCAACGACCTGCAGCTGCGCATGACGCTCGAACCGGTGAGAAATCTCAAGATAGACCTCAACGCCTCGCGCACCAAGACTGTGCAGAAGAGCATGCAGTACATGTACGAGGGAACGCCCACCACGGAGAGTGGAACCTTCACCATGACTACCATCTCGATAGGCTCTGCCTTCGAGGGAATGGGCTCGGCAAGTAGCGGCTACAAGAGCAAGACTTTCGAAAAGTTTGTCAACTCGCTTGAGTCTTACCGCAACAAGGTGGAGGCGCGTTATGCCGACGCAGTCTATCCGGCAGGGTCGGCTCTGGCTGGAGGCAAGTTTGATGCTTCGCGCACGCCTGTCAACAAGTACAGCGGCGACGTGATGATTCCGGCGTTCCTTGATGCCTATACCAGCATGGGAGGCTCGTCGCTCTCGCTCTTCCCCGCACTCAGCCGTCTGTTGCCCAACTGGACTGTCCGTTACAGCGGACTGGGCAAGCTGCCCTGGCTGCGCGACCACTTCAAGAGCATCAACATCAACCACTCCTATAAGAGCATCTTCGCCATAGGAAGCTACAACACCTACAGCACCTTCCAGGAGTATATGAACGGAATAGGCTTCATCGACGACACGGCGACAGGCAGTGTCACACCGAGCAGTATGTTCAATATCTCGCAGGTAAGCATCAACGAGTCGTTCTCGCCACTCATGGGTGTCGACATGACGTTCAACAACAATATGACGCTCAAGGCTGAGTATCGTCAGACGCGCGTACTGAGTCTCAGCATGACGAGTGTGCAGGTGAACGAGGCGCTCAGCAAGGACTGGGTCGTAGGAATGGGCTATCGTCTCAACAACCTCAGCCTTTTCGGCAGGGGAAAGCGAGCCATTAAGTCGAAGGGAAAGAACAAGAATCAGAGCAACGCGGCCGCCAGCAACCGCAACTCTGGAACCAACCAGAACCTCAACCTGCGTCTTGATTTCAGCTTCCGCCGTCAGGCTGCCATCGTGCGCGACATAGCCTCTATGGTGAGCAGTGCCAGCAGCGGAAACAAGGCGCTCAAGCTGAGTTTCTCGGCCGATTACACCCTCAACCGGCTTCTCACCATGAGCTTCTACTACGACCGTCAGACCAACACTCCTCTGCTCTCGAGCAGCAGTTATCCCACCACCACGCAGGACTTCGGTCTGAGTGTCAAGTTCTCGCTGACGAGATAAGGATGTTTCGGGAAGATAGTGAAGTGAAAGAATAGGGGCGAGATTGCATCTTTACAGTCTCGCCCCTATAATATAATAAGGTGTACAAAATATCAAAAATAGTGTAGGTTGTAGATTTTTAGGACAGTCAAGACTTAAATCCTCTTCCGGTTAAAACATGTTATACATAGCGAGATTGCAGCCAGGATTGCTCCCACAGCGCACACTCCCGTCCATTCATAATGTGTCCATGCCAGTCCGGCACAATAGGTGCCAAAGGACCCGCCTATAAAATAGGTAGTCATAAATATGGTGTTGGCTCTGTTGGAGGCTTGAGGCATCTCCTGAATGCAGCCGCTCTGATTGCTAAGTTGCAGACATTGCAAGCCTATGTCTACCAAGATGATGGCTACAACAAGCCCCATGAAAGTATCGCCAAACAGACAGGCCGCAGCCCACGCCACAAGCTGCAGGCACGCGCCATAAATACTCATCTTTCTGATGCCCCAGCGATTCACGAGTTTGCCCACACCGCTTGCCGCTATGGCCCCGGCTATGCCGCACAGTCCCAACGTTCCTACCATTTCGCTGCCAGAAAAGAACGGAGCTTGAGCCAATCGAAAGGCAAGACACGCCCAAATGGCCATCATGCTGCCAAAACTAAAGGCGGCACGCATGGCATAAAGGCGTATGTGCCCATTGCTCCTCACAATATTGAATACGCTGGCCATCAAGCCCCTATATGTGCCCACATAGTTGCTCTTTATCTGTGGCATAATCTTGAGCGTAAGAGCCATGCACAGCACCATCACAAAAGCTGCGATGAAGAACATTTCGCGCCAACCCAACCATTCGCCAACATAACCGCTAACCACTCTCGATGCGAGAATGCCGGTTAGCAATCCCGACAGAACGACACCCATATTCCTGCTTTTGTTTTTCTTCTCGGAATATTGTCCTGCAATCGGTATGAAAAATTGTGGAATAACGGAACAGGCTCCCAACAAGAGGGAGGCTCCCCAAATAAGCCACACCTTGTGGGCAACAGCAATGACTATGGCCATCATGGCTGCTACGGTCATGTTCACAACAATTATGCGACGGCGTGAGTAGAGGTCGCCCATAGGGATAAGGAAGCACAACCCAAGTGCATAGCCTGTTTGTGTGACAACGGTTATGAGGTTCGCCTCATGCTGGCTCACTCCTATGTCGTGACGTATCATTTCCAAAAGTGGCTGGTTGTAATAGCAATTAGCCACGGTCAATCCCGCTATAACAGCCATTGCGAGCAACAAACTGCGCTCTATGCCTTCATTTTCTTTAAGTTGTTTCACCCTAATTGACGCAACACTATATTTTTATCTATTTTATAAGCATCCTGAGCAACCATATGTTGCTCGGATTGGGCCATGTCAGAAATTTCGCTTGTCTTCGTGTTGCAATTAAAAGACCAATAAAACTCTGAATGGTATGGCAAAAGTACAAATAAAATCCGAGAATCTCACTCCTTTAGGAGGCTTTTTTGATGATGGAACAATTAAGTGACGGTCAAGAGTATGATTTTGGTCATCAGCTCATTGAGGCGTATAATAATCCAAAGTTGTCAAACAGGCTGCACGGGCTGTAGGCTGGTTTGAGAAAGGTAAGAAAATAAAAATGAGGGTGCGTCACAGACTTATGACACACCCTCCTATTGGATAGATTTATCTCAGACTGAGAGATTACAATGTAGACTTGATGGTCTGTGTGTTGCTTCCCTGTGTCAGCTTGAATACATACACGCCGTGGGGCAGGCTTGACAGACTGATGGTCTCGCCGTTGCTTTTGATAGGTGCAGAATGCATCAACTGACCAGTGAGGTTGTAGACGGCTACACGAGCCTGACCCTTGTCGCTGCCAATGTAGAATGTGGCGGTGCGAGCCTGGCGGTCGGTTATGATGCGGTACATAGACTCAGTGGCCTTGACATCATCGATGCCTGTTGTGCCGAGCAGTTGCTTCAGACCCTTGATGGCATTGATACGACCATAGCCCCATGTGTTGTTGGGGAAGATTTGTCCTGTTGGCATATAATCGTCATTCTGGACAGCTGTGTTGCCGATGACTTCGAGCACCTGTTTAGGTGTCAGGTTGGGGTTGGCCTGCAGCCAGAGAGCTACGACGCCTGCCACGTAAGGCGAAGCCATAGAAGTACCTACGTCGTTGGTATAGAGATCGTTGCCAGTGCGGGCAATGACATTGGTGTCGTCGCTCCATCCTGAGCAATATCTTGAACCTGCTGAGACGATGATGCAGCCAGGAGCTGTTATGTCGGGTTTGACGCGACCATCGGCAGTAGGACCGTAGCTTGAGAAGGCGGAGTGCTCCAGGAACTTACCCGTCAGCTCCTCGTTGAGGCCGTAAGCATTTTGTGTGCCCTGCAAATTGATGGGCTGGTACTGTACCTTCGAGTTGAACGAACCTACAGAGATGACATCAGGACTCTCGCCGCCCAGCTCGCCTACTGTGCAGTTGGTGTCGCCGTCGGTCCAGCCACGCTTTTTGAAGCTGGTGAACTCGCCAGAGGCGGCATTGTTCCACATGTGTACGGTCTTGCCAGCCTCGCCAGTCACCACAACACCGATGGCAAAGCCTGTGTTGATGGAAGTGGCACGGCTCATGAGCAGTACGTTGGTGCGACCGTTGACAGGGTTTTCCTGTAGCGACAAACCTACTTGAACCACTACGCCACTGCCGTCGGGGGCAACCCAGTTCACTTCTTTCGTACCATCGTTGGAAACTTCCTCAGAAGATGCGATAATCTTACCGTTGAGTGTGTTTACGACAACAGCCTTAACGGAAATTTTTGAGTTCTTCTCGCCCCAGATGTCGACGTAAGCCTGCTTGTAGGAACTGTTGTCCTGTCCGCTGCCATAGGCAAACATTGTTTTCATTTGCTTGTTGGCAGCGGTAAAGGTCTTGCTGGCGTGCAGTTTGTCAAGGCCTTCGTTGCCTGCGGCACCAACGATGATGCGGCCTGGACCAACCAGGTTGGCAAACGAGAGATCGGTGTCGGAACTTCCGTCGTGAGGACCCATGTGTGAGCCGAGGCTGATGTTGACAACAGCAGGCTTTCCTACGCTCTTGGCATAGTCGAACACATACTTGATTCCATCTACAATCTGTGCATTGGTGCTCTTGAAGCTCACGAACACGAGGTCGGCATCTGGAGCCACTCCGTAGTAAGGTGTGCTCTTGTCGCTGCCCGAGGCAATGCCCGATACGTGGGTGGCATGGAAGCCACTGGTCAGGTCATATTTTGCAGCTCTTATCTCGGCTGTGGTTTTGTATTCAGCTCCATAGCCGAAACCTTCGGGAGCATTGCCAGTGCCGTGCTGATCCCATACGCGCTTGATGCGAGTGTCGCTCTTGTCGGCATTGAGAAAGTCTACATGGTCGTACTGGAATCCGTTGTCCACGATACCGATGACTACGCCTTTGCCGGTGTAGGGACCGTTATTCTCTGTCATTTGGTGACAGTCGTCTACGCCCAACAGTTTGCGGGCGTTGTCCATCAGCAGTTTGGCCTCAGTACCTACCGAAACCGAAACAACCTCATCGAGATTGGAAATAGGTTCGATGGCAGACAGGGGCATGTCGGCAGTGACGAGTGTCTCGCTGATGCGCGAGTTCACTTTGGCTCCCAGAGCCTCTATTTTGGCAATGGCATCCTGCGACTTGACGGTGATGAATGCGCTGACAGTCTGTGGGGTAGCATTTGCAGCCTTGGCTTTCTTCTGTGCTGTTCTTGCTTCGTGAAGCATCATGCTTGTGCTTGGCGACAGCTTCTGCGCAAAGCTGAAACTGCCGACAAGCAGGAATGATGCCATAAGAATGGCTTTCTTATTCATTTCTTAATTCTTACTTTTTCTTTTTAAATCTGTTTATTAGTATGCTCCTACTTCTCCGCTGTAATTAAATACCAAACGCTCCTTGTTACCAGCACCATTTGGTGTCATGGCGTTGGTATAAGTGTTGACAACATCCAGTGAGATTTCATAGTTGCCGGCAGCGTCTTTCTTGATGGAGAATGTACCGTTGTCTGGAGTGTTGTTGAAACCACCATATTTGGCATCGGGAGAATACAACTGTACGTCTGAGTATTTCACCTGGAAGTTGTCGCCGTCTTTCAGTTCAGCCAAGTTAATGGTCCCGGCATTGATGAAACTCTCATCTACCTGCAGTGTTACCTTTTCGCTGCTGAATTTGCTTGAGAACTCACCGCCATAAAGGTAGAATGTGTAGATGTTGTTCTTTTGCTTTAAAAGCACCTTGCAGATGTCCTTGTTTATAAGGATGCTTCCGTCAGGGTTGTACAACTTGTAGCTGTTGCTTACCACAGCAGGAGTCATTCCGTCGAGGCTCTCTACGGCAGTGGTTGCACCGTAATACTCCAGCTCGATGGTACGGTTGTCATCGAAGGTGGCGTTGATCTTGATGTAGAGCTTGCCGTCCTTGTTCTGTGCGGTGGTGATAGTGCCGGCCTTTACCTTCTCGTAGGTGACGCGTGTGGCGTAGTCGATGTACTTCAGGGTGTAGCTGTCGGCATCGGCAGCCAGGTCAATGGTTCCATTGTAGAGCTTGGAAGCCGAGATGCTTACTGCAACGCCAATCTTGCCTGCCAGCAAACCGTCGGCTGTGGTAGCCTTGACATCACCGAAGGCGAAGGTTGTTGCCGCACCTACAGTGGCAGGGTTGAGCACGAGAGCAGAAGCAACGTCATAGGTTTTCACGTCGTTCACATTGGTGGTCTTGATGCTGTTGGTGGCAGAATAAATCTGGGTGAACGTGCTGTTGGCCCACGTGCAGCGCAGGTCGCTGTAGTCGGCAGTCTCTGCCTCGAGTTTGATGGTGACGTTCTTCTTGAACTTGTCGAAACGAGCCTGGAGTGTACCTGTCAGTTTAGGAGTCTCGCCATTGTAAGCCACCTTTACGTCCTGAGCGTCGTCAGCACCAAGAGTAATCTCATGACCCATGAGACTCTGTGGAATGGTCAGTTCGAATACAGGTTTTGTATCGCTGTCGCTGCCATAGAGTGCGAACTTGTATGAGCCGTTGACATCCTGCATGGTTACCTTGCTGAGGTCCTTCACGTCGTCGTTGTATGCCCACTGGTTTTTGAGGGTTGCGAGAGACTCGTCGGTAAAGGTGACGTTCTCTATGCTGTTTACCTTATATACTTTGGTTGTGCCGTCCTTCTGGTGAACGGTCATCATGCGTCTTGTCTGTGCGAATGTGGGGAGCACTGTCGCGAGGCAGAGTGCTGCTGTAGCTATATACTTTTTCATTTCTTTACGATTTTGGTAGTTTTGTTGTTTGATTTTACGATATAGATGCCGCTTGGCAGGTTGGCGGTGCTGGCAGCCTTGGTGCCGTCGATGGTCTGCATGAGTTGTCCACCAACAGAGTATATTTCGGTCTTGCCGGTAAAGTCGGCCTTGATGCCTTCGATGCCAGTGATGGAAGATGGTTCGTAATTGTATTCCATCTCCTTGTCGAACTCGCCCGTAATCTGGAAGCCTTTGCCGTCGAAGAGGTTGATGACGAACTTGTAGTGTGTGTTGTCGGTCTTGCTTACGCCCACGGTTCCTGCGTAGACTGTTGCCCACTTGTCAACTACCCATGGCAGACGGGTGGCTACGTCGGGGTTCAGGCGGAAGTGCTCGTAGCGTGTGCCTGTGCGCTCGCCGTTGTTGAAGAAGTAGCCGCGGGTCATCATGAATGGAGCATACATGTTGGTCCACAGATGGCTTTCCTCCATGAGGGTGTAGGTGCCTTCGGGAAGATACTGGCTGCCTTCGGCTGCCTGGAATTCCATGCGCAGCAGATCCTGGTCACCAGTATAGTCTTGGTCGTCCTTGCCGCTTGGTGAACCGAGGTCGACAGAGAATACCTGAACACCGTTCTGCACACCGAGCGAGTAGATGCGTGACTTCTCCACGCGGTCGAACTTGAGATGTACATCCTCCTCGAGGTTGGAGTCAACGTCCTTGTCGTCTTTCTCCGACTTATCGTAGTAGATGAACGAGATGCCCTTGGCTGTGCCTGTCACCTTGTGTCCGCGGTCGGTGGTGCAGTCTACGGTAATGTCGAAGGTTCCCTCTTTCTCGCCGTCGGCGATGGTGATGGTTCCGTTGGTGATGTAGCAGTAGTCGTAGTCGGTGTCCATTCCTGTCACGGCCTTGCGGCGCTTCACGTAGGTTCCCATTACGACAGTCATGCCGTTGTAGTCGATTTCCATACCTGGGAAGAAAGTGCCTACCTTGAAGTTGCGTGCTACGGTATAGGTGCCTGGCACGACAGTGGCGGTCTTAGGGTCGCCAAAGAGACGGTTGTAGAGGTTGATGACGAGGTCGTGTCCCTTGCCTGTCATTCCGCCAGTCTGGGTGTCGTACTCTCCGTCGTAGAGGTTGAGCACCATGTTGCCGGTCTTAGAATCCATGAGGTTGCCGTAATAGTAGCCGATACCGCCATGGAAAGTGGTGTTGATGTCTGTCGAAATCTGAGGATATACATCAGAGCTTCCCGCTGACATATTGGTGAATACCATTTCGCCGACGTACGAATACTGTGTACCGTTGGCATCGCTGAACGAGAGCGTGTAGGTTACGATTCCGTCGTTCTCTGCCTTGCTCACGGTGATGTCGCTTGTTATGTCCACACTGCTGTCGCTGTTGCCCTTGTCGTCGAAGTTCTCCACGTAAGTAAGTTCGGGATTGTAGTACAACTTGCCTTCAGAGGCTGCGAAGGTTCCTGCAGGCAGGTCGATGCCTGCTCCTTCTGGCGCATAAAGATCGAGTTCGGCTACATTAGCGTTTTTGGCATTGATCTGGCCTTCGTTGGCATTGTAGCTTACATCTTCCTTGTCCGAAAGAATCAAATAGTAGTTTTCGTATCCTTCTACTCCTGAGCCGGCAGCAGGATAGTAAGCCAGCAGCACACTGTTGTTGATATTGGTGACAGCCTGTGCGGCTGCGGCTTTTCTTCTGCCAGCTACGGCAGCGTCAGCGCCACGTTTTTTGATGAGCTGAAAGGTAACGCGCTTCTTGACTGTTTTCTGCTGTGCCAGTACAGGCATGGCTATGAAGGCAAGAAGGCATGTGAATAAAAGTAAAGTTTTCTTCATTATTTCTTGATGATTTTAAAGGAATGTTCGTTGGTCAGATTCAGAATATACACACCCGGTGCGTAAGAGGCCACATTGATGGTGGCGTTTCCGCCGCTTACCTTCTGTCGCTGTAGCAACTTGCCGTTGGCATCGTAGAGCACAGCTTCGCCAGCCGCTGAGCCGCTGATGCGGATAGTGGCGTTGTCGGTGTAACTAAAACTCATGGTGGAAGGATTTACCTTTTCCTCAATTCCTGTGGAAATGGCTGTGAAATAAAACTCGGTTACATCGCTCTGTGGATAGTCGGTGGAAATCTCATCGGATGTAATCTGCAACTTGTCATCAGAAAAAGCGATGACGGGTCGCGTACTTAACTTGAACTCTGCCGTCTTGGAGTCGGCCATCTTTAAAACCAAGAATTCTGCTTGCTCAGTCTCGGCTGCATGGATAAGCCCAAATGGGGGGGCAAAGCAGCAGAGCAGAGCAAGGCTCAAAACTCTCTTTCTCATGTTGATAATCTCTTTAGAGGGAAAATTAATAGTATAAGTATTCTTTATGTGAACATTGTTTTGTCTTTCGTCTCACCCTCGTACATATTAACGAATGTCAAATAAATGTGCTGCAAAGGTAGTTAAATTTTTTAAAGCATGCAAGAAAATACAGGAAAAATAGTATTTCTTGTACCTGATTATCTTACGTTTTGTTATAAAACGCATGTTTATTGTAATGAAATGAAGATGATTGTGCTACAAAAGCGAGGTGGTGTGGCAAAACAATAGATATGGATGAATTGTGTCTGTTGCAGTGTTGTAAAAACAAATTAGGGGCGAGACTGCTAAGTGCAGTTCGCCCCTATATATATTGTTCTTAAGTAACTTCTCTAACTTCCCCGAGCAGCTTCGGCTCCTCAGCTTATTTCTTGTCGTAGGCGTGGACGGGATAGTCGATGGTGTAGTGGAGACCACGGCTCTCTTTGCGCTCTATCGCCATGCGGGTGATGAGATAACCCACGTTGATCATGTTGCGAAGCTCGCAGAGCTCTTTGCTTACCTTGACACGCTTGAAGAGGTTCTCGGTCTCTTCGTACAGCAGGTCGAGTCGGTCCCAGGCACGTTTCAGTCGGAGGTCGCTGCGCACGATGCCCACGTAGTTGCTCATGCATTCGCCCACTTCCTTGACGCTCTGTGTGATGAGCACTTTCTCCTCGTTGGTCAGTGTTCCCTCATCGTTCCATGCAGGCACCTTTTCGTTGAAGTCGTACTCGTCGACATGCTCGATGCTGTGCTTGGCAGCAGTGTCGGCATAGACCACAGCCTCGATGAGCGAGTTGCTTGCCAGACGGTTGCCGCCGTGCAGACCCG
>OIYP01000703.1_pt1 | contig 20376 bp, 20 predicted proteins | sample 1588261 | NCBI WGS metagenome assembly OIYP01 (sample SAMN03283293) | human gut metagenome | biome: human-associated habitat; material: feces | host: Homo sapiens | place: Peru | collected 2012
CCACACCAGTGACGTCGGTCACTGGTTCGCAGCGACATACTTTTCTAACAGCCCCAAAATCATTTTGCAAGAACAATTGTCTCCCGCAAGTGAGAAAGCGCGTTACTCTCCCCGCTCACTGGTGACGACCTTCCCGATGTTCCACAGGCGGACGACCATCTGCTCGGCGGACTGCTTCTCCTCTTCATTGTTGTACTCCACGTAAACCGTGTGGGCGGAGCAGTCGGCGCACTCCACCTGGACGTTCCAGCCGCCCTCGTGCATCAGCATTCCGGGGCCGCGGCAAATGGGGCATTCTTCCAGAAAAAATTTCTCTTCCATGTTCATTTCTCCTTATCTGAAAACAGTTTGTGTATTGTCAAAAATTTCTTTTCGGGCAATGCGGGAATGGTTTGGGGCAAATTCCGGCAGATACCGGCAGACGGCCCCCACAAGAAGGGCGGGGTTCAGGGTCGGATTCTGGCAGCAGATGACTGCGTCCAGCATAAGCTCCCCGGGTGCCGCCGCTGCAACATCCATACTGCGGATCATGGGGCGGATATCCTGCTCTACGGTACCATTTTTGCCTTTCTTTTCCACGGGAATGCTTTCCCCGGCAAAAAGGTCTCGGATGGCCCCCTCGGCCCCCTCCGGGATACCGGTGTCGTATTCCAGGGTCACCTGGCAGCGCAGCAGACTCAGGTCCCGGAGCTTGCGGCCGTTTTCGTAGCACTCCCGGACGAAGACCCCGGGAACAAGGGCTCCATTCAGCCGGTCCCGAATCTCCTCCATGGGGATGCTCTCCCCTTCCAGGTCAAAATCCAGCAGCTCGCAGACGCTCTCCACCCCAACAGACAGCGGCAGGGCAATGGACACCGATGGCCTGGGGTTGAAGCCCTTGGTATGGGTCAGGGGCAGCCCCGCCCGCTTGAAGGCCCGCTGGAACACCCGCATCAGATCCAGATGGGACATCCAGACGGCAGTGCCCGTCTTCTCAAACAGAAGTCTAGGCATCGCAGGCCACCTCCTTCAGCAGGCAATTGGCCCCGCAGCCCGCGCAGCCCTTGCGGCAGTCCGGGGTGACCGTATCGGCATAGGCCCGCTTTCGCTCCCGGAGCAGGAACTTCTTGGTCACGCCCACATCGATCATATCCCAGGGCAGCAGCTCCTCCTCGCCGTAGCCGCGAACGGTATAGAAATTCGGATCAACGCCGCATTTTTGAAAAGCCTCCTGCCAGATATCATAGCGGAAGTATTCGTCCCAGCCGTCCAGTCTGGCCCCCATATTCACGGCCGCTTCAATAACCGGTCCCAGGCGGCGGTCACCCCGGGCAAAGACAGCCTCCAGACGGCTTAAATCCGGGCTGTGGTAATCGTACTCAATGGATTTGGAATAGAAGTGCTCCTTCAGCAGCTTGCAGCGGCGCAGATACTCCTGAGGGCTAATCTGCTGCTCCCACTGGAAGGGCGTGTGGGGCTTGGGCACAAAATAGGCCGTCGCCACATGGACACGGAGCCCCCGCTTCTTATTGACTGCGTGCTCCTTCCAGGCCAGGATGACCATGTAGACCAGCTCCGCAATGCCCAGCACATCCTCGTCCGTCTCCGTGGGCAGGCCCAGCATGAAATAGAGCTTCACGCTGTTCCAGCCTCCGGCAAAGGCCTGGGTGCAGGTGGAGAGGATCTCCTCCTCCGTCAGGTTCTTATTGATCACATCCCGCAGCCGTTGGGTTCCCGCCTCCGGGGCAAAGGTCAGGCCGGATTTGCGCACGGCCTGGAGTTTCTCCATCAGCTCCCGGGAGAAGTTGTCCGCCCGGAGAGAGGGCACGGAGAGGCTGATGTGGTTTGCCTCGCAGTAAGGCAGCATTTTGTCCGTAAGCTCTTTCAGCCCCCGATAGTCCGAGGTGGAAAGGCTGGACAGGGTGATCTCATTGAAGCCGGAGCTTTCCAGCAGCTTCACGGCCTGGTCGTAGAGTACCTCCGGGCTCTTCTTCCGCACTGGGCGGCAGGAGAAGCCCGCCTGGCAGAACCGGCAGCCCCGGATGCAGCCCCGGAACACCTCCAGATTGGCCCGGTCGTGGACGATCTCCGTGGAAGGAACGATCATCTCCGTTGGGAAATAGGCCTTGTCCAGGTCCTCCACAATGCGCTTGGTGACCGCCTCCGGCGCGCCGTCTTTGGGCGTCACCGCAGTGAGCACGCCGCTTTCGTCATAGGTGTGGGTATAAAAGGAGGGCACATAGACCCCGGAGACCTTGGAAACGGCCTCCAGGAAACGGGGCTTGTCCCAGTTTTCCCGTTTTGCCCGTTTATACACATCCAGGATCTCCACGGTGATGTCCTCGCCCTCCCCCAGGGAGAAGAAATCCACGAAATCCGCCAGAGGCTCGGGATTGAAGGCGCAGACGCCCCCGGCGAAGACCATATTTTTCAGGCCCTTCCGGTCCGCAGAATGCAGCGGGATACCGGCAAGGCGCAGCATATTGAGAATATTGGAATAGGACATCTCGTAACCGATGGTAAAGGCCACCATGTCGAAGTCCTTCACCGGGTCTTGGCTTTCCAGCGCCCACAGGGGAAGGTGATTCTCCACCATGGCCTGCTCCATATCCCCCCAGGGTGCGAACACTCGCTCGCACCACACATCGCTGATCTGATTCATGACCCCGTAGAGAATGCGCATCCCCACATTGGACATGCCGATCTCATAGGTGTCCGGAAAGCAGAAGGCCACGCGGACGGCCATCTCTTCCTTCTTCTTGCACACCTGCCCCCATTCGCCGCCCACATACCGGGCCGGCTTCTGCACCGTGGGCAAGATGCGGCTTTTCAAATCTGTCATCTTGTTACCTCTTTGCGTATTTTGCCCATCTATTGTACTCGCTTCTCTCTCCATTTGCAAGAAAATTTTCCGTCTTTTCCTCCCAGCCAGGTAAGTCCCACCGCTGCCGCACCGAAAGGAAGTCCCAGAGCCATGCATAACGCCCCGGCAGACAGTGCCGCGGCAAGTCCCACCCAGCAGGAAACCGCCGCAACAGCCTTCGGCGGAAGCAGCCATTTCAAAATGCACCGGAGGATGCGTCCGCCGTCCAGCGGATAAATGGGGAGCAGATTATATGCCCCCTGCACCAGACCGCAGAGGGCCAGTCTGGGAAAGATACCGGACAGAGGCAGCAAGCTCAGGCTGCCAACAGGCCCGGCGGCGGCGGCAAGCAGCTCCGCAGCCGTTCCCAGGCCACGCAGTTCCATGACGGCACCCCGGGAGCCGATCGCCATGCCGGACACACGGCCCCCCAGAGCACGGATGGCGAGATAATGGCAGCATTCGTGAAATGCCCCCGCCAGCAGCGCCGCGGCGATCCACGGCAGCGGCAGCACCAGAAGCAGCAGGGCCAGCGCGACACAGCCCCAGCCGGACAGTTCCACGTCACCCAAGCCCCGCCCCCCGGAGGATGCTCCCGCAGAAGGCCGCCACCGCCTGACCGGCGTTGGTCCCCTGCCGCAGCGTCTTCACAAGCTCCGACAGGGCCTGCGCCGTCACCTCCGGATCGCCGGGGAGAAGCCAGTATTCCAAATCATCCTTCGGAACCGCCAGCAGCACCGCAAACGCAAGGATCAGAAAAATCCAATAAGGAAATCGTCTCTTTTTTCGCCTCCCGGGGTAGTCAATTCGATAGGCCACAGGCGTCCACCTCCCGCTCTATGGTATGCTGACCGTACGGGAACCATGCGTTGCAAAAAAGCGGGCAGCCCTTTCAGGACTGCCCGCTTGCGCTTCCCAATATGAAATATCAGAATTCCACCGTATTGTCCGCCGGCGGCTTACCCTGCATACGGTAGGTCACGTTTGCCAGCTTCCGGTTTTTCAGGGAGCCAATGATTGTAGGCACCGCGCCAATCAGGGTAAAGAGATACAGCTGGAGCAGATTGCCAATGTAATCGCCAGCCTCGATCGCCTCTTCCCGGATCAGGTAGGGAATTGCCCGGTAGGCGTCTGTAAAAGAGACCTCAAAATACTTCGCCACAGTAATGGCCCAGTCCAGCCGGTCGCCCACATAGGTCATAACCAGCATCAGCACACAGGCAATGACGATTCCTCTGGTGGACAGGCGGCCGCTCAGCAGCTCATAGCCCTTCAGGGTGCAGATTGCCAGCACGATGCCGGACAGGGCCGCCACATACCCCATCTGCTCCAGCAGCACGATACAGGCCGCGCCAAGTACACTTCCCAGCAGCGCGCCCACGATACCCGCCAGCACATTTTCCGGCTTCCGTTCCATTTCCTGCCGGGCCTGCTCCTTCATGCTGTCCTGCTGCTGATAGCAGCTGTCGCACAGCAGGGACGGCACACCCGCCATGACGCAGGCCTCGGTCTGCACCGTCTGGCCGCAGCCCTGGCAGCAGCTTTGGTATCCCCGCGAACGCAGGAAGGACACGGTCTCCCGGGTGACCTGTTCCAGTTTGTCAATATCTTTCATGCTGCCGAAACGCGCCTTCAGAATGAATTCCACCCGGCTGCGGCGGACGGTGCAGTTTGCCACCAGCTTGCTGCCCTTGACAAAGGACTTCAGCTCCGCCCCATCAGGCTCCTGGCCGCCTCTGGTCAGAGAAAAGACCAGTGAAACATAATTCTGGTTGCTCGTGCCGCGCGTCAGCAGCATATTCATACCGCCCTGATTTCCGAAAAGAATCCCGCTCTGGGCATCCACCGACAGCCGAAGCCGCTGGGCCGCCTGAGTCAGATAATCCTGCATTGCATTGCTCATAATGTTCTCTCCTCTATCTCCGATATTCTCTTTCCGCTCGCCGCTCTTTCCAAAGCGGCTTTTCTCATTTGATTTTAGCATAGACGGCAAACCCCGTCAAGCATCTGTTTTCTGATATGTCCCCGCCCGGGAAAATCCGCACGTTAATTCATCAAGGCACTTGACACATTGGAAAAAATTGAGTATAATACCCTAGCTATCGGGGTGTGGCGAAGCTTGGTATCGCGCTTGGTTCGGGTCCAAGAGGCCGCGGGTTCGAATCCCGCCACTCCGACCAAAGGCAGGAATTGTACGCGGTTCCTGCCTTTTTCCGTATAAAAATACTTTCGAAGATTCGAACCCACTCCCATACAACGGTCCAGTGGACCGTTGCCAAACTCCGGCTTGACGGAGTTTGCACCGCAGCTTCATCGAATCCCGCCACTCCGACCATGATGACAAAAAACGCTTGAGGCTCTATAGCTTTCAAGCGTTTTTCCTTTTCTCTGTGCCTCGTGGGACAGGCATAGAGCATTCACAGTCAATTCCGAGGTGTTCCTCCACAGCCTCCAGCATTCCTTTTCCTCGCCGGACTTGCGCCCTTTTAGCGATTGCCTACCGTTATAGGAATGCGAAGCCGGCGGAGCTGCTGCTTCATTTCGGTCGTAATGCGGTAGCTTTCCACTGCCTTTTGAATGGTCTTGTTGTGCGTCCAGGCATCCAGCCGCCGCTCTGTGAGCCAGGGCAATGTTTCCTCCGGCTGCTTGGCCAGAGCCGTTGCGAAGAACCAGGCCCGCATCATATTGAGATAGTATTCTTCGCTGTGTACGCCCGCCACCCAGGCCAGATATTCCGGCTGGAATGGGTTGTCCAGGTAATATCGCATCAGCATTCCCATGGCATAGCGCACAGTATAGAGCCTGTCGGAATCCAGCCACCGACGGATACTCACCAGCAGTTCTTCTTTATGCTTTGCAAAAACCTTGGGGCAAAAGCAGTCGCAGGTGGCCCAATTGTCAATATACGGCAGGAATTTCCCTGTTTCTGCCAGTGCCCTGTCATAGTCCCGGATGTTTTCCACGAGAAATGCATGGAGGTTGTTCTCCTCATAGTATCCGTGGGGCAGACTGCGCAGAAAGGCTTCCGCCAGGTCCGTTCCGGAGAGCTCCTTTGCAAGCTTCCGCAAAAGCGGTGTGCGCACGCCAATGATCGTCTCCGGGGATACGGTGGGCATCAGCTTGCTCTGAAAAGCCTGATAGGTTTCGTCCTGCAAGGCAAACAGCTTCTGCGTAATCGCTTCATCCATAAAAACGTTCTCCTTTGCATTGTTTTCGTTTCCCGCCTTGGCTCCCGGTTGCAGCGGTTCCGCTCTGCCGCGCCGGACCAGTGCGGACAGAACTTTTCGGCCGATCCCCTTTCCGCGGTAATGGGGATCTCCGATGACAATGGGCATATCGTCCTGCTGCGGGTATTCATTCTGTGCGTCCTTACAAATCGATCCAAATCCCCTCATCCTTGATTGCAGCGCAGGGCATTATCATCGATCTCCCAGCCCCATATGCTTTCTTCCGTGCGTAAGTCACGCTCAAACCGCAAAACGTCGGGGATTCGGTCTTTGGTGTAGTGTTTGATTTCCATTCTATTCAACTCCGTCGCAAGCGAAAAAATCATCACAGAAGCGATTCCATTTTATTTCATATTCATCGTGGCTCACTAAAGTCATTTCTTTCGGGGTATAGATTCCCCGTTTTTGTGCTTCATCCACCATTTTATATACCCAATCATCAGAGGTCTCTACTACAGCACGGACGCAGTCCCAGCCTTTCAAAAACGCATAGTACAACCGGGTATGCCCATCCAGCGAAATGAATCGCCCCTCGTTTGGAAGCACTTGAATAATAATATCTTGCGGCTTATGAATGAAGAAGCTGATAGCATTCATCTTATCTTCATCCACATAGAATTGTGACGGCTGAATCTGTTCTAAGCGCAAAGTCAGTAAGGATAACCGTGGATACTCCATAACCACCTTCCCATCTTTGTCATAGAACTGTGTAATATGCGGAGCATAGAAGCGGAATTCTCCAATAACCGCTGTATACACGGCTTGATCTTCTCCTCGGATTATGGCTTCATAGTCGGAAACGATCTCCACTTCATATGGCTTTCCATCTACTAAAAAGCAACCGTGTTGAAGTAGAACATCCTTGGAAAATTGGTTATCATTGTATGTGTTTATTCGCTGAATGTCCATTATAGCCTCCGGCCGTTGCGCAAGGAAAAGCATCATTCAAGATACGTTCCCGCTGAACTTGAATAGATCCAAACACCAATGGGTCATGACAGTGCCATCACCCAAAAGTCCTCGATGCAGTTGGAATAAGCAATTTCATCCTGTATGGTTTCCATATATCGGAAACCAGCCTTTTGGTAGGCTTTAATTGCTCTTTGATTGCGGGCCGAAACACGAAGAAGCACTCGTCCATTATGGCCTTTGACACGGCAGAGTTCCTCGACACAACGGCCTACAAACGCTGCACCGTTTCCTTTTCCGCAGAACTGCAGTGCCATAGACCAGCCGACCCACAGATCGTCACCCTCATACTGGCAAGATACCTGTCCAAGAATGGCACCTCCACCAACCAAGCAGAACCCGCAACATAGGTTTTCTGTGCTTCCGAAACTTGCAGCTTTAACCGCCAGTTATCAGGGGTAATGTCTACCAAGTGAACCACCGTTGTTACCTCCTGTTACACCATGATTTCTGCACTGTTTTTATCCCAGGATCGGTACAGCGCTTCCAGTTCCGCGATTGCTTCATCCCGGGGGCGAATGAGCCCTTTGTAATGGCTGACCAACAGATACGGTGCTTTCAGCCCTTTCAAAACCGCGATTTCCTCTTTTACCAGCTGGGCATTGAAAACGTAGTAACCGTCCCGGGCTTTGCTGTACAGGGCATCCCCCACGAATGCATAGGTCTCGTCCACTTCCAGCCCCAGGCAGCCCTTGCAATGGCTGGAGGGCAGGGGGAAAATATGCAGACCGCCAATAGAAATATCCTTATCAACCACAGTTCCCATTCGGACATGGCGTTTGGTTTCAGGGGATACAAAGGCTTCCGCAATGGAAAGCTTTCCCAGATTGCCGGTATGATCCTGGTGGAAATGGGACAGGACCACATGATAGCTGCCCATCAATTGGGAAATCGCCCGTTCATCGCTGCCCACATCGTAGAGCCACAGGGCATCCCCCTCCTGGATGATTCCAATATCTGCCGACAGAGGATTCTCCGAGCACGCGATATAGCTTATTTTCTCATTTATGGCGATTTCTTTCACTTTCCGCTCCCTCTTTTCTACCCAATTGCCGCCTGCGCAATTCCGCGGTTTATTCGCTAAGCGATTTAATACAAGAATCATACCACACAAGCACGAATTTTTCCATATTTTTTCGTAAAAAACAGGAGCGCATCATTCAAGATGCACTCCCGCTAAAAGATGATGGGTTCGAATCAATAGGTCTTTCTACAAGGGAAGAAGCAGGAGCTTCTAAGCTCCTGCTTGCTTCTAAGCTCCTGCTTCTTGGTCCGAGTGACTGGATTCGATAACATTATGGTGCAAATTCCGTCCAGCCGGAATTTGGAAACAGTCCACAGGACTGTTTCATCCAATGGGTTCGAATCGGGAACTTTTTACAAAACAAGAAAACGCAGGAGCTACTGACTCCTGCGTTTGGTCCGAGTGACTGGATTCGAGTACACTATGGAGCAAACACTGTCTAGCCAGTGTTTGGCAGAAGTCCACCGGACTTCTGCATTTGATGGGTTCGAATCATTTTAGCGCTGCCGTACGTTAAAAGGCAGGAACCACTAAACAGTTCCTGCCTTGTCATAACTCAACACTATAGATTTCTTGAAATTGCTTTCAGAAAATCGGTGTATGACAGCAAAAAAAACTTGATGCGCAGAGATCACTTGTCTTTTGATTCTTCAGTTGTGTCAGAGACTGCGCCTTCCAGCAGGTCCGTTACGACTTGATTGAGCTGCGCGGCATTCTTAGCAGTGATGACCGGCGTGTCCGACTGAGACTCAATATCTTTTCTGGTTCGCCCTGCGACCTGGCCACCCGCCTTGGCAACTGCCAGATTCTCTTGGAAGGTCGTCGGCTTGCGGTCTTTTGAAAACTGAGTGGTAGTGGCCTCCGCCAGCATATTCAGTACCAGTTCCAGCGTAGTCATGTTATCACGAAGGTTTTCCTTTTTCAAGCCCTTCAGATTTTTGTACTGCCGGGTGGACATGCCAGACCAGGCTCGGGAAATCTCGTCCGTGAGGATGGCATACTCTACACCTTTCTGCACACCGCGGGTATCCCATTCATCGGTCAGTTCCTTGCGGACTTGAATGGCCTGCAGCCGCTGGTTGATCCACTCACGACTGTATCCCTTCTTGAGATAGGTTTCCAATGCCCGGTCGATGGTCAGCTCCGGGTCGATGGTTTCCTCGATACGCTCCCGACCGACCTGCGCCAGCCACAACTTGAACGGCTCTGCCTTCGGGGAAGGAATAGACTGGATGATACGGAGAAGCTGCTCGGTGTCGGCTACATCAGTCAGACGGCGTTTCCCGTCTGCGGCGGTCATTTTCAAAGCGTTACAACTTGTAACGGTTTCATTTCCCTCGTCCTTCAAGCGCTTTTTAAGAACACGCCAGTAAGTCTGGGGATTCGGACTGTCCGTCAAAACCGCGATGACATCAACGATAGAAAAGTACCATTCTTCCTTTTCCTCGTCCCATGCGGTGCGAATACGCTTGTCTTCGAATAGTTGGATCTTATCGTTTTGTGCCATTTGAATCACCTCGTTCTGTCATGAATTCTCTCAAAAGTCCTTGGCAGCCATCCAGCACATCCTGCCAGGTTGCCTCGAAGTCCTCGGTGTACCACGGGTCTGCCACATTGCCGGGATGAGCGGTGTGATCCATCAGGAGGGACATCTTGCCGGCATAGTCGCCGCCGCAGATACGGTACATATCCCGGAGGTTGGCCTGGTCCATGCCGATCAGGAGATCGTATTCGTCGTAATCCCGATTTGTCAGTTGCCGTGCGGCATGGCCTTCGCAGGAGATCCCATGCTCGGCCAGCTTGCGCCGTGCCGGAGGATAGACCGGGTTGCCGATCTCCTCCCGGCTGGTAGCCGCCGATTCGATATGAAATTGCGATGCCAGTCCCGCCCTTTTTACCAAATCCTTCATCACGAACTCGGCCATCGGGCTGCGGCAAATATTGCCGTGACAGATAAACAGGATCTTCTTCATACTGCGTTCTCTCCGAAATCTCATCGTTGTCCTCATTATACCACACATCGACCTTTTCGTCGAGAACACTTTCCAGATACGCAGAATCCTCGATCATTCGCAGAAGCTCTGACTTGGATAGATTCCGTGCTGTAGCCTGCCGGATGTACCAGCAGCGCTCCTCTGCGGGCAGCTCTGCCTCCATGATCACAACGTTCTGTGTCCAATTCAAGTGAAGCGCTTCGCCAAGCAGTTCCGGCGTGCCGCTGTACAACTGCCAGAAATCCCGCATCCGGCGCACATTGCGCGGAGAGAAGCCGGTCATATCCGGGTATTGTTCTTTTATGAACTCCGCAGCAGCTACCGCTGCACCCTTTTCCGAGTGGGCACAGACGGCCTTGCCGATTTCGCAGTACAGCTCCATCTGCGGCAGATCTGCTTTCATGACAGATCCCAGTGTGGCAAACATTGTGCTGTAGTCCACAGCCTTTCGGATATTCATAGTTTCTCCTTTCCGGCGCACAGCGCCTGATTCAACGCTCAAAGCAGAGAAAAGCACGGTAACATCGCCGTGTTTTTCTCTGCCTTGACCTGTTTCAGATAACTTGTACGATCTGCTCCCAGAGCAGTATGTGCTTTTCATCAATGGCCCGGTTGTCGTGGTAATGGCCAAACAGCCAGTAGTGATAATGCGCTCTCTCCTTGACCTCCTGCAGGAAATCTGTAAGCGGGTCTGCCTCATTGTGGCGGTTTTCCACGAGAGCAATGCTGGTGGGAGCGCAGTGCGTGATAACATAGTCCACCGCCCAATCGACCTTGGCCAGATTTTTCCGTGTTTCAGCGTACTCCTCCTCAGAAGGCATCTCCTGCGCCCACCACGAAATGTGATTGATGCGATACCTCGCTCGGGGCTTTCTCTGCAGCATCAGGAGCTTTCGCTCAAAATCCGGAGCACCCGGTTCCAGAATGCCGTCCTCCGTATCATGGCTTTTTGCTCCGCCCATGGTGAAGAAGTGATAGCCTTCCAGCTCGAAGACCTGTCCACGCATCAGGTGCAGGACATGAGAGCGAATGCGGTGTACCTTGCCGCCGTGCCAGTCTTTCACCGGATATTGTTCCAGTGCGTCGTAGTTCTCACGATTCCCGCAGACGAAGGCCAGCGTGAACGGAAGACTTTCCAGCCAGTCCAATGCAGCCTCGTCACGGCCTTCTCCAAACCACACACCACCAAAGTCTCCGGCACAGATCACGATGTCCCGCTTTGTCATTTGTGCCTGCTCCGGGAAATATTCCGGCTTGAAGCGTTCAAAGTTTCCGTGGCAATCACCGGTTACAAAAATCATCTTTCCACCTTCTTTCAGTACATAATTTTCTGGCAAATCTCAATGCCACCCTTCAGAGTGACTGCGACCTCATCCTTGGATAGAATTTTTACTGTCTCCACCAGTTGGCGAACGGCGCTCTCGTCCCACTCTGTAATGTAGGGCGATGCGTTTTCCAATGTCTGTGCGGCATCAATGATGCGCTGATTGGCTTTTGCCTGTTCGTTGTTATTCGCGAGGATCACGGACCGTTTTTCCTTCAGGAAAGTCTGCTCGTCCAGTATTTCTTTGAACTGACCGCCATAGGCGGCAGGATCATCCGTGGCCTTTTCCAGCAGTGTTTGGAACTGCTGCTCCAGCACCCTCAGCCTGCGTTCAATATCTCCAAGGCTCATTGTTCCACCTGGGAATGGGATGAGCTCCGTTTCCATTGCAGCTGTGATCTGCCGAATCAAGCTATTCTTGTCAGCCATGGCGGTATTCAAGACTGCGAGGATCGCTTGCTGGAGTGGTGCTTCATCCAGTGTGGGCGAATTGTGGCAGTATTTCTTACCGTAGTCCAATCGGCTCACACAGCGCCACACGACTCGTTTTTCACCGTTTCGTGTCCATGTGCAGCGGCGATACAGGGTCCCGCACTCACCGCAGACCAACCGCTCCGAGAGCGCATACTTGCTGGCGTAGGAGGCCATCCCTGTGACTGCGTTTTTAGAAGGACTCTTTGCTGCATTCCGCCGTGCCATCTCCGCCTGTACGGCATCATACTTTTCACGGCTGACAATGCCCTCGTGGTGATTTTCAATGAGGTACATGGGAAGCTGGCCTGTATTCTTGATGGCCTTGCGGTTGATAAAGTCCTGCCGGAAGGTCTTCTGCATCAACACATCACCGCAGTATTTTTCATTCTGCAGGATGCTGCGGATGCGGGAAATGGTCCACTCCGGAGAATCCTCGAAGCACTTGACGCCTTGCTGTTCCAGTTCATCTTTGATCATCCGCAGGCTGGCTCCGGTGAGATAGCGCTCATAGAGCCATCGGACGATTTCCGCCTGTTTCGGAATGATCTCCGGCTGACCATCCTCACCTTTGCGGTAGCCGTACAGCTTTTTATATTGGATGCTGACCTTTCCAGCTTCCATGGCGCGGCGCTTACCCCATGTGACATTGGCGGAGATAGATTCACTTTCAGACTGGGCGAAGGCACCGGAGAGGGTGATTCGCAGCTCACTGTCCTCCTCCAGAGAATTGATGTTTTCCTTCTCGAAGATGACTGCGATGCCAAGTTGTTTGAGCGCCCGGATATAGTAGAGGCAGTCCACAGTATTGCGGGAGAAGCGGGAGACCGATTTGGTCAGGATGACATCGATTTTCTTCTGGCGGCAGTGCCGAATCATCCGCATGAAGTCCTCACGCTTCTTGGCCGAGGTTCCGGTGATGCCCTTGTCTGCAAAGATTCCGGCCATCGTCCAGGCGGTGTTGGACATGATTTTATCGGTATAGTATTCTTTCTGCACCTCATAGCTGTTTGCCTGATCCTCCTCTTTGGTGGAGACTCGGCAGTAAGCTGCCACCCGGAGCTGTCTGCGGGCGTCTGCCTGGCGGGTGGCTTCCGGTTTGGCAGGGATTTTGATTACTCTCGGGGCATCCTCTTTCATTGCAGGTCACTTCTTTCTATGATTTGCCCATTTTTTAATCGCAGTTTGACATTTTGGCGGGTCACCAGCACCTCGGATACGGTGCTTTTCAGAAGATCAGCGTTCAGTTCCGCCACACATTCGAAGGCGGAGAAGAGACGCCGGAGACGATTTGTTTCATATTCTTCATTTCCCAGAGCGGCATATTGTTCTGCCGCAAGCCGGAGAATCAGCGTCTTGGCGTTGTCCTCGTCGATTGGCTGCTGCTCCAGAGCATTATCCAGCGCCTCCTGCGTTTTGGAATGTGTGGCTGGCGTAGGACTGCGCTGATGCTGTATGCGTTCCGGGTAATTTGCGAGACCGTTGAGCAGGCCGGTGACACTTTGTTCCACCCGCTCAGATGGCGGTGTACCACAGAGCCTGCGCAGCACTTTTTGGGCTTCCGTCTTTTTCGGAAGTTGTGGCTTGTTGGAGCGTTTTTCGTTTGCTGCGATGAGTTGATCCTCATCTATGAGCTTGGGATATCCTTTTTCTCCGGTATAGCGCGTGTCCGCCAGAATACGGGCGACCATATTTTTATTCCAGAGCCGTCCCTCGTCATATGGAATATCTTGCTGGCGAAGTGCCTCGGTCAACTCATTCAAGGATTCTCCTGCAATATATCGGTGGAAGATCTCCTGCACAAGCTTCGCCTCTGATTCCTGTATGACAATCTCACCCTGGGACATCTTGTAGCCGAAGGGCTGCTTCCGGTTTCCCATCACCGCACCGTCCTCTCTATGGACTCCCGCAGCTCCAGCCCATTTTTCAGGCAGAAGCGGACGGAGTCGTTGCTCTCTATGATAATTTTCTCAACGAGTTCACCAAACAGTTCCGCGTCAAAGCTGTCGAGGAATTCCGGCCCACCTTCCAGAAGGTCTATTAAGTCTCGCGTTTGCAGGGCGGTCATGTCGCTCTCGGCATCCATCAGCTTTTCTTTTTCCAGCTTGGCCTGCCGGAGCTGCTTAGTCAGCTCATTGGTTTTGGCTATAAAAATGTCAGGATCAACAAGGCCCTGCTGCTTAAGGAAGGCCAATGTCTGATTCTGACTGGATAGATCTGATATTCTTTTATTCAGGGCAACGATGTCAGGACTCCAAAGCATCCTGCGATTGCGGATCATCTGGAGGTTTGTGAGCATCTGTTCCAGAATGGGGATGCTCTGATGCTTCAGCTTATAGTATAGGCGGCAGAAGGATTCACATAGGCTTGTTTCGGAAATTGGCATTAACGGGCACTCTTCACGATTCGTATCGTGTCTCATGCAGCACCAATAGTATTTACCTCTTTGCGGTTTCCTTCGCAGTACTGTCCCACAGCACCCACAGATAGCCTTTCTTGAGAGAGGATGAATCGTCTCCGATGGAGACTTCCCATAGTTTTCCTTTCGCATTTGGATAAGTATTTGAACTTTTGTGAAGACTTCTTTCGAAATAATAGGAGGATGAGTCCCTTCTACATAGTACTGCTCACGCGCCCCTGTATTTCTGTGCCGAACCGCAGGAATTGCTTCAGTTGTATAGGTCTTCTGCCATAAAGAATCACCAATATACCGTTCGTTTGTGAGGATGTAGTGGATTCCACCAGCTCGCCATGCTTTATTCTGATTACTAAGTACACCAGCTTTATTTAATTTGTAGGCGATCTGCTCTTTACTGATGCCGTTAAGATACCACTGGAATATTTTGCAGATAATCACGGCCCGTTCAGGATCGATTTCGATTTTTTTGTTTATGATTCTATAGCCATAAGGTGTGGAGGGTGGAAGAAACGTTCCGCTTTCCATCCTGCGCTGATAGCTCCATCGCATATTACCTGAGATGGATTCGCTCTCTTTTTGGGCGAAGGCGGCGTAGATGGCGGTGATGAGTTCACTGCTTACATTGACAGTATCGATACCTTCACGCTCGAAGCGGACATTAACACCCAGTTCCTTTAGCTCACGGATATTCTGGAGGCAGTCTTTGGTGTTGCGGGCAAAGCGTGAGATAGACTTGACAAGGATCTGGTCGATCAGACCCCGACGGCAGTCCGCCATCATCCGCTGGAAGTCATCTCGCTTAGCCACCGAAGTTCCGGAGATCCCCTCATCCGCATAGATGTCGACCATGCGCCATTCGGCCTTGCCTGAGATTAGTTCCGTGTAGTAGCGGTTTTGGGCCGCAAAGGAATTGAGCTGATCCTCGGAGTCTGAGCTGACACGAGTATAGGCGGCGACCCGCAGCCGTACATTTTGAGGCCGCTCCGCAGGCTCGATTTTTATAACACGGGACTGCTTTTCTGCCAGTGCCGTTGCACCGTCTACCAGCCGCTTTTCATCCATGTCCGCTCACCTCCTTTTTTGCAACACAAACACTACCACAACAGCGCCCGAAAAGCTACTGAAAGATGAAGGAAATCAGAGAAAAAACATGACTTCAACGCCGTTATCCGCAGCAATCCGTGCGGCGATTTTTCTCAGTTCTTTTTCGGTGAAAATGCCGCATTCCCGGAGTTTTCTGAGCAGGATCACAATTCCATAGTAATTGATATTGGGGTTCATAGTTACGCTCCTCCCTGTATCTGACCATCTCTGCGGCACAAGCATGGGAACCGTCCGAGGAAGAGATCGATAGGAGGCGATCGTTGGACCGGCGAACAAAGGAGTGAGGAATCGAATGCAAAAATATCGGAAGGTGTGGACAGTTCCCATGCTTCTGCCGCAAGAGTGTGGTCGCTCCGGCGACGGAAGCAAATGCTTCCATCACCGGAGCGGCCAGAACTTTACGGTTTTGTTTGCCTGTATTCGACACTACTTCCCCAGGCAGGGCGGCAACTTGAACTGTGCTGGCGCACATCACGGGACTCTCACCCCTCCGAGGATCTCTCGAAGCTGCGTACAGGAGTATCATTATGGGCTGACGGGATCATGGCGGGGACAGCTTGCCAAGGCTGCCCTGGCCTGAGTGGGTATCGCTCTGCACCTTATTTGGCCGTCCTTTGATGCGGAATTGCTCCGCACAGGTGGTCATCGCGCACTCGGTCTGACGCTGGCTCCGTCGGCTAATGTATTCAAGTTGCCGGATATGACCGCCTGGGCGGTGTTTTTCAAGGAACAACGCCGCTGATTTATCAGCAGCAGAGTGAGGTTCAAAGCCCTCTCACTCTATTAGCCGTTGAAAACACCGTTTGCACCAAACTTTTTTGTCATCTCAGCATCTTTTTCAATTTCTGCAAGATACGGATCTTTCGATTATGGATCGTCATTCGATGGACACCCATCATTTCTTCCAGCTCGCGCTCTGAGCGCTCGTCGAAAAACAGCGCATGGATCAAAGCTCTTTCTTCTTCGCTCAACTGATCCAGTGCGGCCCGTAAACGAAATAGATTGTCTTTCCTGATTACGGCATCCTCGACGCCTTCAGCATCGTCCGCAAACTGGCACTTCGCAGAATATATAAGCCGCTCCAGCGAATCCTCTTTGCTGGGAACATAACTTTCCGCACCATTCTCGGCATTTTTCCTGCGCTGTTCGCTTTTCAGATCCACCTCCATGTATTTCATCTTGCGGTCACTTTTCTTCAAGACTTCCAGCACATCCGGGCGCTCTTTTAAGCAGGGATATATCTTCAAATAATCAACCCGATACGGGTCATTGTGATACGACATTTTCTGTCCTCCGTTTTTGAGATTTTGTGGTGAAGCAAATCTCGAAAACGGAGGGCCACGGCAGCGTGGCAAAAGCGCCCCAAAATGCAAAAAAGCTCCCGGAGCGCAATGGCTCCGGGAGCAGGACGCAATATTAGAATGATAGACTGTCTGCGGCGCAGGAGGACCGTACAGATCCGTACACAAGGGGCGCAAACCGGCCTTGTGGTGACCAACGGCGTAATATCGTCTCCTGCACAGCAAAAAAATCACCCGCCCGCATCATCTATCGGACGCATCCGATAACCAATGATAACGGGCGGGCAACCTCAACCGTGACCTGCTGGACAACCTCCTGTATGACTTTTCTATGACCTCTGCTGCAGCCTGCTACGCAGCCTCCTGTACGACCTTCTCCGTAACCTCTGGAGCAACCTACTGCGTAACCTCTGCTACAACCTCCGGAGCGACCTCAAGCAGCTCTCATTTTATGTGCAAATACTTTTTAATGACCTCGGCATGCTCTAACGCCAGATAGGGCTTTGCCGCCGTATAGTATGTCTGAGCCATAGAGAGATTTCCTTGGAATCCCATGGCGAGAATCGCATACATGTTCAGTTCGCTGTCCTTCGGATCGAAGCGCAGAGCATCAATGGTCGTCTTTTGCGCCAGAATATAATCCTTGCACTCCATCTTCAGGCGAACATATCCCTTGGTGATCTGCAGGTACAGGGACTGATAGTACATGGACAACTGCATCAGCCACAGTTCATGTTCACATCTTGGGAGTAACTGTCCTTTATATATATCGACTGCGCTGTGGTAGAGGGAATGCCGCATATCCGGGTTTTCTTCTGTTTTCAACTGAATGCAGGCATCCTCAAAGCGGTCGAAATCCGTATGGATATTGAAGTTGGGATTGATCTGGAATGTACCATTCTTCCCGATGACCAGCTTGTCGAGCCCGATGACGGAAAGAGTACGCCGCAGGCGGTAAACGATATTATTGACGACCTTATATGGCGAATCGAGTTCGTCGTATGGGCAGATGATCTCTGCCAGTGTGTCAACAGAGAAATTCTTTTTGTGATTCAGAATGAGATATGCCAGGAGCAAGTAGCACTGGTCCGCTTTAATATCTTCTCCGGTCAATGTCCCTTTGGAGCTGATAATCTCCATGCCGCCAAAGAAATTAATATGGATGTCCTCCGGATTGTATTTGGAGGCTTTTGTTGCTGCCAACAGGGACTGCTGCTGTTTGATTTCGTTGAGCTCCACAACCACTGCATAGGAAGCGATGAATAGGAAAACCGGGTCATCCGTGTAACGGGTCGGATCGTCCACGGCAATGAATCCCTGATTAATCCGTTTGGAGAATGGTGCCGCCAGCAGTGTAGTCACCCCATACTCCCGAAAAAAGGCTGCTTCATCTGGATAGACTTTCTCTAATCTCTGCAAGTCAGAAATCACGACCGGTTTATTGGCCCGAAGTGCTTTCCTCCATCTCGGGAACTTCTCCATGGGCAGGCATTGGAGCATATCTCTCTGCGCCGACACACCATCTTTGCACCATTCATAGGTAATAACGCCGATTCCAAGATCCCAGTCAGCTTCCACCACAGAGGCTCTTGATGCGCCATAAAACTCAGCCGCACCCTTCAGAAGGCCACTGATGATAGCGTCTGAATCCTCGGTGTTTCGCAGACTGGCCTCCAATACGCTCATTCCAAGATGGAACGCACTGCATTCAACAAGCGGTGTGGTTTCCTGCATGATTTCGCTGCTCATGAATATGCCCCCTTTGATTTGTAAAAAAATACAGAGACCGTCCAATGTAACTCGGGCAGCCTCTGCTGTGAGCCGCACAGTATGGCTGAGCGGTTATGTACTATAATACTATTGTCTTGATGAATGCAGCAAGCGCCTCGCGCTGATCCTCCTTGAGAGCCGCAACACTATTATCTAATTCACTCTTGGCGTTAGGTGAATTTGCCGTATCGTTCTCCGTAAAGAACTGCGCCAGTGTGATTCCGCAAGCGTCACAAATCGCATTTACCGTTGGCAGGGACGGTTGGTTATTTCTCTTGAAGATATTGCTGATCGTTGTCTGCGACAGCTTGGATTCCTGCGCCAATCGGTAAATTGTCCATCCGCGCTCGTCCATTAGCTGTCGAATTCGCTGTTGTGCATTGAACATTGGTACCACCTACTATGCTATTAGTATACACCTCATTTGATTGCCTTCATAGAAATCATCAGTATGGTATATGGTAATCAAATGATATGTACCCGTTATGGTGCCATAGATAGGGGCACGGAGAAAGTTATCGGATATTTTCAGTAGGTTTTCTTTGGATTATTCATGATTCTAATTAAGGAATCCAATTTGGCAGGATGTATTCTTTCGTGCGAAAGTCAATAAAGGGTACTTCTCAGTTGTTGCGTAGCCATTTAGAACATTTCACACCTCTTGCATGTTTGCCGATGATTGTTTCCAAAAGATTTGCGTTTACAGCACAATCTTCGTCTCGAGCGCACTGTTAATAGGCACCAAGAAAAAGGCGATGGCAGAATCATCTCTGCCATCGCCCTATTCTATACTTACACCTTCCAGCCGGCGGCCTGCTGGCGCTCCACCACGAAGCGGCGGTAGAGCCCGTCAACAGCAACCAGCTCGTCATGGGTGCCCTGCTGAACGATCTCGCCGTGATCGACAACGAATATCATATCGGCGTTGCGCACGGTTTTCAGCCGGTGGGCGATCATGATGACCGTCTTATCGTGGGTCAATTCCGCAACGGCCTCCATCAGCTCCTTTTCATTTTCGGGGTCAACATTGGCAGTGGCCTCGTCCAGAATGATGATAGGCGCATCCTTCATAATCGCCCGGGCGATGGAAATGCGCTGGCGCTCGCCGCCGGAAAGCGAGCTGCCTGCCTCGCCGATGACGGTGTCAAAGCCGTTCGGCAATGCCATGATAAAGTCGTAGCAGCGGGCTTTTTTCGCAGCGGCCTGCACCTCCTCCATGGAGGCGTCGGGCTTTCCGAAGCGGATGTTATTGGCGATGGTGTCCGAGAACAGATAGGTCCGCTGGAACACGAAGGAGAAATTGCGGATGAGACTGTCGTAGCTGTATTCCCGCACATCCCGTCCGCCAAGGCGCACGCTGCCTGACTGCACGTCCCAGAACCGCGCCATGAGATTGCACAGCGTGGTCTTGCCGCTGCCGGAAGGGCCGACAATGGCGACGGTGGTTTTCTCCGGAATGGTCAGGGATACATTATGCAGGATCGGCTTGCTGTCGTAGGAGAAATCCACACGGGAGAGGGCAATGTCCTCCCGTTCCGGCGTCAGGTCTTCGCCGTCAATGTCCATGGACTCCACCTTCAGAATGGCATTTGCCTTGTCCACGCCGATGTCAATGGAGCGGAACAGGGAGGAAAAGCTCCCAGCAGAGTCCAACTGCTCAAAGAGAATGAACGAGCAGATGAGCATCAAAAGGCAGTTCGTCAGCTCCATGGTGCCGCCGAAATAGAATACGATGGCGGCAGCGCAGACGGCAACGCCGGTGAGCTTGTTGACGACAAACTGCGCCAGCATATAAAGCACCGATGGGATCTCCATGGCAAAGGAAGCCTTGCGGGCTTCCTCCACCGCGCCGTGTACCTGCGTGGCGGAGTCGTGGGTCAGGTCGAAATTCTTGACCTCGGCAATGCCCTGCACATATTCCAGCACCTTGG
>OIYP01000705.1_pt1 | contig 20355 bp, 17 predicted proteins | sample 1588261 | NCBI WGS metagenome assembly OIYP01 (sample SAMN03283293) | human gut metagenome | biome: human-associated habitat; material: feces | host: Homo sapiens | place: Peru | collected 2012
TTTTCAATAATGTCGTTGGCGATGTTTACCAGTCTGCGAACATGGTATTTTTCGTCAATTATTTGGCAGTATGTTTCAATATTGGCGGTTGATGGAACAGCTTCCATCAGACCCGAAAGGTAGGTCTTCGCCATCGCCGAAGTTTCAAAAACGCCCGCCGTTACCGCCTCGTTGATTACTGTTATGATGTCCTCGGTGCGGTTGTCGGCGAACATTCGCATGATTATCGCAAAGATCTGCTGATGTATCGGTGTGTAAAAACTCTCGGGTTTGAGAATTTCCACCACTTTTGGCAGAGCCGACGGGTCTAAAAGCACGCCGCCGAGCACCGCCTGTTCCGCCTCGGGCGCGTAGATCGGCTTTTTGCCCGAAAGCTGCGTAAACGCTTCGTTAAAGCCCTCAGCCATTATCCCTCGACCACCTTGACGGTCAGCTTGCAGGAAACGCCCTGCGACATTTTTATGGTCGCCTCAAAATCGCCGAAGCTCTTGATCTCGCTGTTCATGACGATCTTTTTCTTGTCGATCTTGACGCTGTGCTGCTTCGCGATGGCTTCCGCAACTGCGGAGGTCTTTACCGCGCCGAAAAGCTTGCCGCCCTGACCCGCTTTTGCGGTGATGGTTACGTCCTTGCCCTCGAGCGCCGCCGCGATCTTCTCGTTTTCAGCCTTTTCAACGTCTAATTTGTGCTGCTCGGAAGCCTTTTTTCCCGCAAGCTCGTTGAGATTTTTCGCACTTGCTTCAACGGCAAGACCGTTTTTCAGAAGGAAGTTTCTGGCATATCCCTCGGCAACGTTGAGTGTGTCGCCCGCTTTACCCGAACCTTTAACATCTTTTACAAGAATTACTTTCATGATTTATACATCCTTTCGTCAATTATTTCTAATATATTCATCTATTGCAGATATGAGCTGCTTCTTTGCGTCGTCCATATCTGTATTAAGCTGGCAAGCTGCCATTTCGTGGTGACCGCCGCCGCCCATAGATTCCATAATAACCTGAACGTTGTACCGTCCCAGACTGCGCGCCGAAATGTTGACCTTGCCCCCCAGCTCGTAGAGCACGAACGAAGCGTTCACGCCCGAGATCTCGAGCATCTCGTCAGCCGCTTTCGAGGCAGCCACGCGGATATTTGAGAACGTGCCGTCGGCGTGGGCAATAGCGCATTTGCGGTAAATTTCGGAAGAATTGATGATCGCAGCCTTTTGTCTGTACGTTTCCATTGAGTTTGCAAACAGCTTTTTAACAGCTATGGTATCAGCACCCAGTTTGCGCAGATACGCCGCCGCTTCAAAAGTGCGCACGCCCGTGTTCATAACAAAGCTCTTCGTGTCGAGCATGATTCCCGCCATGAGCACCTCAGCCACCTGCGAGCAGATCTTGAGGTCGCCGGGGAAGTACTCCAGCAGCTCCGCCACCATTTCGGAAGCCGAGGAAGCCGAAGGCTCGTGGTAGAAAAGGTCGCTTTTCTCTATCGCCTTGACCATGAGTCTGTGATGGTCTATAACGGCTAAACAGCTTGCTTTTTCCAGAAGCTCCTTAGAGTCCACGAGATCGGGATTGTGCGTATCGGTGATGATAAGCAGAGTCTCCTCGTTCATCTTGGAAAGACCTTCCTGCGGAGATATATAATAGTTCTTTATACTGTTTTCTTCTATGTAGTCGATCATCAGATGCGCAAGATTTCGCTCTTTATCGACAACGACATAGCATTCCTTGCCCATAGCCTTTACCGCCGCGCAGATGCCCGTTGCCGAGCCGATGCTGTCGAGGTCGCCGTATGTGTGGCCCATTACCAGCACGCGCTCGTGCGAATTTACAAGCTCTACCAGCGCGTTCGCCACCATGCGCGACTTCACGCGGGTGTTGCGCGAAATGCCCTTTGAGAGCCCGCCGTAAAACTCGTAGCCGTTTTCCGTGCGTACAGCCGCCTGATCGCCGCCGCGTCCTAAGCACATATCAAGCGCCTGCTTGGCGTACTTCTCGCTCTCGGCAAGGTCGCCCGCCTGATGGCCAACGCCTATCGAAAGTGTGATGTTCGTGCGCTCGCCGACGGTTATCTTGCGCGCCTGCTCGAGTATTTCAAAGCGTTTGTCGATTATCGGCTGCAGATACTGCTCTTCCATTATAACATAAAATCTGTCGTTGCCCGCGCGCCGCGAGATGGCGGTAGTGCCGTCGATGAAGTTCTCTATCAGCCGCTCAATGCTTACCAAAACGTGCGCTTTTTCGCTTTCGCGCAGGTTGCTGATAAGCTCTTCGTAGTAGTCGATCATGACGATTATCACCGACTGGCGCGTTTGGCGGAAGCGGTAATCCAGCTCGACGAATTGCGTTTTGTCGGCAAAATACAGCATCGACATATCTCCGCCGTGGTCTGTATGCACGGCGTAGACATCGTAAAAGCGCTCATTATAGCATACTGTATCGCCCTCACGGCTGTAAATTCTATCCATATCAAGCTTAAAAAGCTCGGTGATGTCAAGCCCGTAAGCCTCTTCCTCAGAGTAAACGCGGCGGCCGAAAAGCCTGTTGTACCACACTATGCAGTTGTTTTCGTCAATTATCACGGCGGGCGCGGGGAAATTCAGCAGCGATTCTTTCTCTGTTTTATTTATCATCGCCGCGGTCTTAGCGATGTACTTTTTAGTAGTGCTGCCAAAGAATACATATTCCAGCACCAGCAGCAGCGCCGCTATCACCGAAACGGCAAAGAGCGCCTTGCCCTGCGTCTGCGTTCTGGGCACTTGATACAGCATAAATGAAGCTATCAGCGAAGCCACCGCGGAGATCGCCGTGGTAAGCTTGATAATTATCTGCAAGCCCGATGTTCCCTTCATAAGTTCACATTCCTTTCAGCGACCGAATGTTTAGTCGTTTATTTCCATCATGATAGGCAGTATCATTGGATTACGCTTGGTTTTCTGGTAGATATAGTCAGAAAGCACATCTTTCATCTTCGTCTTTATCGCGTTCCACTCGTGCATATCCCTATCGAGGCAGTTTTGCAAGGTCTGCGTGAGCAGCTTTTTGGAATTTTCCATAAGCTCTTCGCTCTCGCGAACGTACACAAAGCCGCGCGACACGAGGTCGGGGCCAGCCAGTATCTCGCCCGACATTCTGTCCACCGTCGCGAAGCAGATTATCAAGCCATCCTCCGCGAGATGCTTTCTGTCGCGCAGGACGATAGCGCCAACGTCGCCGACGCCCAGACCGTCTACCAGTACATTGCCCGCGGGCGCAGTGCCGGTGATCCGCATATCCACGCCGTCAGTTTCGATTACCGAGCCGACGCTCGCGATCATGATGTTTTCTTCGGGTATGCCGACGGACATCGCAGTCGCCTTGTGCTTCATGAGGTGCTTGTACTCGCCGTGCACGGGTATGAAGAATTTGGGCTTTGTGAGAGAAAGTATCAGCTTTTGCTCTTCCTGACACGCGTGACCCGAAACGTGCACCTCGTACATTGATTCGTAGACCACGTCAGCGCCCTGACGAAGCAGGTCGTTTACAACTTTGGTGACGAATTTTTCGTTGCCGGGAATGGGGTTTGCCGAGATTATGATGAAATCGTTCGGGGTTATAGTAACATTTCTGTGCTCGCCGCGCGCCATTCTCGTCAGCGCGGACATTGCCTCGCCCTGACTGCCCGTTGTCACGATGCAGACTTTGTCGGCGGGGTAGCGCGGGAGCATCTCGATGTCAATAAGCAGTCCGTCAGGGATTTTCAGGTAGCCCAGCTCGATGCCCTTGCCGATGACGTTGACCATGCTTCTGCCCGAAACTGCGACCTTTCTGCCCGTGCGCGCCGCGATGTTCACTATCTGCTGTACGCGGTGGATGTTCGAGGCGAAAGTCGCGATGATAACGCGCCTGCCCTCCGCCTTGGTGAACAGCTTTTCAAAGCTTTCGCCGACCTTGCGCTCGCTCATCGTGTAGCCGGGGCGCTCAGAATTGGTCGAGTCTGACATAAGTGCCAGTACTCCCCTGCTTCCCAGTTCGGCAAACCTCGCGAGGTCTATCACCGAGCCTTCTATCGGCGTGTAATCGACCTTGAAGTCGCCCGTGTGGATAAGCACGCCCGCGGGTGTGTGGATAGCCATGCCCACCGCGTCAGGTATAGAATGGTTGACGCGGATAAATTCTACAGCCATACAGCCGAAGCGTATAGTTTTGCGCGGTTCTGTCGGCATAAGTCTGGCAGAATTAAGCAGACCGTGCTCCTTGAGCTTGCCCTCGACCAGACCGAGCGTGAGCCTTGTACCATAAACAGGCACATTTATCTTTCTTAGGAAATACGGCAGAGCGCCGATGTGGTCTTCGTGACCGTGAGTAAGCACGATACCGCGAAGTTTATCCCTATTCTGCTCAACATAGGTAAAATCAGGTATAACAATATCAACGCCGAGCATTTCGCTGTCGGGAAACGCCAAGCCGCAGTCGATGATGAACATATCGTTGCAGCACTCGATTACGGTGAAGTTCTTGCCGATCTCGTTCAAGCCGCCCAGCGGGATTATCTTGACGGGGGTGCGGCGCTGTTCACGCGGTTTCTGATCTCTGCGCTGATTTTTTGTGCGGTTTGCAGGCACAAAGTTAGCATTATTTGCCGAATTATCACGTTCCTGCCTATTCTGACGATCGCGCTTAGGCTGTTCACCGCGCTGACGGCGCTGTACGGGCGCGCCAAGCACGCTCAGCGGCGAAAACTTCTTCTGCGTTTTGTCTGCACCGATCAGTTTATCGAGCGAATTGCCCTCATTTCTGCGCTTTTCGGGTGCATTTTCGCGCACATCGCGGTTATCACGGGCACCGCGGTAGCGATTTCTTGATTTATTCTGAACACTCATTCCATAAAATGCCGACAAACGCTAGAATTTACAGCACATTCACAGGCGCTCGAGCGGCATAACTCTCCTTTCCCAGTTACATTAAAATACAATAGTTACAACAATGCACAGTCGAAACATTTCCCGACTGCAAATTTCAAATATTTTCACGTTACAAATTTCTAAAAAGCCCGACTGTCTGCGCCGTATCGGCAGAAATTGGATAAACAAAATAGTGTGACTAAACAGCCGGTTTTTGGCGCAGACCGCATTCCGCGCTAAAACTTTTCGCCGAGTATACCTTATATAAAGGGCGCTTGTGCGCTCTCGGCTCACGAACAAAAATATCTATATTCATTATAGCAAAATTCCGCTGATTTGTCAATGGAAAATGCGATTTTTATAGAGGCAGAAGTCACCAAGTTGGGTGTAATTGCCTATTTATTTATCAAGACCCATTTTTAGTCTGCGAATGACCTCATCACACAGCTCGGAGGCGGCTTCACAGCTTACACTTTCTGTAAATATTACCATGCCGCGGCGGTGTCGCAGAGGGCGCACCATAGCGCGCGTAGTCCCGTCGCTTATCACAACGCCGTCGCCGCCCTCGCGCCTGCAACCCAGCACACGGCATATCTCGCCCGCCGAAGCCTTGCTCGCCGCAAACCGTTGTGAAGAGTAAAATTGCGGTATATCTGCCATTGCTTGTGCAAGTGTTACCCGATGCGAACTCAGATAATTGCAGACCGTGCAGAGCAGCACCAGCCCGTCGCGCACAAAGAAATTATCGGGTCGCTCAGCAACCGCACGCGCAGCATCGTCGCCGTCGCCCGTCTGCTCAAAATAACGGTAAAGTTTGCCGCCGAGCTGCTCCGCGAGCTTGTCGGCCGCAAGAGGGAAGGTGTTCGGAAGCGCCACAGGCAGGCCATGCTCGAAATTCGCCTTCACCGCCAGCAAAGTCAGCCGTTCGCCAGTAACATAGCCCGTTGCGTCGGAATACGCCGTGCAGGCGCGCCCATCGCCCGAAATATGGAAGATCACGCGCTCACCCGAAAGGTCGTTTTTGGGTCGGATAACATCATCTGACAGGCGTGAAAGCGCCACATCGGCAGTTCTGACGTCAGCATTCAGACCGACAAACGCTTTCGGAAGCATTTGATTGAGGTATATTTTGTACAATTGCTTACAATCTGACATATTGCAATGCGTTCCGTAGTAAGAATTTGGCAGTTCGCGGTAACGCGCAAGCGAACAAGCGCGCTCCACAGCCGTCTGAAGCTTCAGTTCCAGCGGCAGACCACCGCGCGACATAAGCCATATTTTATCTGTGCCGCCATTATTTATACACATTCCGACGTCCGCACCGAGCCGATTTATCAGAAACATGGTCTGCTGAGGGGTGGCCGTGCCGATGGAAAACACCGTGACACCCGCCGATTCCAGCCCGCTTTCAAACGCCGCCAACATCGCGCGGCTGCCCTCGGCACAACTGCAAACCGCTGTGCTGCCCTCGCGAAGCGCCGTGCCGACCGCCATAGCGAACCGCGCCGCGTCAGTGGGGGTCGCACCGCTCGGAAACGTACAGCAGCCTTCCTCATCAAGCGTCGGCTCGCCGCCGTGCCCGCATTTCACGTTCGCCGAAACGATCTCGCCCGCCTCAACGCGCCTTTCCGCGTAAATTCTCACGCCGCTCTCGACCCGCGTGCCGCTTCCTATCAGACTGTTTTCGCCTATTACGCAATTTTCTTCCAGCGTTGCGCTTGGCTTAACATGACTATTTGCGCAGATAATAGCATTTTGGGCTTGCACACCCGCGCCAATATTTGCCGATTCACCCACAATACAGCCGTTCAACCGCGCGCGTGCACCTATCACGGCATTGTCGCCAACAACAGTATTTTCTAGAACGCAGCCTTTTTCAAGCGTAACGTTCCTGCCAATATAGACCGGCTCGATCAGTGTAATACCTGCTTTTGGCAATTCAGATATGTCACTTGCGCCACCGTTCGCAAGCAGCGTGTGAGCCGCTTCTAAAAGATCGGCAGGCGAATTTATCGGCGCAAACCCTGCATTTTCAAGGCAAACTAGCACATCGTCACCGCCCTCGGCAAGCTCAGAGAGCAGCTCCGCCAACGAATTTGCAGGCGAATTTTTCAGCGCCTCCACCGCCTCAGCCGACAAGATCGCCGCCCCACAGAACACCTGCTCCGCCTTTTCGCAGGGCACAAGCCCGCCGATTTCAGTCAGTTTTTTTCCCTCCGCCCGCACATTCGTGCCAAAACCGCGCTCACATTCCGCCGTCAGAACCGCCGCCGACGGACGATTTTCATTGTAAAACGCAAGCAGCTTGTCAAGCGGTAAAGTTTGATAGACATCAGCCGTGAGGAGGAGAATATCCTCGCCGTCCGCTATCTCGTTTAATTTTTTCGCAAAGTTCGACTCATACTGACAAAATTTCGGTTTCATATTTTTAAATCTGTCGGTCAGCAAATACTCTTCTATCCGACGTGAGAGATAGTCGCCGATGACGTAAATATCGTTCAAACCGTTTGAATAAGCGTTCTGAACAGCGCGATACAGCGGAGTTACACCTGCTATCTCAAACCCGCAGAGCGGCATTCTCTCCGTTACAGGCAACAGTGCCGAAGCACTTTTGCTATCCGTATTGCACAAAATTACTGCTTTCATATTTTAATATCCTCCAGACCGCGCAGACGCGCATATTTTCAGATAGATTATTGGTGGAGATCGCCGCTAATATTCAGCAGTACACGATTTGTACATCAAAATGCGTATAAAGATTAACATATGTGTGCTAAAATTTTAGCTGAGTTATTATATATAAGGTATATAGCACCAATTTAAGGAAGGCTAATTGACAAAAGCAGGTGTTTTTATGGAAAGTATGAAAAATTCAGATGAAGAAGGGTCATTGTGGAACAGATTTTTGGCGATAAGGGTCGGCACTGAGAGAAATTACCTCGACAAAAGCGCTTCTGCAGCGCTGAAAGGCGTTGCCATTTTACTCATGCTCTTCCACCATATGTATCGCAAACCCTCGATGTTTAACAAATACGGGCTGTCGTTCGCGCCGTTTGAACAAGATGATGTGGTAGACTTTGCCATAGTCTGTAAGATATGTGTGAGCATTTTCGCATTTATCTCGGGCTATGGGCTGTATTTATCTTACAGTAAGTTTGACAAAACGCATAGCAGCAGTCAGGATATGTTAAAATGGTCTGCTGCGAGGTATATCAAGACTATTGCAGGATTCCAGTTTGTGTATATTTTGTGTGTGATATTTTGCAATTTGATGGAGAATTGGCAGGATAACCCTAACCCCGAGTACATTCAGCGGATTTTTTTTGAGGAAAACGAACCGATCTATGGGCGTTTTCTCATGCTGATCGACTTTCTCGGGCTGGCAAATCTTTTCGGAACGCATATGCTTTGCAATGCTTGGTGGTATATGAGCGCGGCGGTAGTTTATGGCGTTTTGACACCTTTCATCTATAAATACCAAAAGCGAAGGGGCATGGCGACGGCGCTGATCTTGGCTTTCGTGATACCGCGAGTGCTCCAAATACGCAGCATTTGCAGTACAAACAGCATTCTCGGCTTCCTTTTCATCTTCATGATCGGCATGGCTTTTGCGAAAAGCGGGGCGGCGCAGAGGTGGATATGCGGCGGGCGAATGGCTTCCATACCCGCGAAGATATGCAAATTTGTGGGTGAAATTTGGCTGATACACATTCTGAATAAGCTGTACGTCGCGATGCCCGAGAAGAAGTTTTGGGAGATACAGTGGGCGCTGCTGCCGACTGTCGTGATACTTTTCCTATGCGAATTTGTGGTATGGCTGCCAATCGTAAGGATCGTTTTGGGATTCATAGGCAGGCACGCTACCAACATATTTTTGATACATCTGTTTATAAAAACCATTTATTTCAAAAGTTTCATATATGAACACGGTAATTTTCTTACAGGCTGGGCACTGCTGCTCATTATATCGCTGGGAGTATCTGTAATTATCGAGGGGATTAAGCGCATTATTCGGTTTGACAGCGGCGTAAAATGGATATGCAGTAAGATTTTATGCATTGAAAGCAGCGCCGAAAAAAGTGAAATGAAAAATGAGAAAACGAGAGAAACAGAGAAAATTGAAGAGAAACAGAGCGTATGAGGGATATATTTTGATTTTTTGATGTGACGGACTTGACAATTTCTAAATTCGTGGTATAATATACAAGTATCAAAAAGTCTGAAATGTTCAGAAGAGTTAGGAAAGCGAGGAAAAATCTATGTCTACTTATATGCCTAAAGCTAGCGACATCGAGCGCAAGTGGTATATTATCGACGCTGAGGGTCAGTCCCTCGGTCGTGTAGCGGCTAAGGCTGCACACATTCTCAGAGGTAAGCACAAGCCTACCTACGCACCCCACGCTGATTGCGGCGACCACGTTATCATCATCAATTCGGACAAGGCTGTTCTCACCGGCAACAAGCTCACTCAGAAAACTTACAAGTGGCACACCGGCTGGATCGGCGGTCTGAAAGAGATCCAGTATTCCAAGCTGATGGCTGAGGAATCTGACAGAGCTATGACCATTGCTGTAACCGGCATGCTCCCCAACAACACGCTCGGCAGAAAAGCTGCTACCCGCCTGAGAGTTTACAAGGGCGCAGAGCACGCTAATGCCGCTCAGAAGCCTGAGAAATACGAGCTTTAATCAACGAAAGGAGCAGATTTAAATGTACGAATCCAAGAATCCGTTTTATTACGGCACAGGCAGAAGAAAGCACTCCGTTGCCAGAGTTCGCGTTTATGAAGGCACCGGCAAGATCACTATAAACGGCAGAGATATTGACGATTATTTCGGTCTTGAGACCTTAAAGCTTATCGTTCGTCAGCCTTTCGCTGTTACCAACACCGATGGCAAGTTCGACATCGTTTGCACCGTTACAGGCGGCGGCGTTACCGGACAGGCCGGCGCTATCCGTCACGGTCTTTCCCGCGCACTCCTCCAGTTCGACCCCGAGCTGAGAGCTGCACTGAAGGCTGAGGGCTACCTCACTCGTGACCCGAGAATGAAGGAGAGAAAGAAGTACGGCTTAAAGGCTGCAAGACGCGCTCCTCAGTTCTCCAAGAGATAATCAGATACCTCAAAACTTGCGTATTTACGCACTTTGCGAGTGGTCAAAAACTCTTTGGTCAACATTTGGTCAATTCAAAACCTCTCTGTTCGCGCAGGGAGGTTTTTTGTTTGCCTTTATGCAAGGCACAGCTCGATCTGTTCGGCAGTTCGGGCTTTTGTTTTACGCAAAACATCAGCGTAGATGTCAGCAGTTACGTTCACATCACAGTGACCAAGATGCTCAGACACGACTTTCAGGTCGATACCGCTGTTTAAGAGCATTGTAGCGTTGCAATGACGGAGCTGATGAAGAGTCATATCTTCAAATTCCGTTCCTTTGGTGAAGCGTTTAAGGGACTGATACACCGAATTACGGTCACGATAGTTTCCTCTTGCCGAAACGAACACCATTTCAGGGTGAGCGAAGTCATCACCGAGGGCATATTTCAGCTTTTCGATATACTCTTTCTGTGCAAGAAGTACCTTTTTCAGCTCCTGCCCCATACCGATGATGCGGATACTGCTCTCGGTCTTAGGATCAGTCAGTTCATGCTTTCCGCCTATGTCGGTCAACGTGTGGTTTATCGAGATAGTGTTGTTCTCAAAGTCGATATCCTCCCAAGCAAGTCCAAGGCACTCTCCCGAACGCATACCTGTGTACAGCAGAACCTTGATGATACGCTTGAAGTCTTCGTCCCACGGCTTGCTTTCGAGGTATTCCATGAACCTTTTGAGCTTGTCTTCCTCTAAAGCCTTGTTTTTACGACTTTTCTTACGTTTCGGCAGTATCACGTTACGGCAGGGAGTGTCACAAATGAAGCCCTGCTCTGCTCCTCTGCGGAAGATGCTCTGCACAATGACGTATAGCTTCTTTACCGTCGCAGGGTTTAGATCATAGGACTGCATTATCTGCGTCAGCCTGGGAGCGTTGATGTCCTTTACCTTGATGTTGCCAAGAACAGGCTCGATGTGGTTCTTATACTGCCCCTTATATGTGTAAACCGTACTTTCTTTAAGCTCAATCGGAGCGTAATTCTCAAAATACCAGTCGGCAAGTTCGGAGAACTTCATATTTTCATTTAGCTGACTGTATCCTTTGCAGTGATTTTCAAACTCTACAGCATAAGCAACAGCAAGCTTTTCTGCTTTTTTTGGTGGAGTTCCCACCGGTGGAACATAGGTGGTTGATTTAACAATTTGCTTGTTATTTTTGTCGTATCCAAGGGATACTTTAATGCGGAAACTGTTTCCACGTTTTGTTATATTCGCCAATGTAAATCCTCCTAAATTTACACTATGGCATATCTCTGTATTTAGCATTGTAGCGCACTATTCTATCTTTGTCAAGTGCTTTCGGAGATATGCCGTAGCTTTTTGTCTTTTATTCTAACTCTGCATTTCTTGTTTTGTTAAACTTATACCGGGCAAAATCCTCTGCAAGTCCACAAGCGGATATGAACGCCCTTGCTTTCTGTAGATCACGGGATAGCTGATCTTCACGCTTGATGCGCTGTGCTTCGGTGTTCAGCTTCTTACGGCTAAGGTAATGAGCGTCCTCCTCTTTCTTCTTGTAGCCCGCAAGCTCCGAGGAAACAGCTTCAAACTGCTGTTTCACAGCACTAAGCTCCTGTACGGCTGCGTCACGCTCTTTTTTTAGCTTTTTGATGTTCTTCTCCATAGCGACATACTTCTTTGCGGTGTCGCTGAGCTTGTCATAGTCCTCTTTAAAGAGTGTGACCTTTTTGCCAAACACGGACTCCTTGGCTTCGATGCTCTCGATCTCACCTATGTTCACTTTTTTCTTTGCCAGTTTCTCAAACTCGGCAACAGTCTCGTCACGTTCGGCGGTGAGCCTTTCGATCTCAGCATTGAGAGCATTTATCTTGTCCTGATGTTCGCCGTACTCCTTGACTTTATAACTGTAACCCCTGGACTTCTTCGGTTCGGAAATTTCAATGCCGTGAGCATTACAGATATTCTTTAAAATATCCCACTCGCTGCGTCTCCAACGGTCATTCGCTTTCGCATCATTTCCGAAGCCCATTTCCTCCATAGCCTTGTTCTTCGCATTGCGGACTTCAAGCCCACGAGTGAAGTGACCTACGGGGATATAATTGATGTGCAGGTGCGGAGTTGATTCATCAAGATGCAGCACCGCATTGAACACATAGAAGTTAGGATTTCTCGCCTGAAATCCCTCCATATATTCACGCAGACATTCAGTCGTTATCTCGGCATCGGGAGTGCCGACTGCCGTGTCTTTTCTCGTTCCTATGTAGACAAGGTGTTCATAGAAACTTTTGTGCTTGTTTGTACCTGTGATAACGCTCTTGCTCGGCAGGCGGTTGAACAGGTGTTCAAAGTAGTTACCGATCTTACGATCCTTTCTTTTCTGATTAGCGTTATATTTCTCTACCGCTTCATCGAAAAGCTGATGATAAGCATCACTCAGAGCCTGCTGAACGAACACAACATTGTTCGGTGTTCTAGAGCTGTCGATATTCTTGGCAGAGAACTCTCTGTTGTTATGTGAAAGGCTGCCTTTACCCTCGCACATCGAGATAGATTTTGTACTCATGTTATCTCTTTCATAAAAATTTATCATCATGTAAGCCCTGACGGGCTTGAAGAATTTACGCACAAGACAGAGCTTGTGCTTCTGAGAACATTTACGCCCTGTCGGGCTTTTAAGAATTTTCCATATAGCCCTGATGGGCAAATTGGATTGCAACGATACGGAGATCGGCAACCCAAACGGTGCGAAGCACCGGATTTTACTTGCAGCACATAGCGCAGTCTTGTGCAAGTGCCGCCAGTAACCCCAAAGCACTTTTGACAGCCGCCTACACGACTATCAAAAATGCCGGGGCTCTGCGAGGCTCTTATCGGCTGGCGGAGCAGCCGAAATTGTGGGCGCATTTATTCAAAAATCCGCATTACATTTTTTCAAAATCATCACACGAGTTTTACTCAAAAATGAGTAATAGCCTATGGAGAATTCGTCGGTATGAACCCGTACAAAAATGTCCAGGTTCGCTATCTTGAATCAGAACGGCGGCTCCTCCTCAACATCGAGAGTTTCGAGCAGATATTCTATCTCTTTTTCATAGAGATAGCTCTCATAACCGTTGAGGTAGTGAATGCTGCGAGCAACAGCTTCACGCACATCAAGACCGCTTCTTTCTTCAAGGATAGAAGTCAGCTTTTCAACCTTTTCTATATCGGGCATATCTCACACCCCCTTTCCGTTGAAATAGGCGATCAGGTCAGCCTTGTTCACAAGAATTTTTCCGTTCCTGCCCTCGCCGGTGCGGACGGACTTCACTTTGCCCTGCTTCACAAGCTGGCGGACGGTGTGTTCGGAAAGTCCGCTGATGAGTGCGGCACTCTCCTTGATAGTCAGCATCTCCACCTTGTCGGTGGTCGGTGCTTTGGCGGACTGCGGAGCGGAGTTCTCCCCGTCCTCGGTGAGCTGAATGAGCAGCTCCAGAATGTTGTCTACGATTGCTTTCTTTTCTGTTGTAGTCATAGTGTAAACCTCTCTTTTTCTATGGTTTGTGTTTTATGAACTTTGAACATTTTGAGCATTTTGCAGTTTCAAAGTGTGCAAAATGCGGAAAGTTCATGTTTCATCATCTGTAAATGTTCGGGTTGATGATAACATCTGTTATCGTTTTGTTGTTTGCGCCCTTGCTTGTGTTGCGGACAATATACCTGTATTCTTCAAGCATTTCCATTGTCTCAGCAAAGTCGGCGGCGTTTTTGAAAAGTGTGCATCTGCACAGCTTGTACAGGTCATTCTGCCTGATCTGCTGAATGTGTTTCGAGCGTATTTTGTTCAGTACTCTCTCAGCCTTGACCGTTCCGAGGTCAACATCTCCGAGACTGTAAGCATATATCGCCTGCTCTCGGAAATACTCACCGATCTCGATAGCGCTACAGAACGTATCAAGCGTGACACGGTTCTCCGCTGGCTCAACACCATTCAAAGCACACTTGATGCAGTGAATGATACCGCACAGGCGGAGCAGTTCTCCGTGATACTTTCCGCCCCAATCCTTGCAGAATGCCATATCCGTGACGAGGTGCGGCTCAATGTAGTTATTGTAGTAGTCAACGAACTCCCTGTACGTCTTTTCATCGAAGTGGAGATACAGCTCTTTTTCATCGTGATAAGCGAACTTTTTGCTGAGGAGCTTATAAATCAAGTCCTTGTAATTTACGGAAACGGATTCGGGAACAGCCTGCGTATCGTACTTGCGAGTGCCGATATTGCTCACAGGAAAACAATACATGAACCTCGCTATCAGACCGCTGCCACGGAACACGGGATTGTTTATCATACCGTCAAAGACGTAGGGCTGGCAGGCAAGACAGATGCTCATGTAGGGCTTTTTCAGCACTATGCTCGCCCTGGTCGCTCTGTCGCTGATATACGTTTCGCCGTTCCACGATTTCAGTAGCAAATCAAGGTTCGGCACGTTGTTGCTGTATCGTCCGCTGAAATTTCCGAGCATTCCTGCTTCATCGGAGATCATAAGCAGAGTGCCGTTTTCTTCAAGCAGGTTCACAAGGGATTCGGGTGTAACATCGTCAACCGCTATTCTGCGGAAATTGCTCGGCGGCATATTGCTAAGGTCTGTTTGCAGCTTGCAATCTCCTCGGCGGTAACGTCTTTTTTCTTTTCAAGTGCTTCGAGCTTGCTCTCAAGCAGCTTTCGTTCTGCCTGCGCCGTGTAGATGTCCTGCTTGTTGTTATCGTTCCAGTCATGAGCGAACTGGATATACGGTCGCTTGATAAGAGAGATAACAGGAGACTTCTTGAAGCTCGGCTCTGCTATCGTCAGGGTGTCGAGTACCAGCGGCTCAGTATGGTCACGCTTGGCTGACATACGGTACACGCCCGAAAAGCAGTAGCTCACCGCCGAGAGTATTGAAGTGCCTGCCATTGCAACGTCCGTTGAGGTGGTGGTCGCTATCGCCTGCGCCATGTCTCCTATAATAGGTGGAAGTGCGTTCACAGGGAACGGCAGGAGGTTTGTACCGTCGGGACGGAGTGGTGTGGGCTGCGCCCACGTTGTTTCGTTGTTCAACTATCATCTTCCTTTCAGATGAATTTATAAAAGTGCTTTTATATGTATAGCGGTCAGCATCTCGTATGCAATACCGCTGTCAGCCGACCGTCGCCTGCTGACATGACCATTGTAACATTTCTTTCGGAGGTCTTGTGCGTATATCGCGTATTTACGCAAAGGAATACGCATTATATTTTTAAATACGCTGTATGTTACGCTATAATACGCATTCAAATTGACATATTGCGTGTGATATGTTATAATATCAGAAGATACCGAAAGCGAGGAGAGCGTATGGGAACTACGACAATTTACCGTATAAACGAAACAGACCGCACGATAAATATCGCACAGTCTGTTATTGATACCGATGAAAGCATACACGGTGCAGTTTTAAATACGAGAATGTACACTTTTGATGAGCTGATGAATCAGCATAAAGTGTTCTGCGAACATACCGAGCCTTATGACGCTTTCAAGGACAGGCTCAACAGCGCCCTGCGTATTGACAAGAGCATTGAAGTCAGTACCGATGATATGATAGCAAGGTTTATAGCTGAATATGGGGAGAATATCTTTTTCAGAGGATATGTCAGCTCTGTTATTGAGTTCTATGACAAGGAGAGGCACGTCCTACTGAAACCGAATGACGTTGTTATCGCCAAGCTCAACAGAAGAAAGATACAGGACGAGGTTTCCCGAAAGCTCATGGAGTATATGGATACGCAGTTCGCTCTGATGTGCAGTGATGCGTATTTCAGCCATAAGTCTAATATGGAGCATTTTATGATACAGCCCGGAAGAACGATAGTTGCTGCCGATGATTATACATTCAATGTGTTCCGTGAGAGCGATAACTGCCTGCTGACCGTCCTTGCGGAGATCGGGCAGATCGTTCATCATAACAAGTGGATTGTCTGCGAGTGCGGATTCTGTCATAAGCTGTTCCTCGGAACGGAAGGGGCGGTCTGCTGTCACGCAACTGAGTGCATCGAAGCTCAGAAACAGCAGAAAGAAGCTATATACAAGGAGAACACCAAGGCATATTCAGCCGTTAAGCGAGATTATGATGCCTATGTCCGCAGATATAAGAAGGTGCTTGTTGAAGCTGGCATCGAGAAGTACCACCCTGCTGAGTTCGACGATTTTATGCAGGCGAAACAGGAGCGTATGGAAGATATGGACAAGCTCAAAAAACGCCTGATACGCAACGGTCTGCCGACCAAGGAGCTTGAAGACCTCTCGGCTAAGTATAAGGCGGAGATCAAGGCTATTGCAGAAGAGCTTGTTGAGAAGTTTGGGAAGAAGAGGTGAACTTTTAATCCACTGGCGTCAAAGTTGCAGATGTCGAAAAACAGGTGAAATCCCACGATTACATATTGCTTTTTCAAAGGAATTATGGTATAATTATTTTATATATTTTGTCGAAATATCCATTAGAAAGTGGTGTTGATTGTGAATAGGCATGAAATGATTGATCGTATTGGTAAGGAATATCTTACCACTAACATAGAAGCAGGCGAATACAGCTATGTACAGGAAGCAAGCAGTAAAGAAAAGCTTGAAAAAGCTGTAGGTCACGCTGTCAAGCATTTCAAGTTAGATATACGTTTTGAAAATAATAGCGTTGCAGTATTAATCGAGACAAAGCAGAGCTTCACTAAAGCTGACGAAAAGCAGTTGGCAGAATATGTTGAAGAAGAACGTGCTTTACATAAAGGGATAAAAATTATTGCTATTCTTGCAAATACCAACAATGATAAGATAAAGGTATGGCGTTATTCTGTTGACGATTCTCACCTTTTGAAAGAGGAAACCGTCCTCGATGCAATGGAGCACTATGTAAAACTTTTCGATACTTCGAGACATAACGATAAAGAACGTGTCATGAAAAACACCTATGATCTTAATGAGCTACTTCATAAAAAGGACATTGACGAGAAGCTTCGCAGTCAATTTGTAGGCACTACACTTCTTTATATCAAAGATATGGTAAAGAAAACAGGTGCTACAAGAATTGATGACGCACTTAAAGATAAGCTCGACGATGTATGGAAAATGATGTCTGCTGAAGAAATACGTGCCGGCATAAAAAATACTCTTGATAATCTTCTTGATAATTCTGAAAACAAGACAAAGAAAATTGGACTATTACAGAAAAATGTCCTCAACGACCAGAAAGTCAAGAAACTGAAAATTAAAGATTGGATTGAGATTCTTGACACCATCCTCATGGATATTTACAGATATATTGATGCGGACAGTTCTGAGGGACAGGATATACTGAACCTGTTCTTTATAGCTTTTAATAAGTATACTGGCAAAGCGGATAAAAATCAGGCATTCACTCCTGATCACATCACTGAATTTATGTGCCGTATAACAGATGTAGATAGAACAAAAGTTGTTCTGGACGGTACTTGTGGAAGCGGATCATTCTTAGTTCAGGCAATGGTAAAAGAAATTGCTGATTGTCGCAGAGATAAAACAGAAAAGGAAGCCGAGGAACTGATAAGACAAGTAAAGGAAAAACACATTTTTGGTATTGAAGTTGAAGAAAAAGCCTATGGCCTATCTACAACCAATATGCTTATTCATGGTGACGGCAATTCAAACATAAAGTTTGGCAGTATCTTTGATAATAAGAAGTTTATCATGGAATCCGACCCTGATATAATTCTGATGAATCCTCCATACAATGCAAAACCTATTGATATTCCTAGCACCTATAAAACAACATGGACTGCGAAAGCTAAGGACAGAAAAGAAGACCCAACTAAAGGTTTTGTATTTGTTCATTTTCTGTCTGATGTTATAAAGGAACTGAATGATCTGAAAGAAAAAGCTGGTAAGCCAACTAAGCAGGTTAAGCTCGCTGTGTTACTTCCTGTAGCAGCGGCTATTGGCACAAGCGATATAATCGAAAAAGAAAAGATCGCAATGCTTGAAAAAAATACCCTTGAAGCAGTATTTACACTTCCCAATGAGATTTTTTATCCTGGTGCCTCTGCTTGTGCCTGCTGTATGTTATTTACACTTGGCAAACCGCACTCAGAGGAAAAAGAGACTTTCTTTGGTTATTGTAAAGACGATGGCTTTAAGAAAAAGAAGAACCTCGGCAGAGTTGAACAGTTTAATGTAGACAACGAGAGCTTGTGGAAAAAAATTGAAAAAGAATGGCTCTACCTTTTCAGAAATCACAAGGCAGAACCTGGTAAATCTGCTACAGTAGTAGTAAATGGTGAGTCCGAATGGCTATGTGAAGCGTATATGAAAACTGATTATAATACTCTCAAAGAAGGAGATTTCCAGAGAACATTAAATGATTATCTTGCTTATTTAGTAAAGGAAGGTAACATATATGAATCTTAATATTAGTGAATGGAAACCATTTATTATTGAAAAATTATTTACTGTAAAATACGGTGTTAACTTAGAGCTTAGTAACTGCGATGAAATAATCAATAATGAGGAAATAGGAATTAAATTTGTTAGCAGAACGGAGTCAAATAATGGAGTTTCAGCTACTGTAATGCCAATTGAAAATGTAATTCCACAAAAAGCAGGATTGATATCAGTTGCAGGTGGTGGAAGCGTACTGTCAACTTTTATACAGCCTGAACCCTTCTACAGCGGTAGAGATTTATATACTCTAGAAGCAAAAGATAATATATCTTTTGAAGCTAAGATGTTTATTATAACTATAATCAAAGCCAATAAATACAAATATAGCTACGGAAGACAAGCAAACAAAACATTGCCCTATTTAGAACTTATGCTTCCCGTAGTGAAAGATGATAAAAATGCCCCAATAATTGATAAAACATGCAAATACTCTGATGAAGGTTATGTTCCTGATTGGCAGTTCATGGAGAATTATATAAAATCGCTGCATTATAAACCACTAACCACAAAAAATACAAATGGACGAACACTTGAGCTAAAGACCAAGGAATGGAAGCGTTTCTATCTTGGAAGGTTGTTTGATATTAAAAAAGGAAAACGCCTTACATCAGAAGATCAAGAGGAAGGTAATAACCTTTATATAGGTGCAATAGATTCAAATAATGGTGTTGCTAATCATATAGGTCAAAGTCCAATCCACAAAGGGAACACTATTTCGTTAAGTTATAATGGTTCTGTTGGAGAGGCGTTTTATCAACCAGATCCTTATTGGGCAACCGATGATGTAAATGTTTTGTACTCAAAATATAGTGGATTTAATAAGTATATCGGTCTGTTTATTGCTACGGTTATTCGTCAAGAAAAATACCGCTTCTCATATGGAAGAAAATGGATACTTGAAAATATGGTCAATACTGAAATTTGTCTTCCCATACGATACAATTCAAATGATCTTCCTTATATTGATGATACAAACAAATACTCCGACGAAGGATATATTCCTGATTGGCAGTTTATGGAGGACTATATTAAATCACTGCCTTATGGAGATAGAATATAATAGTTGTTTTAGAAGGTGATAGTATATGTTACTGAGTAATGTACATATTTGGAATTACAGACTTCTTCTTGATACCAATATACATTTAGACGAAGCACTGACACTAATAGTTGGTAAAAACAATGCTGGTAAGACTTCGTTTTTATCTATTCTGCAACGTGTTCTATCAGGCAGAAAAGACTTGGATTTTGCTGATTATCCGATACAATGTAGAAGCACATTATATGAAGTCTTATGGAAAGTCGTAAAAGGGAAAATTTCTATTGGCAAAGCCAAAGACTTGATTCCAAAAACAGCTATTCAGTTTGATATTGATTATTCAAATGAAGCTGAGGATGAGTATCTTGGAGCGCTTTCGCCATTTATTATTGATTTAGATATTAACAATAACATAGCTCGTATTTTGGTAGAATATCAAAGCATACTCTCTGATACCATTATATCGGAAATAACTGATAAAATAAGTCTGCTAAAAGTAACTAATCCTACAGCTAAAAGTAAAAAAAGCAGTGAAATAATAGCAATTTCAAATTACCTCAGTACAAATTTTAACAAGATATTTGAAATTAGTGTAAAAGCAATCAATCCCACTAACCCATCTGTTTTTCAGATAAGAGAAGTATCCCATCTCAGAGATGTTTTTATATTCAAAAGAATATCAGCTGAACGTGGTTTAGATGAACTTGATAATCATGATAAAAAACCAATAGGACAGGTGATGGAACGCATTTTTCAAGATGGTGTTATTCCTTTTGAAGATAATATAAATAAAAAAATCGAAAAACTTAAAGCTTATGTTATAATGTCCCCCTTGTCAAGACACAAATGAAAAAAATTATCGTGACAGCGAAAA
>OIYP01000709.1_pt1 | contig 20298 bp, 20 predicted proteins | sample 1588261 | NCBI WGS metagenome assembly OIYP01 (sample SAMN03283293) | human gut metagenome | biome: human-associated habitat; material: feces | host: Homo sapiens | place: Peru | collected 2012
GCTTTTGTCTAAATGATACAACTCTTTTGAGTTTTCAGATACGCTCTAGTATTACTGAGAGGAAATATGGTAAAAGCAGCGATCTGTCATTATTTTTATCACTCAAAGGGAGTAAACGAGATCTTTTCATATTCTGCGGTAAGCGGCATTTTGCTGTCGTCAAATGGTTTGAGCCAGCTGTCAACGCCCGTTCCGCACCATGCGTTCATCATAATTTTGCTTTCGGTGACGGGGATATTTTCCGCAGCCGTATGAGCCTCTTCGCCGTCAACGAACCACACTATTTTATCTTCGTGCCACTCAAAAGCGTAGTCGTGGAAATCTTCCGATGCGTCAAAGCCGAGGTCGTACATAAATTCATGGCTGCCCTGACCGTTGGTGAAGTAATTGAACTGGACTTTCGTTGTGTCCTTGCCGAGAATTTCAATATCTATCTCGTCCCAAGGGTTATTGTCGGACGGACCTGTATAAGTGAAAAATGAGGAAACAACGCCGTCATTTTTTATCGCTTTCATTCTGACTTCGTATCTGCCATAGCCGTAAAAATCCTTGGAGCGGTATTCTGCGCCCGAATACGGAACTGTTCCGGCTTTGCTGTCCTTATCAATGGCAAGACCCATTACGCCGTTCTCAAAGGTACAGTTTTCGGCACGCCAAGTGACGTTGAACATATTTCCGTTCGTCCAGCCGTCCGAGCACTCAAAGAGCGAAGAACTGCCGTTTTCAAAGGTCACGTTTGAGATGCTTTCCTCTTGTGGCTTTTCCGAAGCGGTGTTTGAAGTTGAGCAGGAGCATAACATTACTGTGCAGGAGATAAAAATTGCGGCTGCTTTGATTTTTTTTACAATATTTTTCATAGGTGAAGTTCCTTTCGCTGTTTTTTCTATAGGAATCGCTGATTAAAGCGAAGCGTTCGTTTTGCCATTTTGAAAAATGTACGAGTTTGCGCCTTTGAGGACATTTTGAAAAATGACAAAAACGTGTTAATCAGCGTTTCCTTATTATAGTAGGAATTCACACTTCTATATATCAAAAATTTGCTGTAAATATCATTTCTTTGCCCTTTTGTGTGTATTATAGCCCCAATTGTCACGGTAATATTTTTTACGGAACTCATTCGGGGTCATTCCGGTATATTTTCGGAAAACGCTTATAAAGTGGCTGTGCGAGGTGAAAGCGAGGTAGTTTGCGATATCTGCTGACGAGGAATCGGAATATTTGAGCATATTCTGCGCAGTTTCAACACGCTTTATTGCGATATATGCTGATATCGTCACGCCGACCTCGCTTTTAAAAAGCCGTGACAGATAGGAAGTACTCAAAGAAACATGATCGGCAATGTCGTTTTCGCTTATTTTTGAGTGGAGGTTGTCATAGATATAGTCCATTGTCATTATAACGGGTTTGGAATAGATATTTCCGTGGGCAAGCTTGTTCATAAGCTTGGTGAACTCGATAACGGCTTCTTTATGGAGCCTGTGAAGCTCTGGCTCGGTCGAACACTTATCCGCTTTCATTATATAGAGGTCGCTGAGGGTATAGGCGGTTTCCATTTCCATTCCGCCCTCGACACAGAAGCGTGTTACAAGCGCTATCGTTACGATAAAATGATATTTAAGGTTGCGAAGCGGATCTTCGGAAAGCACACCTGCGCCGTTTCCGCCGAGCGGTGTCATAACCTTTTCAACTGCGCTGACATCGCCTTTCTTAACGCAGTCATAAAATTCAAATTCTTTTTCAAACGGCGAATGTCTGAACTCATACTCTCGGTTCAGGAACGCCTTATAGGATAGCTCCTTTTCATATTCCGACATATTGATTCACCTCTTTGATTTTATTATATATTATTTCGATCAAAAAAGCAACAATATTTTGATATAAAAAGCAAAATAATGATATTTTTATCCTTTGCGATATGTTAAATTATAGGTACAGTAATTCGTGACACCGTTAATCAAAAAGGAGAATGAGATCATGAAAAAATTTAAGAGGGTACTTGCTTTTACAGCTGCGATCGCACTTATCGGTTCAATGACCGCCTGCGGAAATTCATCAACACCTGTCGAAACAACGGCAACGACCGCACCAAAGGAGCTTGACGAAGAGGACAAGGCTGCTGTTGCCGAAGTTGACATCGGCGAAGATGAAAAGCTTGAAAACGGAACTATCAAGTGGCTTGCGACTTATGACATCAACCCCGACCTTGGAAAGCCGAAGATGTTTGCACTTGAACTTTTTGAGTCCAAGTACGGCGGAAAGGTTGAATGGATACCTACAACCTGGGATAACCGATACAACGATCTTTCAACGAACGTTCTCGGCGGCTCTTCACCCGACCTTTTCCCTGCGCAGGAATTCGATACATTCCCGAGCAAGGTAATTGACGGAATGTTTGAACCTTTTGATGATTATCTTGATTTTGACAGCGATCTCTGGTCGGACGGCTGCAAAAAGCTTGCGGAGCTTCACACTATCGGCGGAAAGCATTACGTTGCGCCCGTTGCCACCGACTCAAAGTGTGTAATGATCTACAACAAAAAGACTATCGAAGAAAACGGTCTTGCCGATCCTGTTGAGCTTCTTGAAGAGGGCAACTGGACTTGGGACACATTCAGACAGATGTGCCTTGACTACTGCGACCGTGAAGAGGACAAATTCGCATACGACAGCTGGTATTTTGAAACGCAGTTTATTCTCACAACGGGAACTGCACCTATCAGCATGGAGAACGGCAAGGTCGTAAACAACATTTCGAGTGCTGCTGTTGAGCGTGCGGAAAACTTTATGTACAACCTCAAAAAAGACGATCTCCCACTTCCGAAGGCTGAATTCAACTGGACTGAACAGCCTTTCAGGATCAGCGAGGGCAAGACGCTTTTCTGGCCTTGCGCAACATGGGCGCTCTGGGAGGCTGATCTTTCCAAGTTCGGTGAGCAGGGCGAGATAATGTTCGTTCCGATGCCGAAAGACCCCGAGGCTGACAACTACTATCTCCCTGCAAATATGGACGCTTACGCACTTTGCAAGGGTGCGCCTAACCCCGAGGGTGCTGCTGCATTCATCAAGTGCAAGCTCATCGCAGAGCAGGACGAAAGTGCGCTCGCTATCACAGAAAAGCAGTATCGTGAGGACTACGGCTGGACAGACGAAATGATGGATATGTGGCACAAGGTAAGAGAAATGACCGATGCAAACCCTGTTGCAAGCATTCACATGGGACTTCCCACCGAGCAGGCAAACATTATCGATGATGCTATCAAGCAGGCATCATTCAACGGCACGGACTGGGCAGTAAAGAGAGAAGAAATTGCAACGCTTTGTCAGGAAACCGTTGACGAACTCAACAAAAAGATCGAAGAGAATTTCTAAAAAGGAAAGGGATTTTATGACTGAATTCAAAGGCTATAAAAAAGGTGTTGACTTTGGCGGCTGGCTTTCGCAGTGCGTTCACACCAAGGAACACTATGATACATTTATCTCCGAAGAAGATGTAAAAACGGCTGCGTCGTGGGGCATAGACCACATTCGTCTTCCGATCGATTACAATCTTCTTGAAGATGAAAACGGCGCTCCCACCGATTACGGTTTCGGTTATATTGACAATGCAGTAAAGTGGTGCAAGGCGGCAGGACTTAACATTATCCTTGATCTTCACAAGACGGCAGGCTATTCTTTCGACAAGGGTGAGGGAGAGTTCGGTTTCTTTGACAGCGAACCACTTCAGGAACGCTTTATGAAGCTTTGGGACAGAATTGCGGAGCGTTATGCTGTAAGTGACGGAACTATCGCATTTGAACTTCTCAACGAAGTCACAGATCAGAGCTTCAGCGAAAAATGGAACAGGCTTATCCGCAGCACTATTGAGAGAATACGCAAGATCGCTCCCGACACCTATATTCTTGTCGGCGGTTACTGGAACAACAGTCCCGATGCTGTTCCCGACCTTGACGCTCCTTATGATGACAAGGTGATCTACAACTTCCACTGCTACGATCCGCTCAATTTCACGCATCAGGGTGCATACTGGGTAGACGGTATGGACACTTCGTTCAGAATGAATATTGAGGACAGCGAGCCTGCGATAACTCCCGAATATTTCATCGGAAGATTCAGCCGTGCTTATGAGGCTGCAAAGGCTAACGGAACGATCCTTTACTGCGGAGAATACGGAGTTATTGATCTTGCCTCGCCCGAGGACACGGTAAAGTGGTTCAAGGCTATACACGAAGCATTTGAGCGGCTTGGCATCAGCCGTGCGGCTTGGAACTACAAGAAAATGGATTTCGGTATTTCCGATACAAGGCTTGACGGTGTGAGGGACGAGCTTATCAGATATTTATAATATACAAACACAACCCGCCCTGCAGACGGCTATGATACGCCGTTTGCGGGGCGGGGTATGTTTATACTGATTCTTGATCAACCTATAGACAAACTCTCGGCTATAATACTAATTTTTAATCAAAGTGTAGACAAAAAATCTGCGCAAAAGCCATATATGCGAGCTTTTGCTTGATTTTTTGTACACTTTCAGTTTAAAAATTAGTATAATAAGTTCATTCTGCGTCAAGCTCCCTTGTCAGGCGTGTTCTCTCCCGGTAGGGGGAGGTGTCGGCATTATGCCGACAGAGGGGCTGACCGACAGACCGGCCTGTCTGCGGCCGCTCTCCAAGGTCAACGGAGTGACCTGACTGAACTTATTCTATCTGTCGATTTTGTCTATAGAACGATCGAGATTAGTATAAGAAAACAAGCTCGTAATGCGAAAATTTTGATCGGCATTGCGAGCTTGTTTCTTGTTTTTTGCTGGCAGAAAAGTTTATTATTTGGGGAGCGTTTCCGAAAATATCTCCCAGTAGAATTTCCGTGCCGACTGTGGAAAATCGGTCAGGATACCGTGTTCGGGATCATAGAAAATCCCGTCCGAATAGAGTGACCAGTGCCAGCAGCGAGGCGTTTCAAGGCTCAACAGCGCACAGCACGGAAGCTCGGCTGCGGTTTGAGCCTGTTTTCGTTCGGGGGAGAATTTTACACCGTGTTCGGTCAATGCACGTTTCATTTCTTTAAGGTCGGTTTCACGTTCATTGCCGAGATATTCGCATATATATTCGGCTGACGTTCCAAGCAGCATTGCAAGGACTGCCTGACCGCACTGCAGGTCGGTAGGTTCATGGATATAGTTTATGTTCATATTTCTATTTTTAGTATTATTGAAAGGCGGCGATCAAAAACCTTATTTTTTGATTTTCTTTATCGAAGAATATACCAGAAGCGGAAGAGTACACAGGTCAACGATGCCAAGCACGGCTGAAACAACAGGTGAAAGTGCTGCTCCAATTATGTTTGATAATGAAAACGTCAGCGATACGAGTGATATCACAATAAGGCTCACTGACCATATCAGATCAATTCCTTTATTCATTTCAACACCTTCTTTACGGAAAATACAGGGTATTATTCTGTTTCGTTTTTTTACTCCATAACAATTATATTATAACGCTTTGCTGTATAAAAGTCAATACTCTGTAATTTGTATTGTCATAAGTTATAAAAAATGCTTAACAGATCAGTATAATGTCAAATTCCGATAAAGCCATAGAAGAAATCAACAAAAAGCTCGCATATAGGTGTTTTGCGACGATTTTTTATGGTTGCGGCACGATAAATGTTATACTTGACAAACAATACTGTGCTGTGTTATACTGTGTATAGGTTAGCGATTGCTAACTGAAAATCGATGCGATAAAAATTCAACGGAAATCAATTTTTGGTGTTTTTATCGTTCGGTAAAATGCAAATGGCATGAAATTCTCACACAAACGAATTTTTCTTGACGATGTGAGCATAATAATCAGGGAAAGGCATTGCTGATACGTGACATAAGGATTTTTACGGATCATTGTAGGGAAATTTGAGGAGTGAGCAGGTCGATTTGTATAGTTTGCACAATGCGGTTAGCAATGGCTAATCGGAATGAGGTGATAGAATGTCAAAAGCGGAATATAACAGCTTTGGGCGAAAGCTCGCATTCCATACAGCGCCGACTTTGCTCGGGATAAAGTGCGCAAGCCTTTTTTCACTTTCATCTTCGGAATTTGACCTTGCATTTCACTCTCGGTATTTCAACCGCAGAACTGCGGCACTCGGACTTGCGAGCAGGATATTGTGCAGCTGCAAAAACCGTTCGCTCATACTTGTTTACAGCAGGGAGCAGCTTGCGAAACGTCTTGCGGACAGATCGGCAAAAGCGATACTCGAACGTTACGGCTATACCTCGGATATGACGGTCGATGAATGTCTTGACCGACTTTCGGAACGCATCGGCGGAAGTGAAAGCTTTCCTCACGAGATCGGCGTTTTTCTTGGCTATCCCGTTGAAGATGTTATCGGTTTCATCGAGAACAAGGGCGAAAATTTCAAGCTCTGCGGTGCTTGGAAGGTTTACGGAAGTGTTGAGAATGCTCGGCGTACATTTGCGGATTACGATAGGTGCAGAAATTTTCTGTGCAATAAATTAAACGGGGGAGCTGACATTTATCAGACCCTTGTTAACTTATCAGATTGATCAGGAGGACAAAGTTTATGAAAACAGCAGTAATTTATTGGAGCGGCACGGGCAACACCGAGGCTATGGCAAAGGCAGTTGCGGAGGGTGCGGGCGCAGAACTCTTCACGGTTTCCGAATTTTCGGGAAGTGTTGATGATTATGACGCTGTCGCATTCGGCTGTCCTGCAATGGGCGCTGAAATGCTCGAAGAGGACGAATTTGAGCCGTTCTTCACCGAGATCGAGGGCAGGCTCAGTGGCAAAAAGGTCGGACTTTTCGGCTCTTACGGCTGGGGCGACGGCGAATGGATGAGAAACTGGGAGACCAGAGTTGAGTCTGACGGAGCTGTTCTCGCTGGCGGCGAGGGCGTTATTGCAAACGATGCTCCGTCCGATGATGACCTTGAAAAGTGCAGGGCATTGGGCAAAGCTCTTACAGAATAATTACTTGATTTTTACCCAAATATGAATGGTTATCTAAGGCTAACAAAGTTACCTAAAACTAACTAAGCGGGTTTGTGCAGATATACAAATCTGCGAAAAACTATTGACAACAGAGTAAAATGATAGTATTATTAAGTACGGTTAGTAAAAGCTAACATGGTTAGCGGCTACTGACCGTACTTAAAGTTCAAAGGTTAGCAAAAGCTAATGCAAGGTCGGAGTTTGCGGAAATATCATCGCAAAAGTCGGATTCGGACAGTTTGCGGGATTTTTCCGAAAATTTTTGGCTGTATGGTTAGCAGATTCTAACGATAAAAAGGAGTGAAGCTATGATGCCGCTTACGCTTGCCAATACCGGCGAAGAAAACATCATCAAAAAGGTCGGAGGAAACCCCGATACAAGAAAATTCCTCGAAAATCTCGGATTCGTTGCAGGTGGAACGGTAACAGTCGTCAGTGAGATCGGCGGAAATGTTATCGTCAATGTAAAGGAATCAAGAGTTGCCGTTTCAAAGGAAATGGCTTGCAAGATCATGGTATGATTTTTTTTAAATTCGGAATTCGGAATGCGGAATTCGGAATTATCGGGTGTTGTAAATTTGCATCAGGATATGTAAGAAACAGTTCTTTTCTTGATGCGTAACATAATTTGAAATGAAAAGGAGAAATGGAAATGACACTGAAAAATGCTGCGATCGGTTCAACTGTTACTGTAAAGAAGCTTAACGGTGAGGGTGCTGTAAAGCGCAGGATCATGGATATGGGTATCACAAAGGGTACTGAAATTTATATCCGCAAGGTTGCTCCTCTTGGCGATCCTGTTGAAGTTACGGTCAGAGGCTATGAGCTTTCACTTCGTAAAGCTGATGCTGAAATGATCGAGATCGCTTAACTTTTATTTATTTTACATATTGGTTAGCAATGACTAATAAAGTTAGTCTAAACTAACATCAAGAAAGGATAAATTGGATATGGAAATTAAAATCGCGCTTGCGGGAAATCCGAACTCAGGCAAAACAACGCTTTTTAATGCCCTCACAGGTTCCAACCAGTTCGTCGGCAACTGGCCCGGCGTAACCGTTGAGAAAAAAGAGGGTAAGCTGAAGGGTCACAAAGATGTTATCATCACCGACCTTCCTGGTATCTACTCGCTTTCACCTTATACACTTGAAGAAGTTGTTGCGAGAAACTACCTTATCGGCGAGCGTCCGAATGCGATCCTCAACATCATCGACGGTACAAACCTTGAAAGAAACCTTTACCTTACAACACAGCTCGTTGAGCTTGGTATCCCTGTTGTATGTGCTATCAATATGATGGATATCGTCCGCAAGAATGGTGATACCATTAATATTGAACAGCTCTCAAAGGAACTCGGCTGCAAGGTAGTTGAAATTTCCGCTCTTAAGGGAACGGGTGTAAATGAGGCTGCCGAGGCTGCTATCGCTGCTGCAAAGGCAAAAGAACCGATGATCCCACAGCACAAGTTCTGCGGCTGCGTTGAACACGCTATCGCACACATCGAAGAAGCTGTTCTTCACGATGTTCCCGAGCAGAACCAGCGCTGGTACGCTATCAAGGTATTTGAGCGTGATGAAAAAGTCCTTGAAATGCTCAAGATCGACAGCGCAACAATGGATCATATCAAACAGGATATCGAAGCTGCCGAAAAGGAAATGGACGACGATGCAGAGAGCATCATCACCAATGAGCGTTACATTTATATCGGCACTATTATTAAGGAATGTTATAAAAAGAAAAACAAGGGCGGTCTTACAACTTCCGATAAGATCGACAAGATCGTTACAAACAGAATCCTCGGTCTTCCTATTTTCGCCTGCGTAATGTTCCTCGTTTACTACATAGCAATGGTAACAGTCGGTGCTTCCGCAACTGACTGGGCAAATGACGGACTCTTCGGCGACGGCTGGCATCTCTTCGGTATCGGCACAAGCGCTTACGAAGAGGCTGCTGAGGAATACGGTGATTCGCCTGCGATTATTGAAGCATTCATCGAAAAGGCTCAGGAAAACGGCATTGATACTGCTGCTGTTGAAGAAGCTATCGACAGCGAATCCGAAACATTCAATGTTGACACAGCCAAGACAGAGCTTGACGCTCTTGCTGCAAACTTCACAGATGCAGACACAGTAACATACACCGTTGAAGATGAAGAAACTCTTGCAACGGAAGATGTTGAAGCAACGGGTGCAGACCTTGCAGATGCAGTCGATGCATTCGTTAAGTATGATTGTGCAGACCCCGATCCTGCTGCTTACGGCGTATGGGTCCCCGGTGTTCCCGTACTTATCGGCGACCTGCTTGAATCCGTAAACTGCGCTGATTGGCTCAGCGGACTTATCCTTGACGGTATCGTAGCAGGTGTTGGTGCGGTCCTCGGTTTCGTACCTCAGATGCTCGTACTCTTCCTCCTCCTCGCATTCCTCGAAGCCTGCGGTTATATGTCCCGTATCGCATTCGTAATGGACAGAATCTTCAGAAAGTTCGGTCTTTCGGGTAAATCCTTCATTCCTATGCTTGTCGGCGTAGGCTGCGGCGTTCCGGGTATCATGGCTTCAAGAACCATTGAAAACGAACGTGACAGAAGAATGACGGTTATGACAACAACATTCATTCCATGCGGTGCTAAAGTTCCTTTCATCGCAATGATCGCAGGTGCTATTTTCGGCGGTTCTCCTATCGTTGCAACCTCCGCTTACTTCATCGGTGCGGCTGCTATCATCGTTTCGGGCATTATGCTCAAGAAGACAAAGATGTTCGCAGGCGATCCTGCTCCGTTCGTAATGGAACTTCCTGCATACCATCTTCCTACAGTCGGAAATCTTCTCCGTTCAATGTGGGAAAGAGGCTGGTCCTTCATCAAGAAGGCAGGTACGGTTATCCTCCTTTCTACGATCTTTGTATGGTTCACAACCTACTTCGGTGTAGTTGACGGAACATTCCGTATGCTTTCCGAAGAAGAGATCGACTCCAGTATCCTTGCTGCTATCGGCGGTGTACTTGCTTGGATCTTCAAGCCGCTCGGCTGGGGCAACTGGCAGGCAACTGTCGCATCTATCACAGGTCTTGTTGCAAAGGAAAACATCGTTGGTACAATGGGTATCCTCTACGGCGGCGGAGAGGGCAGCGTTTATGACGCTATCGGCGCTGCATTCACAGGCGTTACAGGTTACTCGTTCCTCGTATTCAACCTCCTCTGCGCACCTTGCTTCGCTGCAATGGGTGCTATCAAGAGAGAGATGAACAACGGCAAGTGGACAGCATTCGCTATCGGCTACCAGTGCGGATTTGCTTATGTAGTTGCACTCTGCATCAACCAGTTCGGCAATCTCTTCACGGGCAACGTAAATGTTATCGGTCTTATTGCAGCCCTCATCTGCCTTGCAGGCATCATCTATATGCTTGTAAGACCTTACAAGGAGAGCAACAGACTTACAGCAAACGTTAAAGTAAAATCATAAAGCAATAAACCAAATTCACCTGCGCTCCCGACAAATACACGGGAGCGCAGGAGTTTATAAAGAATATTTCTAAACTTAAGAAAGGTCGTGGCAATATGTCTACTTTGATAGTCGGTCTTATAGTTGCAGGTGTTGTCTTTCTGGCAGCAAGGCAGATATATAAGGATAAGAAAAAGGGCAAGTCATTCTGCGGCGGAAAATGTTCCTGCTGTCCTAACGGCTGTGCCTGCAGCGGCGGTAATTGCCACGGGGAGAAGAAAAAGTGAACGGACTTACATATTCCCAGAAAAAATATCTCTTCGCAATATATAAGCTCGGTCAGAACGGCGGCGAGGTGAAATCCTCCGACGTTGCGAAGATAGTCGGCGTGAGCAAAGCAAGCACCGCCGCAATGACCGCAAAGCTCTGCGAGAGCGGATATATCGAAAAAGAGCATTACGGTCAGATAAATCTGACAGAAAGCGGCATCAAAGCTGCGAACCCGATCTTCACAAGCTGCATAATCATTCGTGATTTCCTCGAAAATGTTATCGGACTTGACCCGAAAGCGGCTGACGATGATTCGGTAAAGATAGTCAGCCACGCTTCGGAAAAAACAGTCGAAAGGCTTGCCGAATACTTCTTGGGGAAAAAATAAAACTTCGGTATTTGCATATCACATCGGGAAAGGGTGAAATACGAAAATGGCAACGGGAATTATAATCGCTGTGCTTATCGTTGTATGCGTAACAGCGGTAAAGAGCTATATGAACAAGCTTGCGCACGGCTGCTGCGGAGCAGGTTCGGACGATGTTAAGGCTGCCGAAAAAAAGACCGATCTTTCGGAATATAAATATAAGACGACCGTTCACATCGGCGGAATGTCCTGTAAAAACTGCGCAGAGAGGATAGCGAACGCTCTCAACAGACAGGGCTTGTATGCGGAAGCAGACTATAAAAGCGGCATCGCCGAGGTTTATTCGGCTGCGCCCGTTTCCGACTTCACTATCCGTCAGACTGTGATAGGACTTGGCTACACCGTGGAAAGGACAGAAGAAAATGAGCTGTGACTGCGAACTGAATTTTGAGTATCATGAGTTCGTCGAGTGCATAACCTCGGCACTCGATGCACGTGACCCGTACACGGGCGATCATTCGCGGCGTGTGAGCGATATGGCTTGTTTTATCTGCGGCAAAATGGGCATTTCTCACCACGAAACGCAGGAAATACATATCGCAGGACATCTCCACGATATCGGAAAAATAGGCGTTCCCGACCGTGTTTTGCTCAAACCCGAGCGCCTAAACGATGAGGAGTGGGTGCTGATGAAAAAGCATTCCGAAATAGGTGCGGAGATACTTTCAAAATCGGAGCATTTTTCAAGAATAGCCGCCATAATCCTCCACCACCACGAACGCTGGGACGGAAAAGGCTACCCGTTCGGCGCAAAGGGCGAGGAGATACCCCTCGGGGCGAGAATAATCGCTGTCTGTGACTCGATCGACGCTATGGCATCGGCAAGAGCGTACAGAAAAGCGCTTCCGCTCGATATCTGCCGCAGCGAGATAGAGAAAAACGTCGGTCTTATGTATGACCCGAAGGCTGCGGAGACAGCTTTACGGAATTGGGACGAATTAACTTCCGAGTACAGAAAAAGTTAATTCAATCTAACTTAAAAGTTAATCAAAACTAACTTGATAAATACAAAAAATCTATACTTTTTGACGGATTTTTCATAAAAGAACTCTTGACAGGAAAAAAATTTTTAGTATAATATTTTAGTAAGAAATTTTGATCGAATGATGCAGAAAAATGTCAGACCTGAAAACATAGGACTTTACTTGTCTTTTTCAGCATTCTCGGTCAAAAATATAAATCAAGGAGTGTTTTATTATGACAAATATTTTCAAAAATGAGAAGTTCCTCTGCGCTCTCGGCGGTGCGGCAGCAGTTATCGTAGGCAAGAAGATACTGACCGCAAAAAAGACCCGTCAGCTTGCTGTTTCGGGACTTGCAAAGGGAATGAAGCTTTCTCACGATGCAAAGGAAGCTTTTCGGAATATGAAGGACGAGGCTTCGGACATCTGCTATGATGCAAAGACCGAGGCAGGAATTGATCAGGAAGAAAATGATGACTAATGAACTTTAAAATAGTTTATGACCGTCCGCACCGTATAAGATTCCGCTGCGGCGGCTTTGCGTTCGATAAGGAGCTGGAATACAGCATCTACAAGCGCATCACGTCCGAAGCCTATGTTACCGATGCGGAGATACACTGCGAAAACGGCGGCATACTTATCTTTTATAAAGACGGTTCGAGAAGCGATGTAATAAAGCTTGTTTCAAGCCTTGACCCGAGAAAAATGGAGATAGTTCCCGTCAGCTCGGACTACAGCATCGCCGAGATAGACCGCAGATTCAAGGACAGTATCCTCGATGTTACGCTGAAAAAGCTCGCTTCAAAGCTTTTTCTGCCGATGTGCATAAGAAAGTACATCATCATTTACAGGGGACTTAAATATGTCTTAAAGGGCATAAAAACTCTGTTTGACGGAAAGCTCACGGTCGATGTGCTGGACGGTGCTTCGATAGGCGCTTGCCTTATCCAAAAGAACTACAAGACTGCAGGCACGGTAATGTTCCTGCTGAATATCTCGGGACTTCTTGAGGATTATACGAGAGCGAGAACGAAAGCCGCACTCGCAGACAGCCTTGCGGTAAAAGCCGATAAGGTATGGCTCGTTCAGGACGGCGCAGATGTGCTTATCCCAATGTCCGAGCTGAAAAAGGGCGATGTTATCCGTGTGCGCACGGGCAGCGTTATCCCCGTGGACGGTGAGATCACCGAGGGCGAAGCTTATATCTGCGAAGCCGCAATGACGGGCGAACCGCTTGCCGTTATGAAAACGGTCGGAAACTCGGTCTTTGCAGGCACAGCAGTCGAAGAGGGCAGTGTTGCCGTTGCGGTAAGAGAGCTTTCAACGGGTACAAAACTGAGCAGGATAATAGAGCTTATCGACAACTCGGAAAACCTCAAAGCAGGTGTTCAGAGCCGTGCGGAAAAGCTTGCGGACAGCATTGTCCCTTTCAGCTTCATCGGCTTCGGGCTTGCACTGCTCTTCACACGGAACATCACCAAGGCAGTTTCCGTGCTAATGGTCGATTATTCCTGCGCAATAAAGCTTTCAACGCCTATTGCTGTCATCTCGGCGATAAAGGAAGCCGCAGATATGGACATCACCGTAAAGGGCGGAAAATATCTCGAAGAATTCGCTTCGGCGGATACGATAGTATTCGACAAAACGGGTACGCTCACAAACGCAGAACCCGTTCTCGAAAAGGTGATCCCGTTCGGAAAATATTCCGAGGACGAAGCGCTCAGGATCGCAGCCTGCCTCGAAGAGCATTTCCCTCACAGCGTGGCAAAAGCTATCGTAAAAGCCGCTGCGGATAAGGGACTTGACCATGCGGAGGAACACGCTGAGGTCAACTATATCGTTGCTCACGGCATCGCAACAACGCTCAACGGCGAACGTGCGATCATCGGCAGCAAGCACTTTGTCTGCGAAGATGAGGGCATCGGCATAACCTTGGAGCAGCAGAAAAAGATAGATGAACAGTCGGGCGCTTGCTCGGTAGTATATCTTGCTGTCGGCGACACGCTTTCGGCGGCACTCTGCATTGCAGACCCTCCGAGAGCCGAAGCAAGGGACGTTGTTGAAAAGCTGAAAAAGAGCGGCTTCAGGAACGTTATAATGCTCACGGGCGACAGCACAAAGGCGGCGGAGATGATCGCTTCTCAGCTTGGCATAACCGAGTTCTATGCTCAGGTTCTCCCCGAGGACAAGCACGGTATGATAGAAAAACTCAAAGCGGACGGAAGAAAGGTCGTTATGGTCGGCGACGGCATAAACGACGCACCCGCACTTGCCGCAGCGAATGTTTCGGCAGCCGTCAGCGACGCTTCGGATATCGCAAAGGAAGCTGCGGATATAACCCTACGGGGAACGGGACTGGAGGAGCTTGTCCGTCTGCGTGAACTCAGCGAGCTTCTTATGGAAAGAATACATAAGAACTACAGCTTCATACTCCGTTTCAATTCTGCATTGCTCCTGATGGGCTTCTGCGGAATGATCGCACCGGGAACATCAGCGTTCCTGCATAATGCATCAACAATGGCGATATGCGCAAAGAGCATGACAAAGCTTTTGCCCGATAAGGAAAAGTGATATAAAAAGGCACGGTTCGGAAAATGAACCGTGCCTTTGACTTTTGTTTGAATGATATCCGCTTTATACTAAACACCATTTAAAATTTAGGAAAAATCAAGCCGACAATCTTGTAGCTGTTTTTAACAGGTTTATATTGGATTTAGGCGCAGATTTTTCCTTTATTTTTTTGGTGTTTAGTATTATGCAGAATATTGCGGTCGGTTTGCGATAGCAGAGTATCTCCGTTGTATGCAGCTGCAATATCTGCGCAGGGAGGTTTTGATACTGCCTTAACGGACGAGGAAAAGGCAGTATCAAAGCGGATATGACTTTAAATGTTACGAAGGAGTATGCCCTATAGAAACTGCCGTTCATTTGCTTAAAAGGAGTCATAGCTTTTGATAGGCTTTTTCTTATACTCAATCTGATTAGCCGTTGCTAACCGTGCTTATATTCTAACATATGATCCCCTAATTAGTCAAGCATAACATTAAATTTTTAAAAAAATTTTTTCTCAGCAGAATATGCTCTTTTCAAAACAGACGGTTTGGCGAAGTTTATTGGGGAAAATTTTTATTGGAAATAGCCATTTTTCCGTAGGAGAGGGTCGCTCGTCCCACTTCTTAAACGGTATTGATGACTGCGGTGCGGGAAACCCGCCCACTGCTATAGTCCGTGTTCAAATACTGCGGCTACGCCATATTTTCCCTTGACAGAAAGATGTGAAGATGCTATAATTAAATCGATTAGCATTAGGTAACTGAATTGACAGAGGTGATGATTTGAATATTTCAGATGTTGTGCGAGGGCTGGCGATACCGTTTATCGGAACTTCGCTCGGGTCAGCGTGTGTATTGTTTATGAAAGGCGGTCTGAACCGCACTGTTCAGCGGATACTGACCGGCTTTGCGGCAGGTGTTATGACGGCGGCTTCGGTGTGGAGCTTGCTTATCCCTGCGATAGAGCAGTCGGAGAAAATGGGAAAGCTTGCGTTTGTTCCTGCGGCGGTCGGATTTCTTATCGGTATCTTCGTGCTGCTCCTTATCGATGGCTTGGTTCCGCATCTGCATTTAAACAGCGACAAAGCGGAGGGTGTGCGTTCACATCTTTCCAAAAACACGATGCTCCTGCTTGCGGTGACGATACATAATATCCCCGAGGGAATGGCTGTCGGTGCGGTCTATGCAGGACTTATCTACGGAGGTCGGAATATGACGGCTGCGGCGGCACTTGCGCTTTCGGTCGGCATAGCGATACAGAATTTTCCCGAGGGTGCGATAATCTCCATGCCGCTCCGTTCGGAGGGAATGAGCAAGGGAAAAGCGTTCGTCTGGGGCGTTATCTCGGGTGCGGCAGAGCCTGTCGGCGCAGTGCTGACGATACTTGCGGCAGGCTTTGTTATACCTGCGATGCCGTATTTTCTAAGCTTTGCGGCAGGTGCAATGATTTATGTCGTAGTCGAGGAGCTTATCCCCGAAATGTCTGAGGGCGAACATTCCAACATCGGAACGGTATCGTTTGCGGCAGGCTTTGCGGTGATGATGATACTTGATGTTGCACTCGGGTAAATTCAACAAAGAAAAAATAACTTAAACGTTCAAGTTTGTGTATATTAAATCTTGTTAGATAAGGCTTGATATGGTAAAATAATATACAGTTAGCCACTGCTAATATGAACCTTTGCTCTTTGCGGAAAAGAAAGCAAAGGCATAAAATTTACAGTCGAGTTAGTTAATGCTAACTTAATAAGCGGCGGCAGGAATTGAAATTTTTCGGGCAGAAATTGCCTCAAAGGGAATGAAAGGGTGAAGAGAATGTTTATTGAGATAAACAATATCAAAAAAAGCTACGGAAGCGGTGAAAGCAAGGTCGAGGTACTCAAGGGGATAAGCGTCGGCATTGAAAAGGGAGAATTCTGCGTTCTTCTCGGACCTTCGGGCAGCGGCAAATCCACGCTTCTTAACATAATCGGCGGAATAGATGATGCTGATTCGGGTTATATCTCCATTAACGGCGAAAAGACCGAGAATATGAACGAAAAGGCTCTCACAAACTACCGCAGAAAGCATCTCGGATACATTTTCCAGATGTACAATCTTATCCCGAACCTCAACATAAAGGAAAACGTTGAAACGGGCGCATATCTGAGTGATTCTCCGCTCGATGTTGACGATATACTTAAAACTCTCGGACTTTATGAGCATCGTCACAAGCTCCCGTCCCAGCTTTCGGGCGGTCAGCAGCAGAGATGCTCTATCGGCAGAGCTATCGTAAAGAACCCAGATATCCTCCTCTGCGACGAGCCGACGGGTGCGCTTGACTACAACACCTCAAAGGAAATTCTGAAGCTTATCGAAACGGTAAATCAGAAGTACAACACGACCGTAATAATGGTAACGCACAATGAAGCTATAAAGGATATGGCAGACAAGGTTGTAAAGCTTCGTGACGGAATGATAAGAAAAGAGATACATAACGAGCATAAGCTTTCTGCCGAAGAGCTTGACTGGTAAGGAGGAACGAAGATGAGAAATCCCCTTACAAAGCGCCTGCCCCGTGAGTTTGCAAAAGATGCTGCAAAGTACATCGCAATATTCATTATGATGGTGCTGCTCATTTCGATATGCTCGGGTATGAGAGTCGGAAATGAGAGCCTTAAAGCGGCGTATTATGAAAGCTTCGACCTATACAACATCGAGGACGGACATATCACATTCGATAAAGCGCTCCCCGATGAGCTTAAAGATAAGCTTGAAAGCGGTGCGGATCTAAAGTTTTATGACAGCTTTTATTTTGACGAGGACACCGCCGAAACGGGCGCTACCGTCAGAGTTTACAAGCAGACCGATGCGCTCAACGACCCGTGCTTATTGAGCGGTGAGCTTCCGACAAAGGATAATGAAATTGCTGTTGACCGTGTTTTTGCGAAGAATAACGATATCAATGTCGGCGACACGATAACACTCAACGGCAAGGCTCTTACTATCACGGGTTTTGTCGCTCTGCCGAACTACAGCACACTCTTTGAAAGCAACACCGACTCGATGTTCGATTCGATCAATTTCTCTATTGCGGTAATGACTGACGGCGGCTTTGAAGCTGTCGGAAGCAAGAATCTTAAATACAATTACGCTTGGCTTTATAACGAAGCTTATGCAGATGATATCGAAGCCGCAGACCGCTCCGACAAGTTCCTTGACCTTATCGAAGATGAGCTTACCGATTATGACGAAGCTATCGTTCAGGTGCAGATAGACGAACTCACCGACAAGCTCGAAAAGGCTTCGGAAGAATATGCCGACATCTACAAAAAGACTTTTGAGGACAAGGTGAACAGCCTCACCGATACTATTGAAAAAGGCGCAGAGGAATACGGCAGCATCTATCAGAAGTCTATCGAAGAAAAGGTTGCAGAGGTGACCCGTAACATCACCGAGGGTGCGGAAGAGTATGGTATGCTCTATGCATCAACGGGTGTAAAGCCTGCAAAATCCGACCTTTCGATAGATGTTGACGACTTCACATTCGGCGTTATCGAAAAGTCCGTTGAAGCAATGATGACGGGAACGGCTTACGCAGGACCTACCGAGCAGGAGTTCATCGATGAATACCTCGATTCCGTCAAGAAGCCGACACAGTCCGAACTTTCGGTAGAAACAGATGACTTCACATTCAGGATAATCGAAGATTCCGTAGCCGCCGCAATAAAGGGCGAGGAATACGAAGCTCCCTCCGAGGACGAATTCAAGGATCAATATATCGATTCCGTTGAAAAGCCGAAGAAAGAAGACCTATCCGTTCAGCTTGACGATTTCCTCTTCGGAATTATTGAGGACGGCGTTGAAGCCGAGATAAACGGCGAAGATTTTGAAATGCCCGATGATGAGGAATTCGAGGACGAGATCGACAAGACGGATATTATCACCGTTGAAAATTATATTCCGAGATATCTCAATCAGGGCATAAATTTCTCCATTGACGATATCGGCGGCGACGAAGCGGGAACAATGGTAATGGTATATATGATGATCGCTGTTATCGCATTCATTTTTGCAGTGACCATTTCAAACACTATCGTTGCCGAAGCAGGCGTTATCGGTACTCTCCGTGCTTCGGGATACACAAAGGGCGAGCTTGTCCGACATTATATGCTTCTTCCGATAATCGTTACGCTCGTTTCGGCAGTTGTCGGAAACGTCATCGGCTATACAGCTATGAAGGATTTCTGCGTGAACCTTTACCGCAGCTCGTATTCGCTCACGACATATAAAACCGTCTGGGATCCGTCTGCATTTGTGCTTTCGACAGTTGTTCCGATAGTGCTTATGCTGATAATAAATCTGACGGTTCTTGCTTCAAAGCTCAAATTAAGTCCACTCAAGTTCCTCCGTCACGACCTTAAAAAGAACTCCAACAAAAAGGCAATGCGCCTTAACACAAAGATACCGTTTATGACGAGATTCAGCCTGAGAATTTTCTTTACGAATCTCCCCGGATATATTGTAATGATAGTCGGAATTCTCTTCGGCGCAGTTCTTATCAGCTTCGGTGATATGATGCCGAGAATGATGGACGAATACAAAGCGAACGTTGTCAGGGATATGATAAGCGACTATCAGTATATACTTTATGATTATGAAGAAACCGATGAGATCGACAATATTTCAGCGGAAAAATTCGCCTCCGCAAGCTTTGATTATTCAAAGGAAGGCTTCCTCACGGACGGTATTACCGTTTACGGCATTGAAAAAGACAGCCGCTATATCCATTCGGAAATTCCCGAGGGAAAGGCGCTCATTTCAACGGGCATAAGCGAAAAATACGGTATCAAAGCAGGCGACAGCATTACACTTGACGAAAAATACAAGCGCAACAGCTCCTATACGATCGAAGTCGGTGGAGTTTATGACTACAGCTCATCGCTTGCGATATTTATGAACATCGACGATTTCAACAGGACATTCGGCAACAAGAGCGGCTACTTTACGGGTTATTTCTCCGATGCCGAACTCACAGAGCTTGATGAAGATGAGGTTGCCGCAGTTATTTCAGCCGATGATTATACAAAGCTTTCCGACCAGCTCATGGTCTCTATGGGCAGTATGATGAATATAATGAAGATATTCGGCTCATTGTTCGATATCATCGTTATCTACGTCCTCTGCAAGCAGGTAATCGAGAGAAACTTCCAGTCGATATCGATGACGAAGATACTCGGCTACAAGGACAGTGAGATCGGTGGGCTTTATATCGCCTCGACCTCGATCGCAGTCGTTGTCGGACTTATCATCGCAGTTCCTTTCATCGATATTGCAATGAAAGCGATATTCAAGGGTTACCTTTACACAATGATGACGGGATATATCCCATGCTCGATCAACCCGATGACGTATGTTGTCACGGTCACAGTCGGACTTGTCTGCTACGCAGTTGTTGCGATCCTCCAGATGAGAAAGGTTTCAAAGGTTTCCAAGAGCGAAGCACTCAAAAATGCGGAGTGATATCCGATCTGCACAGACACGGTATACTTTTCGACAGACACGCTCCCCTTACAGGAAGTTTTGTAAGGGGAGCGTTTGTCTGTTGAAAAAGTATATTATTGAAAAAAGTTGCACAAAATTAAAGTTTACGTCCA
>OIYP01000712.1_pt1 | contig 20261 bp, 12 predicted proteins | sample 1588261 | NCBI WGS metagenome assembly OIYP01 (sample SAMN03283293) | human gut metagenome | biome: human-associated habitat; material: feces | host: Homo sapiens | place: Peru | collected 2012
CATTAATTAAATAATATATTTTAGTGTTAATAAAAAGAGTTAAGTTCAAAATTAACTCTTTTTTTATTTAGTAAAAATTTCATTATGCCGAAAACTGCAATTTTTTAAATAGCCAAAATGCCGAAAATTTCAATTTTTAAAACCATATTATTCTTATTATCTGTTTTTATGATGATATGCATAGAATAAAGAATAAGGTTATTCATTGGTCAAGAGAATAAAGGTATTCTTTGCTCTAATAACGTAAAAAGAAGGAATATATTGAGTTGTGAATGACTTTTCTTCTATAGATTTTGATGAGTGTGTATCAAAAAAGATTCATTTTGATGCCCTGCACATCATAATCAGAAATATAAGGCAAAGGCAAGATGGTTACAGAAATGTTAAAATGGGCAATATTTACCTTGTTTCAACAATCTACATCAAGAAAATAAAGGATTTTTGATGTTTTTTTTCAAAAATCCTTTCATTTATTTGCATGTTTCAAGATTTTTGTGTAAGTTTGCACCGAAATATAATATCTCTCGTCAGGAGATATTATTATTGATTTCCTTTTTTAAATCAGGTCGTATTTTATTGATTTTTAGCGAGATGAACCTTCATGTTGTTTCTATCATGATTGTTAAGTAATGATATCTTGATAAAGCTTAATGAGGCATTTACTATAGGTAATAAAAATCCGAAACAGATAGCTGATATGGCTTCTGTTTCGGATTTTTTGTTTTCTTATTCTTCCTTGATTTTCCATTCGCTGATAGTTCGCTGGGTACTGTCAAAACTGATGCCGATTTTTACCAGTCGCTTGCCTTCTGTATGATATGGCAGCATATAGCCTTTTTCGTCTATCTGTGCCAAAGCCTCCTCGGCACTCTTATCTACCTTCAGTTCGAAGACGTAGATCGTATCTGGCATGTGCATCACGGCATCAGCCCTGCCGATGGCGCTCTTCACCTCTGTGCGGATATAGATGTTGAGGAAGCTGAACATCAGATAGAAGATGGTCTGATAATGCTTCTCGCTATGATTCTCCAAATCGTATGGTATCGTAGCCATATACGTGCGCATGTGCTCCAGTGCCGCCTCGATGTCATTTCTATAAACCGCCTTGCAGAATCCCAAGAGAAATGCATCGTTGTCGGAACGGCGAGGATTCACATAATGAGGAATCAATGAATTGAGCAATCCATCGCGTACCTCCTTGTTTGGGATGCCTAGCGTATATTCCTGAAACATCGGTTCATATTTCTTGATGGTCAGATAGCCGCTCTGGTAGAGCAATGGCAAGGCATCTGTCATTTCCTCTGTAGATTGATCGAAGGAACTCAATACTGTCTCTTGACTCTCTAAAGTAGAAAGATTGACATGATACTTATCCAATAGTTTCAAGAGGAAGGATGGAGTGCCGGAACCAAACCAGTAAGGAGCAATATCCTGTGCATTCAAAGCCTTCACCAGACTGAACGGATTGAAAATATCTTCAGAATTCTTGCTGAAATGATATCCGTCGTAGAATTGCGTCAGCTCTTCCAGACACTCCTCATACGTCAATCCCAGAGCCTCGCCCATAGCCTCAATGTCCGGTTTCATCTGCGTGGTCAGCTCAGTCTTGCTGATACCGCAGATGGCAGAGTACTGGTCGAACAGACTGATATTGTCGAGGTTGTTGAGTTCGCTGAAGATGCTGAGCTGCGAGAACTTGGTGATACCCGTGATAAAGGTGAACTCCAGATATGGGTCGAGCATCTTCAGAGGACTGTAGAAGTTCTGCATGATGCGACGAAGTGGCTGCAGGTTCTCCTTCTCGTGTACTACGTCCAGCAGAGGGGCATCATATTCATCGATGATGACTACCACCTTCGTGCCCGTCTGCCCGTAAGCCCGCTTCACCAGGTCTTTCAGGCGGAGGTTGGCATCTACCTGGTGCGTCTTGTATCCCCAAATAGTCTCCTGCTCTTCAAGCATATCTGCCAAGTATCTTTCCAGCTGCTCCACACTCATGTGCTTGGCACCGCTCAGGTCGAAATGGAACACAGGATGCTTTACCCACTCCTTCTCGTAATCAGCAATGGCTAATCCCTCGAAGAGTGCCTTTCTTCCCTCAAAATAAGCCTGGAGGGTAGAGGCAAAGAGCGACTTTCCGAATCGTCTTGGACGACTCAGAAAGACATACGACATCTGCTTTTCTCTAAAATCGACGATGTATTGGGTCTTATCTATATATAGATAGCCATTCTCGCGGATTTTTTCAAAGGTCTGTATTCCTACTGGATATTTATTTACTATTTTTGCCATATTCCTTCATGCTTTACGTTTTGCGCTGCTAAGTTACAAAGAAAATCCGAATAAACCAAGCATAATGGTTAAAAAATGAGTTATAGCTGAAAGTTCGCCGAATATGCCGAACTTTCAGCTATGAGGCTTATTTGATCTTCACGTCTATCTTAGTCTTGGCTGCATCAGCGCTGGAGCCGCCAACAAATACCTGGTAAGTGCCAGGAACCACGCGGATGGTGTTGGTCTGGGCATCCCAACCCTCGAAACTCTTGCGAGGAAGATCGATGCTCACCATCTGGCGCTCGCCAGCCTTCAAAGACACACGCTTGAATGCCTTGAGACTCTTGATAGGTCCATCCACGTCATCCATGCGCTTGATATAAACCTGCGCAACTTCGGTACCCTCACGCTTGCCCGTATTCTGCAAGGAGAACATCAGCTTGTAATCAGCATCCTTGCTGCCACGCTTCCTGCTCTTCACCTGCATCAGGGTAGGTTTGCCATACTCGAAAGAGGTATAACTCAAACCGTAACCGAATGGGAACAAAGGCTCACCCTTGAAATAACGATAGGTACGGTTCTTCATCGTATAATCGAGGAAATCAGGAAGATCGTTCACACTCTTATAGAAGGTAACCGGAAGCTTGCCCGATGGATTCACCTCGCCAAAGAGAACCTTGGCTACAGCCTCACCACCCCGTTCACCAGGATACCATGCCTGAAGGATTGCCTCGGCATTCTCTGTCTCAGGAACCATGGCGATGGCACCTCCCGAACAGTTGACAAAGACAACACGCTTGCCTGCCTGATGCAGCATGGCGATGACCTGGCGCTGAGCCTTCGGCAACTCCAGGTCGGTTCTGTCGCCGCCCTTGAATCCCGGTTCCTCTATCTCAAGCTGTTCTCCCTCCAGGTTTGGAGAGATACCGCCTACGAATACCACGGCATCCGCATCGCCCACCTCTGCCAGAATCTGCTCGCTGGTAGGCTTCGAAGTCTTCAGGATATCAAACTGCATCACAGCCACATCTTCTTTCTGGGTATAATCTATCTGAATCTTAACCGGCTTGCCTGCTCTCAGAGAGAGCGGTTTGATGATAGGCGCCACGCGGCCCCAACACTCCCTCATGTTCACGATGGTATCACCATCCACTATCAGGCGGCAACCGTCATCAATACCCATATTGATGGTAAGATCCTCATCCCTGTCAGGAGTCAATACTCCCTCATAGCGGGCAGAGAAATGAGTGAGATTCACACCCGGCGCAAACACGGTATTACCACCATTGCTCAGATTGATGGCTGTCTTCATCACATCCGTAGCCACCGGCTCGCCCTTCTGTTCCTGATTGTTCCAGTAGGTGGCCTTCATTCCCTCACGGAAGAGGTTGAAACGGCTTTCCTGCACCTCGTTTCTTGTCAAGGTACAAGCCGGAACATACTTCACCTCTGCCCCCTTCATATAGTTGCGGATGCCCTGGAGGATGGTGGTAGAACTGGTAGGATAACCCGAATAGTTGCCTCGCAGCATGATGGAGTCATTGGCATCAGGTCCCATCACCACAATCTTCTGATTGCGGTTCAAAGGCAGCAGCTGGTTTCTGTTCTGAAGAAGTACGATGCCTTCTTCAGCTATCTTCTCAGCCAGATCCTTATGAGCCTTGCAGGCGATGACGTTCTCAGGAATCTGAGTCCATGACACGGTTTCATCCTTATCGAAATCGCCGAGCTTGAAACGAGCCACCAGCAGGCGCTTCAAACTCTGGTTTACCTTATCTTCATTGACCATTCCTGCCTTCACAGCTTTCGGAATAGTACGATAGGCACTGCCGCATTCCAGGTCGGTACCGGCATTCACAGCCTGGGCAGTTGCCTCGGTAGCAGTCTTTGCCGTACCATGATAACCCGGCATATAGAAATCGTTGACAGCTCCGCAATCGGAAGTAATCAATCCCTTGAATCCCCATTCTTCTCTGAGAATCTGGCGCTCAAACTTGGCGTTGGAACAGCAAGGAGCACCATCTATACGCTGATAGGCACACATCACCTCAGCCACATGTCCATCCTGTACCAGCGACTTGAAGGCAGGGAGATAAGTCTCCCACAAATCACGGGCTGGCAGATTCTCCAGATTGAAGACGTGGCGATTCCACTCCGGACCGCTATGCACGGCGAAATGCTTGGCACAAGCCAGTGTCTTGACATACTGGGGAGCCTTAGACTGATCGGAAGCCAGAACGCCAGGAGCCGCCAGCGGTTTGCCGTCAAACGACTGTCCCTGCAAGCCATTCACCACGGCAAGTCCCATACGTGTGGTGAGATAAGGATCTTCGCCATAAGTCTCCTGTCCGCGTCCCCATCTAGGATCACGGAAGATATTGACATTCGGAGTCCAGAAGCTCAGGCTCTGATATCTCTTTACATTACCCGACTTCTTCGCTACCTGTGCCTTGGCTCTCGCCTCATCGCTTACGGCAGTAAACACCTGATAGAGTAAGGCATCATCCCAGGAAGAAGCCATGTGCATAGTGATAGGGAAAACCGTGGCATATCCGTTGCGTGCCACACCATGCAGCGCCTCGTTCCACCATTGAAACTGAGGGATACCCAGTCGGGAGATGGCAGGCGAAGCATCCATCATCAGCTTCGTCTTTTCCTCCAGGGTCAGGCGTGAAAGTAAGTCATTGGCTCTTGCCTCGGCAGAAAGGTTAGGGTTCTGATAAGGCAACAGCTGACTGGCTGGCTGTTGGGCGTGAGCTGAGAGCACCAGAGCGGACAGCATGGCCAATGTAAGTATTTGTTTCTTCATAACTACTATTGTTAGTACGTAAATATTATATAGATTCGTTTTAATATGCAAAAATACATATTTTTCCTGAATTCAGAGATAGATGAAGTGTTAAAAAGCTCAACTAGTTTTCATTTTTATGTGATTACTTCCTAATTTTTCGATTCATTTAAACAATTAAGCACTTTTTCCTTGCTGATTCCAAATATTAGTGCTAACTTTGCACTTTGAAACAACACTATCTTTTTAGAAGACAAAGATACAAGTAAGAAAGATACAACAAGACAGTAAGATCGCAATGACATGGAAAAGATTCTAATAGTTGAAGACGACATCGCATTTGGAACCATGATTCAGACATGGCTCAGAAAAAAGGGATTCGAGGTGGAGAAAACTACTTCGGTCAAGGCCGCCATACAGGTTTGCGAGGAGGCAGAAAGAGGATTCGATCTGGTATTATCAGACCTCCGCCTTCCCGACCACGACGGCATCTTCCTGCTGCAATGGATGAGAAAGCATGGCGTGCAGGTGCCTTTCATCGTGATGACCAGCTATGCAGAAATTCAGAATGTGGTGCTCGCCATGAAATCGGGTGCTACCGATTATGTGGCAAAACCTTTCCATCCGGAAATCCTTCTGGATAAGATCAAGGAAGCTATCAAGACTCCGAAAAAACAGGATCCGTATGCAGCCTCAGCAGATAGTCTGCGTTCCACAGACTCAAATTCTACTTCTACAAACACTACACCTGGCAAGCAGGCAGGAAATCAGGCATCATCTGCCAATGGAGATGTGCCCAAATACCTGGAAGGTGAAAGCGAGGCTTCACGCAAGCTCTACAGTTTCGTTTCGCTGGTGGCCCCTACCCCTATGTCGGTACTCATCCTGGGTGCCAGCGGTACAGGTAAGGAATATGTGGCTAGAAGAATCCATGAACTCAGCACAAGAGCCAATAAACCTTTCTTCGCACTCGACTGCGGTGCCATTCCTAAAGAGGTGGCGGCATCAGAATTCTTCGGTCATGTGAAGGGATCGTTTACGGGAGCTGACCAGGACAAGAAGGGCGCTTTCGAGATTGCCAACGGAGGAACTCTCTTCCTCGATGAGATGGGAAACCTGAACTATGAAGTACAGGTGCAGCTGCTCCGTGCCCTCCAGGAAAGAAAAATCCGTCCGGTAGGAAGCAACAAGGAAATAGATATCGATATCCGACTGGTATGCGCTACCAATGAGAATCTGGCTCAGCGTGTGGCTGAAGGCAACTTCCGTGAAGACCTCTACCACCGCATCAATGAGTTTACCATCTACATGCCGGAGCTGAAAGACCGTGGTGCCGACCTCTTCCTCTTTGCCGACCTCTTTATCAAGCACGCCAACAAGGAGCTGAACAGAAATGTGGAAGGACTCGACGGCAAAGCCAAGGAGCGAATTGCCGCCTACAACTGGCCGGGCAACCTGCGAGAATTGAACAATGTGATGAAACGAGCTACCCTGCTCGCCACCGGAAGATACATCGGAGTAACCGAACTGGAACAGAGTATGGCGCATATCCAGCCACAAGCCCCTACCGCCCTGCACGATGAGGAAACGGAACTGCAGCGCATAGAAGCTGCACTGAAAGCTGCAGGCGGCAACAAGAGCAAGGCTGCACAATTGCTCGCCGTAGATAGAAAGACGCTCTACAATAAGATGAAGAAATACGGTATCTGATAGAAAGAAGTACGGCTTTTGATGATATGGGAAAATGGGGAAAATGGGGAATCTGATGACCATTCCCCAACTTTTTGGGGAATAATTCCACAATAGTTCCACACTTTCCACAATGTAGAATTCTGGCATAAAAAGCATTTACTGCTGATAATCAAACTATTAGATAATTCTTTTGTTTTTTGGCACGCAGATTGTGATATTAGAAAGTGAACACGCCAATGAGCGGTAACGCAAGCAAGGCTGTTCACAAAGAAAGTTATAAACATAATATTCACAATAAAAAAAATAAAAGATTATGAAGAAGTTAGTATTTGCAGCTATCGCTGCCATGGTTATGGTTTCAGTTAGCAATGTATTCGCCAGCAACAAGATGGCAAGCGTATCATCAGCTGCTCCAGTTGACACAGTAGCTCCAGCAGAACCAGCTGCTCCAGCAGACACAACAGTAGAGAAAGAGACTCCAGCAGAGACACCAGCTGAAACTCCAGCAGAGACTCCAGCAGACTCTACAGCAACAGATTCTACTGTAGCAGAGTAATATCACCTTTAAAAAATAGTAATTAACAGAGGAAAAGATAGAATAACACTAGTAATTACGCGTCGCTTTCAATCAGGCAGGAGACTAATGATAGAATTCATTGGTCTCCTGGCTTGTTTTTAGCCCTTTTGTTTTCTAATATCATTTTTTTGCATTAACTTTGCAAACAAATATCTATTGAGCAAGATATCGGTCTGCTCATCAATTTTAAACGATTTCTCATGCACAAGAACAATATTCCTCTCAAGGTAGCCCTCGGATATAGCGCCATTGCCATTATCATGATTCTGGCAATCAGTCTGGTGTATAGCAACACCAAGAGCATCAATGCCATCAATGAAGCTTCGCGCGAGTATATACAGAAAAGGAGTGCCGCCGACAGTACCATCTCTTCCCTGCTCAAAGAGGAGCAGAGAAACCTGAAGCAACTGTCTGATGCCATGAGTGGGAAACCTGCACAGAACTATCTGCAGGATAAGGTGAAGAATCTGAATACGGGAAAGGATTCCATACTGGTTCACTCCAAGGCACCGCAAACCCACGAAGCGAAAAAAACTACGGTAGAGGTATTGAAGACCCGAAAGGGATTCTTCCGCCGACTTGCCGATGCCTTCAAGAAGGAGCACGCCGAGACCTTGAGCGTAAAACAGGACAGCAACCGGGCTGTCATCGATTCTGTTACCACCCCAGTAAACGTGGCGGAAAACGTGGCGACCATCCTCGACCAGATAGACAAAAAGGAGAAAGTGGCTACACAAGACCACAAGCAGAGCATCAACAAGGAGATGGAAGACCTGAAGATGGTGAACGCCAAACTCGCCCTGCGCTCCGCCAAACATCTGAGCGATGTACACCAGCGTGAAAAAGACAACATGCAGGAAGCCATCAAGAAGGCGATGGAAGCAAGAAAGCATCTGTTGTGGCAGATGGAACTGCTCGCCATCGTAGCCTTCTTTGCCATCGTCATCATGATCTGGTTTATTTGGCGCGATGCCAGAAAGGAGCGTATCTACAGGGAAAACCTGGAGGCTGCCAATGAGGAAATCCAGCGTATCATGAACCAGCGCGAGCGCCTGCTCCTCACCATCACCCACGATATCAAGGCGCCAGCTGCCTCTATCTCGGGCTTCATCGATCTGATGAAAGCCTACGTCAGCAATCCCCAGGGTATCGAATGTCTCCAGAACATCAAGAACTCTGCCGCTCATCTTTCACATCTCGTTGCCTCGCTGCTCGATTATCATCAGTTGGAGAACGGACTGATGAAGGTTCAACCTACCTCTTTCTCACCGGCACAACTGGTAGCTGAATCGGTAGAGGGAATGAAATTGCGGGCAGAAGAGAAAGGATTGGAGATTTCATTCGAATGCAAGATGAAGGGAATGGGAACTTCGGATTCTTCGGGAACTTCGGATTCTCCAATGAAGAAGGAATTCTTCCGTGCTGATGCCTTCCGCATTCGTCAGATATTGGATAATCTGGTAAGCAACGCCATCAAATATACTGACCGGGGCAGCGTTACCATCCAGGCACAGGTTTCAGAAATCCTGGGCAAGCCTACGCTTACCCTGAGCGTAAAGGATACGGGAAAGGGAATGACCGATGAGGAGAAACAGAAAGTGTTCCAGGCGTTTACGAGATTGAAGAGCGCCCAAGGCATCGAGGGTACCGGTTTGGGATTGTCCATCACCCAAGAACTGGTTTCGCTGCTTGGCGGAGAAATCATCCTCCACTCTACCCTGGGCAAAGGTTCTACCTTCATCGTCACCATCCCTATCGAGCCAGCACCAATGGAGGAGTCTCAGGAAATGGCTCCATCAGAAGTTGAGCATGATCCTTCTCCCGATTCTGCTCAAGATAAGGAAGGACAGAATTCCGATAGCCATCAGGTTACTGATATAAAGAAGAAACCGGAATTTGCCAATCACAAGATTCTGATTCTGGATGATGACAAGCTGCAGCTCCAGCTTCTCCAGGAGATGTTGCGCCGCATCGTAGGCGACACCTGGCAGGTTTTCGCCTGCAATCATGTAATGGATGCCCTCACCACGTTGCATAACGAACAGCCAGCCCTAATGCTGATGGATATTGAAATGCCGGAGATGAACGGCATGGATATGATTGCCCACATCAACCATACCAACATGATGGTGGTGGCAATGACGGCTCACGATACAAGCATCTTGGGACAGCTTCTGAAAGCAGGCTTCGATGATTGCCTGTTCAAGCCATTCAGTATGGAGAAACTGTCTGATATTCTGGGAATAGATTCCCAGCCTCAGCCCCAACTGGATGCTCTCCTCGCCTTTGCCGGAGGCGATGAAGAGGCGGCAAAGGAGATTCTCGATACCGTGAAGCAGGAACTTGCCGCACACCTCGAGAACCTGAAAGAAGCCATAGAAGAGGAATCCTTATCTACCGGCCGCATAGGAAAGGCGGCACATAAGCTCCTCCCTATCGCCACCATGATGCAGATGGGATGCCTCGAAGAACTCAAGGCGCTGTCACCTGAATACATCGGCGAGATAGAAGAAGCCGAGATCAGAGAAAAACTGAAGGTTGTGATTACGACCTTATCTGCTGCGGTGTCAGACCTGTATGCTTCTTGAAATATCGGCAGAAGAAACTGACGTCGGCGAAATGAAACTCCCAGGCCATCTCCTTGATGCTTTGCGTGGTCCGCTTAAGATGCATCTTGAGTTGCAGAATCACGTATTGGTCGATGATGGTCTTGGGGGTATGCCCCGTCACCAGGCTCACAATGTTGGTCAGATATTTCGAAGAGATATTCATCTTTTCGGCATAATAGTTCACATCTCTTGAAATCTTGTAGTCCCTCTCCAGCAGCATCATAAACCGATTGAACAATTCTCTTACCCGATACGATTTTACTTCATCTGGTCGGTATTGCGGATTGCGCTGAAGATACTCATGAAAACCAATGAAGAACGCCTTCAACTGGCATAATACCAACTGCGAGATGCAGGTACATTCCGTCTGGTCGAAATATACCTTCAATAAGCCAAACATCCCATTGATGATGTTTGTCACCACAGGGGTATCCTGCCGGCAACGGTCTTCCCGCAAGGAAGAATACACCGTCTGCTCCAGCTGCAAACTGGCTTCACGAAGCAAAGAAGGATTATATTTCAGGATTTCGGCCTGGAAACTGTTCGCTGTTTGAGGGGATTTGCAATCCCCATTTTCAGTTTGAGGGGATTTGCAATCCCCGTCAACCTTCAATTCCACTACATCATTCGGGAAGAGCGTAATCACCGCCCCCTCATAAAGTTCCCAATCCTTATAATTCACATTCAGGCTCGCCTTTCCCTTCCGGCAAATCAATATCGCTCCGTAAGTCAAAACTTGCGGACCCTCCTGCCATTCCTCCAAACCAGAGAGGAAAAGACTTGCTTCCTGCTGACTACTTAATTCAGATAATTCCATCTACACCTTATTATATATAGAGTTATTATATCTCTTTATTCCTATTTCGGTTGCAAAATTACACAAAATATGTGATATAAAAGAACTATTATTCCCAAATCGTCCATCCACTGCGAAATATTTAAAGCGATTGTTCGCTCAAAACTCCGTACCTTTGCACCCGAAATTCAAAAAGTAATGATCAATGATTAAGAACATCTTATTTGTAAGCCTTCTGCTTGCAGGAGGAACCCATTGGGCTTCGGCTCAATCACAAACCACCGTAGGAGCAGCTGCTTCCTTGCCCGTCAGCAAGAAAGAAAATATGACCATCAGCCAGCTCTTCCAGAAGGTGGAGGATAACAGCAAAAGCCTTCGTACTTCATTATCAGGAGTAGAAGCAGCCCATCTCGGCATCGAAGCGGCCAAAAGCAAGAAACTGCCCGACCTCGATGCTTCCTTCTCATTCAGCTACATCGGCAATGCGCTGATTACCGACCGTAACTTCAGCAACGTTCATGGTCTGAAATCCCCACATTTCGGCAACAACTTCTCCTTCCAGGCACAGCAGGTGGTTTATGCCGGTGGAGCCATCAATGCAGGCATCAAGCTCGCTGAACTCGGAAAGCAGCAGGCAGAAGTAGGCGTGAAACTCACTCGACAGCAAATCCGCTTCATCGCCCTGGGGCAATATCTCGACCTCTATAAGATAGACAACCGTATCAAGGTGTATCAAAAGAACATCGAGTTGACCCGCCAGCTCATCGACGACATCAAGGAGAAACAGACACAAGGCATGGCGCTGAAGAACGACATCACCCGATACGAACTCCAGATGGAAAGTCTCAAACTCGGTCTTACGGCACTCAGAAACAACCGGAGCATCCTGAACCATCAGCTTTGCAATACCCTAGGAATGAACCAGGGAAACCTGAAGGAAGAAGGAAGCCAGATGAACCAGGAGATTCAGATTATCCCCGATGCCACTATCGCCGACAAGACCTACGGCAAGGAGGGCGAGGCTTACTGGCAGACGGCAGGCACCCTGAATTCCCCACTCCTGGAACAGAGCAACAACGCCATCCGCATCGCCGAACAGAAAGAGAATATTGCCAAGAGCAATCTTCTGCCAAAAGTGGCTTTCGTTGCCGCAGATAACTTCGATGGACCTATTCTCTTCGAATTGCCACCTGTTGACAAGAACCTCAACGTCTGGTATGTGGGCGTAGGCGTGAAATACAATCTCAGCTCTCTCTTCAAGAGCAACAAGCGCATCAAGCAGGCAGCCGTAGAGACCCGACAGGCTAAAGAGGCACATGCCATTCAGGCAGAGCAGCTCAACAACAATGTGCAGGCTGCCTACGTGCAGTATCAGCAAACCTACGTAGAACTGGAAACGCAGCGAAAGAGCGTGGAACTGGCACAACAGAACTACGACGTGATGAATGCCCGCTATCTCAGCCAGCTCGCTCTGGTTACGGATATGGTGGATGCCTCCAACCTCAAGCTCAATGCCGAACTCAGTGAGGTGGATGCCCGCATCAACATCGTCTATGCCTACTATCGCATGAAGTACGTGGCAGGAGAAATTTAACAAAAACGTGGCAGGAGAAATTTAATTTTAAAAACAGAATTAAGAGTTTTTATCGAAAACTATTATCAAGAGATTATGAGCAAGAAGATTATCAAGAGAATATATAATGTAGTGATTATCCTCCTTTTCCTGGGAGCTATCGGCTGGTGTTTCAGCCATTTCTATCATGGCAGCGATGTGGCTTACACAGATGATGCACAGGTAAACCGCCATATCACCCCTATCAATACCCGTGTGCCGGGATTCATCAAGGAGATTCGTTTCAACGACTATCAGCACGTAAAGAAGGGCGATACCCTCATCATCATCGAGGATGCAGAGTTCCGCCTGCATGTAGCTCAGGCAGAGGCAGGCTTGCGTGGATCCAAGTCAAGTTCTTCGGTGGTAACCGCCAGTATGGGCACCACCAATACCAATGTGCAGACAGCGGCTGCCGGCATCGAGGAGGCCCGTGTGGATATGATGAATGCCAAGCAGGACTTCGACCGTTTTGCGGCTTTGATGAAGAAGGATGCGGTAACCCGTCAGCAATACGACAATGCCTATGCCCGCTATCTGGGAGCCAAGGCACGTTATGAGCAGGCAAGCAGCCGCAAGGCTAGCGCCGCATCAGTTCGTAATGTACAGACCCAGCAACTCGGCGGTTCCCGTGCCGGAGAGAGCGTGGCTGAGGCACAGCTCAATCTGGCTCGCCTGAATCTTTCCTATACCGTAATCGTGGCAACCTGCGATGGCGTGATGGGAAGAAAGGATATTCACGAAGGCCAGTTGGTACAGCCTGGTCAGATGCTGGCTCGCATCGTGGATGATAACGATGTATGGGTGGTAGCCAATTATCGTGAGACTCAGATGGACGGCATCACCGTGGGCAAGACTGTAGATTTCACCGCCGATGCCATCCCGGGTGTAGTATTCCATGGCAAGGTAGAAGCCCTTTCTGCCGCAGCCGGCAATGCCTATTCCATGATTCCTGTGGATAATGCCACCGGCAACTTCGTAAAGGTAGAGCAGCGTGTGCCTGTGCGCATCGCCCTTACCAAGGACAATGACCCGAAACAGATAGCCCTGCTCCGTGCCGGACTAAACGTAGAAACCAAGGTTCACATTAAATAGAATGTTCTATAAACTATAAATTATAGAAAATGCCAGGACCTCCAATGCTTCAGGGACCCTTCCGGGTTCCATCGTTCAATGGATATATTCCTCGCCGGTTACAGCCTTGGATTTATCTCCTCTTCGCCTTCATCTTCCTGATGTCGGGCGGAATCTATGGAGGAGCTATGAGCCAGGTAATGGGCGAATACAGTTTGATGAGAGAAGACGTACTCATGATTGTCATGTTCAACGTGGTGGGCGTGGCGATGCCATTCCCCTTCCTCTTCAAGATGAAGTTCCACTTTACCAACCGCCAACTCCTGCTGAATGCGGCACTGGTAGTGGCAACCTGCAATTTCCTCATCATGTGGACCGACTCGGTACCCTTGATGTGCATTCTCGCTTACATCGCAGGCTTCTTCAAGCTCTGCGGAACCTTCGAATGTATGAGCACCATCCAGTTGTGGATGACTTCCAAGCGCGATTTCACCATCTTCTTCCCCCTGCTCTACTGCATCGTACTGGGAAACATGTTCCTCTCGCCTTGGATTACCGAACACCTGATTTACATCTATCAGGATTGGCGCATCATCAACTGGGCGATGACGGGAGCCCTGCTCCTGGTGGCACTCATCGTGTACGTCACCACCCACGACTTCCGCTTCATGAAACCCCTGTCCTTCATCAGTATCGACTATCTGGGCTGCATCCTGTGGTCGGCATGGATGCTGGAGTTCATCTTCTTCTTCACCTATGGCGAGCACTACAACTGGCTCGATTCGAAGATTATGCAGATGGATGTATTGCTCTTTATATTTACCGGATATTTCTGCATCCAGCGAATGTTTCACATCCGTCACCCTTACATCGAGCCGGCGGCGTGGAAGTATAAGCGACTCATCCCGCTGCTCATCCTCTTCGCCTTCGTAGAGTTTATGGGCAGTACGCCTAAAGTGCTGCAAACCGCCTTTACGGGTGGCGTGCTGCATTTCGGCAACATTACCACCAATGTGCTCAACTTCGTGGAATGGACGGGAGCCATCGCCGGTTGCCTCTTCTGCCTATTCTGGTGCAAGGTGCTTCATCAGAAATACACCCGTCTGCTCACGATAGGCGTGGCAACGATGGTATGTTATCCCGTAATGATGTATTTCCTCATCGATCCGGGTCTCAACATCGAGGCACTCTATCTGCCCTGTTTTCTCAGAAGCTTCGGCAACGCCATCTTCTTCTGCATGCTCACCGTGTATCTGGAAGAACTGATGCCGTTCCAGCACTTCTTCATGGGATTGACGATGGCAGGCATCATCCGCAACGGTCCGATGTCGGCGATGTGTTCAGGCCTGTACAGTTTCGGGCTCCGTTATCAGATGGCAGACAACATGTCGCGCGATTTGCCCTACGATGCCACCAATCTTCTGATGCTCAGCATCCGGAATCTCTATGGCGTCACCTGTCTCATCGGCATTGCCGTGCTGATTATCTTCCTGCTCTGGGATGTACAGCCCGTGAGAAGTACCCTGAAGAAGATGCCTTCCTGGAACTTCGTGGGTAAGAGGATGAAGAAAAAGAAAGGATTTGCGAAATAGTCATTGGTTCTGCCATCGGCGTGATTATCAACCTCGTACTTCCTAAATCGAAGAAGGAAGAGGTGTAAAGAAAAAAGGGGAAAATCTTTGATTATGAGATAGTTTTCAAAGTTTTTCCCCTTTACAAGAGTAATGCCCCAACTAGATTGCAAGATTCTTGCAAATTTGTGAATCGATACAATTTACCTAGATGTTCCTCATCATATTTTATAGAGGAACCTTTATAATTTGGGCAGGAATCTCTGTCTTTGTATATTTTAGCAAGAGTTGAGCCACATTTTTATCCTTATCATCCTCATTATCTGTACAGCCTCCAATTGATCTTTCGCCAAAGGTGAAAAAATAATCTTTTGCTCTAGAAACTGCTACATTTATTAGATTGTCATTCTCCTTGATAAACTTCCACCCCTCTTGACGACCATATACAGTAGAGAATATAACTATCTTGCTCTCTGCACCTTGGAAAGTATGTACTGTTCCACAAGGAATCTTTCCAACCTTATGCTTCTTAGACACTTCTTCTAAAGCTACTTTTATCTTGTCCACCTGAGCCTTAAATGGCGTAATAACCGAAATTGTTTTTTCTATCGCAAATTTACCATCTTTCGAATATGTATTCCTTATCTCTTCTAAATTTTGGTCTATCCATTTTGCAATAGCTTCAGCCTCTTGCATGCAAATTCTACTCTCACCATCAACCTCAGAGTTCTGATGACTAACATGAAAAGACCCCATGACAGGACAGTTTGGACCTAAGAATCTATCATTTTCAAACTCATCTGGCCTACGAGGATTCAGACGTCCATGATAAACCAACTCATTGCAGAAGCTAATGATTTCTTTGTAACAACGTCTATGCTCACTAAGAAACATTCCTCTCTCCCCTTTCTTTTGAAACTTGCATGCACTTGTTGCCAAAGACATCAAGCTTGAAGAAGAGCAGTTTAAAGGAAGAGTTAAGAACTCCGATATATTTTCTATTGAATCCTTACCAAGAATTTTCTTATGCATTTCATAATCTACGATCTCACTAACAGAATACACTGGTGGTATTTGATGCACATCACCTACGACGATAGCCTTCTTGGCTAAGGCAAATGAAGGAATGGCCAATTCTGGAGCGACCTGTCCTGCTTCATCTACAATCAAAAGATCTATATTCCGCATATATGGTAACTGCTTTAAATCATCAGATTCTTTCGATATTTTCATTTTTCCCGATTGATTTGAATTCCTTGTTCTATCTAATGCTCCCCTAAAGACATCTGGCAATTTAAAGAATGTCATCACCATACAGGGTGTAATCTTTGCCATTCTATGGAATCTTTTGTCTTGGATGCTTAAATATTTATAGGTATATTTTCTTTCATCTAGACAATCATTTGCCATTAACCAACTAGCCTCATAATAATGAACTGCAAGCCAAAACATCTGATATCTTAACGTTATATCTAAAATACCATTTATTTCTTCAAGCCCCACAGCACTCAACTCACTAATACCATTTTCGGGGATATCTTTAACTTTTTTATCATCTTTATGAAGACTTTTTGTTATATGCAAAAGTTTCTCCTTATAATCGAATCCAAATTCGTTCAGACTCTCTAATAGATTCTCAAGTTTTCTATTAGAGGAATCGGGCTGAGCTTCAGATTTATAAAAACCTAAAAAGTTCAAGAACTTCTGACACAATGTCTTTTTTTTCTGATTACTATATTGAACCGTCGGCTTTTCAACAGCAGATAATATTTCTTTTAATTTCGATTCACGCTTTTGAATTTCGTCTTGAAGATACTTCATTACACCCTCCCAATAGGAGTTCTCATTAGTATTTTTTATATGATAACATTTATCACAACACTCCTGGAACGTATTCTTAAATTCCTCAAATTTTTCGTTTTCTGCTTGGCTATTATTTTTATGTTCTATACTCTCATAATCTATACCACCTTCTTTATTCGTCTTAAAATGTGGATCATTCTTCTTAGCATCAGAAGGAAAATATACCGAAAAAGAAGATAGTCCAATCCATCTTCTTTCTAACAACTTTCTCTTTTCATTCTTATCAGAATCTTCCTCTACCACATTTGCAAAAGAATCCATTATATTGGTAACAGCTTTGTTATTAGTAGAAGTTGCTACAATGATGGGAGCTTTCAGACCTTCTTTTGCATGTTTGACAAACAAATCAGCAACAACACTTTGTAAAAGTGTTGTCTTACCTGTTCCCGGAGGACCTGACACTGCTAAAATCTCTCCATCTTTCGTTTCATTCAAATGATGAAGTGATTCTCTTTGAGAAGGAGAAAGAGGCCATTTACCACTCATAACTCCTAAATGTTTTTTCATTGATTTAATATTCAATTCTCCATATAAACCTTCTTCGGTATCTTTTGAAGGAAAAAGCAACTTGTTGAGTAATAGAACCGATTTCATATTTTCATCAATATGCTCAAACAAGAAATGATATAATTCGAGTATCTTGCCATAAGCTTCCACTGTTTCATCCAAAATAATCCATGCAGAAGGATAAATCTCATAGTAACTGTTTTTCTTTTCAGAATTTTTAAGGAATGTAGAATCCCAGTCATTTTCTATCTGAAATTTGTAATATTCCTTCACCTTAGCAATATATTTATCCCAAAGAATTTCATTTTTATTGCTGATACCTTCTGTTAGATTGAAATCTTTATCTTTCCATTCACCAATAGAAACATTATTTCCAAAAGGAGCCAAAATCTCAATCGGTATCCATGGAGTCTTAGTTGTATTGACCTTTAATTGTCCATTCATATCAAGAATAGCTGGAATATAAAGAACTGGTATATCTAGTACGTCTGTCTCATGACATATCTTCCCTTCTTTATTCATTTCATCAATAAGTCTTTCGCTTTTGATAATTTTAGGCAAAACCAGCACTTTTAGATCATCTTCCTTTGTATCCTTTATCTTTTTCTGCTTATTTTTTTCATCATAGATTTGAAAAAGTTTTTCATAAATTTCTCTACCCAAAAAGCCATTTTCGAAGTTAGAAGATTCATCTAATTTCAAAGGCTTTTCCTTTTTAAAATCGATACCGCTTTTGATTTTAATTATCTTAATGAGATATTCCAATATTCTTTTTTTGTCCATATAAAACATATTTTTTAATTAACTAAAACAAAATAGTTGCGGCAAAGTTACATAAAGAAATAATAACAGCCAACTTTTTCGGCAAATATTTAGTATCACAAGGGGAAATTTAGAGATGTCATCCTGGAACTTCGTTGGAAAGAGAGTGAAGAAAAAGAAAGGATTTGCGAAATAAAAGAAAGAGATTCTTGGTATTTTCAAACTTTATTCGTATTTTTGCAAAGATTTAGCAAGCTATAAACAGAAACAAAAATCATTTTCATATAACAATAATGAATACAGAACAACTTTCTATGACCAAGAAAACCCTTGTGGGAGTACAATTCCTATTTGTGGCTTTCGGTGCAACGGTTCTGGTGCCTCTCCTGATAGGCATCGATCCGGCAACGGCTCTCTTCACCGCAGGTGTGGGAACCTTTCTCTTTCACTTCATCACCAAGGGCAAGGTGCCTATCTTCCTGGGCAGTTCCTTCGCCTTCATCGCTCCTATCATCGCTGCCACCAAGCAGTGGGGACTTCCGGGAACCATCGCCGGACTTACCAGCGTCTCCCTGGTGTATTTCATCATGAGCGCCCTAGTAAAATGGCAGGGCAAGAAACTGCTGGATAGGATTTTCCCTCCGGTAGTCATCGGACCCGCCATCATCCTTATCGGTCTTTCCCTTTCGGGCAGCGCTGTGAATATGGCTAAGACCAACTGGGTTCTCGCCTTCGCATCGCTTATCACCGCCATCCTGGTACTTACCTTCTGCAAAGGACTGATGAAGCTGGTGCCTATCATTTCGGGCGTTATCGTAGGTTACGTCATCGCCATCTGCATGGGCGAGGTAGATTTCTCGGATGTAGCAGCGGCTTCGTGGTTCTCCTGTCCGGTAAGCTTCGATACCATCACCCATTTCTCCTGGGCGCCATTTCTCTATATGTTACCCGTGGCGATAGCACCAGTGCTGGAACATATCGGCGACGTGTATGTGGTGAGTGCCGTGACGAAGAAGGATTTCGTGGCAGATCCGGGATTGCATCGCACGATGTTGGGCGCTGGAGTGGCGTGTCTACGTTCCGCCTTCCTGGGTGGTCCTCCTGAGACTACCTATTCTGAAGTAACGGGAGCGATGTCTATCACCAAGGTCACAAGTCCTGCCGTGATTCGCATATCCGCAGCCACCGCCATCTGTTTCTCTATCGTGGGCAAATTGAGTGCCTTGCTGCAGAGCATACCTCAAGCGGTATTAGGTGGCATCATGCTGCTTCTTTTCGGCACCATCGCCAGTGTGGGTGTTCAGAATCTGATGCAGAACAAGGTAGATATGAATGAAACCCGCAATGTCATCATCATCTCGGTGATGCTGACGATGGGCTTGGGTGGTGCCGTCCTCTCCTCCGGTTCCTTCGCCATTTCAGGCATCGGTCTCTCTGCCGTCATCGGCGTGATTCTCAACCTCGTACTTCCTAAAACGAAGAAGGAGGAGGCGTAAAAAGTGGGAAAACATCTATTTTCGAAGAAAAAAATGTTTTTTAATCATGGAGAAATAAACTAATTCGCAAAATATCCGTACCTTTCCTCTATAAAACGAAAATGATTTCCCTCGCACAAGGTAACTAAAACAAGGGAGTTTGCCTTTTCTTCGTAAATAAAGGCGCATGTCTCCCTTGCACTTGCTTATATAGCAAATGCGATTATCAGTATACTTTCCTCTTCGAGTTTTACTCATACTGACTTCCATAGCCTCCCACGACATTAAGTTAATTTGCAAACGAGGTCTAAACCCATCACAAAGATAATAGCTTTATCATGGAAGGTATATCATGGTCATCCGTTGTTGGCGGATTCTTCACGATCTGGTTTGAAGTCGACATAGTCTGTCTTGTCATGTAAGACATGCCATACGGCGACAAGTAACTTTCTCGCCACAGCAACAATCACCTTCATTTTGTTCTTTCTTCTCACAATTGTTTGGTGATACGAGAATCTACTGAAGAAACAGTCTTTCTGACGACTGGCAGCCCAGGCACATTGAATGATGGTGTTGCGGAGGTAGACATTGCCATGGGTAATTTTACGAGACTTGATTTTCTTGTTGGACTCGTCATTTCTTGGTCTCAGTCCACTCCAGG
>OIYP01000715.1_pt1 | contig 20192 bp, 12 predicted proteins | sample 1588261 | NCBI WGS metagenome assembly OIYP01 (sample SAMN03283293) | human gut metagenome | biome: human-associated habitat; material: feces | host: Homo sapiens | place: Peru | collected 2012
TGAACTCCTTGAGGTTCATCTCCTTGGTGATGACCTTCTTGAGGGCACGGATGGCAGCATCTACCGGACCATTACCCGATGAAGCTGCCTCGAACTTCTGACCAGCGATATTCAAGCCGATGCTTGCCACGCTCTTCACGCCCTTGCCGGTGGTAACCTGCAACCAGTCGAGCTGAACACCATGCTTATCGGCAGAATCAGCACCAGCGAGCATCAGTACATCCTCGTCGGTAACCTCCTTCTTCTTGTCAGCCAACTGGAGGAATTTCTTGTAAATTTTGTCGAGCTTCTCCTCGTCATCTACATTCACACCATTCACATGGAGGCGATACTTCAAGGCAGCACGACCTGAGCGGGCTGTCAATACGATAGCGTTATCATCCAATCCCACATCCTTAGGGTCGATGATTTCGTAAGTCTGAACATTCTTCAGCACGCCATCCTGGTGGATACCGGAAGAATGAGCGAAGGCATTGCGGCCCACAATCGCCTTGTTAGGCTGAACAGGCATGTTCATCAGGCTGCTCACCATGCGAGACATCGGAACAATCTTGGTGGTATTGATATTGGTATCAATGTTGAGGTGCTTGTGGCACTTCAGAATCATGGCGATTTCTTCGAGCGAAGTATTACCCGCACGCTCACCGATACCATTCATGGTTACCTCAACCTGGCGGGCGCCATTCAAAACACCCTGCAGGGTATTGGCAGTAGCCATACCGAGATCGTTGTGACAGTGGGTAGAGATGCATGCATTCTCGATGCCGTCAACGTGATCCATCAGATACTTGATCTTGGCACCATACTCATCTGGCAAGCAATAGCCGGTGGTGTCAGGAATGTTAACTACGGTAGCACCTGCCTTGATGACAGCCTCTACCACGCGAGCCAGATACTCATTGTCGGTACGACCAGCGTCCTCAGCGTAGAACTCCACATCCTCTACGTACTTCTTGGCATACTTCACGGCAGCTACGGCACGCTCGATGATCTCCTCGCGGTTAGAATTGAACTTATATTTAATATGGCTATCGCTGGTACCGATACCCGTATGAATTCTCTTATGCTTAGCATACTGCAACGCCTCGGCAGCACAGTCGATATCCTTTTCCACCGCACGGGTCAGCGCACAGATGGTAGGCCATGTTACAGCCTTGGAAATCTCTACTACGGAATTGAAGTCACCCGGGCTTGAAATTGGAAATCCAGCCTCAATGACATCAACGCCCAACTGCTCCAGTGCCTTAGCTACCTGAATCTTCTCTACGGTATTCAACTGACATCCTGGAACCTGTTCGCCATCACGAAGGGTTGTGTCGAAAATAAATAATCTGTCACTCATATCTCTTAAATATTTTTATTTCTCTTATTAATTAAAGCTTTTGCCCTTATAGGGGCAACATTGTGCCCTTACTTTTGGCAAGGGCGTAAAGAGCTGGGAATTAAAAAAGCCTTTCTCACTCCCATATACGGAAGTGTAGAAAGGCTCAATATATCCAAACCGCTGAACTATACGCACACCTTATCACTTCCGCCTACATGCTGCAGTCGAAGTCGAATAATAATGCTTGTAATATTCAACGCTAATGCTCTCATATTTTTCTATTTTTATACGTTATATATTTATCGCTTGCAAAGGTAATCATTTTCTCTGATATACGCAAACAATTTATAACTTTTTTAATAGAAAATCTATCAAATTGCCATTTTCCACCTATTTTTTACCCAAAATCTAGAGATTTGAGCAGTTTTTATACCAGATTATTCAGAAAAAGAACGTTCTGATACGAAATTATTATCTTTTCTCCTAGAAAGGTAACGGACCGTCAGGTCCTGTCATAGGCGGAGGTGGAATGGCACCGCTGGCAATCATCCCATCAGCAGCCCCGCTATTCATCTTGGAACCCATGATTTCACCACCCTCCTGTACTGGAGTGTAGGAATCGGTAGGATCCTGGAAGCGGGTGAACTCGCCACGGAAGTTCAAGAGTACATCTCCGGTGGCACCCTTACGGTGCTTGGCGATGATAATCTGCGCCATACCATGAAGATCGTTTCCCTTTTCATCCTGATAGATGTGATAGTATTCCGGACGATGAACGAAGAGTACCATATCGGCATCCTGCTCGATGGCTCCGGATTCACGGAGGTCGCTCAACTGTGGTCGCTTTCCCTCGAGACCCTCACGGTTTTCTACGTTACGCGAGAGCTGAGAGAGGGCGAGTACCGGGATATTCAACTCCTTGGCAAGTCCCTTGAGGGAACGGGAGATGGTGGAAACCTCTTCCTGGCGGCTACCGAACTTCATTCCGTTGGCATTCATCAGCTGGAGGTAGTCGATCATCAACAGCTTCACTCCCTTCTCTCTCACCAGTCGGCGCGCCTTGGTTCTCAACTCAAAGACGGAGAGGCCCGGAGTATCATCTATATAAATAGGTGCACCCGTGAGAGAACGGATCTTCTTGTCCAGTCGCTCCCACTCGCTTGGATCCAACTGACCGTTCAGGATCTTCTTACCCGAAATCTCGCAGACATTCGAGATAAGACGGTTGACCAGCTGAACGTTGTTCATTTCAAGCGAGAAGAATCCGATAGGCACCCCGTGATCCACCGCAACATTCTTGGCGATACTCAGCGCAAAGGAAGTCTTACCCATGGCAGGACGTCCGGCGATGATCACCAGGTCGGAAGGCTGCCATCCGGAAGTCATATCATCCATCTGCTGGTAACCGGTAGGAATACCCGTGAGTCCGCCCTTGTTCTGGGCGGCACGCTGCAGGATATCCACGGCATCCTTGATCACCGGATCAATCTGAGTGTAATCCTGCTTCATATTACCCTGAGAGAGCTGGAAAAGCTCACCCTCGGCATGCTGCATGAGTTCATCCACATCCACACCCTCATCATACGCCTGGGTCTCGATGTCGCCGGCATAATGGATGAGCTGTCGCTGCAGATATTTCTGCGCCAGGATTCGGGCATGGTACTCGATGTGGGCAGCCGAAGCCACCTGCGAGGAAATCTCCATCAGGTAACCGGCTCCACCCACCTTCTCGATGGCGCCCATCTTGGTGAGTTCATCCGTAACGGTCATGATATCCACGGGGCGCTCCTCCATATTCATGGTCTGAATCGCCTCGTAGATTTTCTGATGTCTCGGATCATAAAAGGTTTCGGGTTTCAGCATCTCGGATACTACCGAAAAAGCATCGGTATCAATCATCAATGCACCCAGAACCACCTTCTCCAACTCCACCGCCTGCGGTTGCAGGTGGGCGTAGTTGGTATCTATCTGTGTCTTGTTATTGTTATTTCTATTCTGATTTATCGGCATACTTCTTTATTTCTTCTTGCGATTTCTGGTGTTCAGCCACTACCTGATTATAGATAATCATCAAATCAGTGTAAGAACATCCATAGTTCTTCAACCATTTATAGTCTTCCTTAAGGGCTTCAAAGAATACATTCTCATCCTTTTCTACATAATAGGCATAAGCCCTGAAGAAAGGTCCCATAGCCTTTTTCGGCTGATGTTCTATCAATGCCAGGAGACCAAGCGAATAGTTATTGTAAGCCTCGGCAAGCTTGTCATTCTTCATCATCTTGAAGAAGAGATCCATCGCCTGCATCATCATATTCTTCGTATCCTTACCCTCTTTTTTCATCTTCTCGAAACTACCGAAAAGCTCGTTCACCTCGGCGAAATATTCATCCAGGCGCTGATGAGCCTTCTGGAAGTTCTCTTCCGCATATTCGCCACCTATCTTGATAAGCAGCTGTGTGAGCAAGGCTCCCGCCATCTGATTCTCCGGATGGGTATAATCCAGCTCGTAAGCCAGCGGCATCGCCTCTTCAAATCTGTTGTTCATGACGATGAACTTCAGTTTATCCAGTTTCAACTCGAAGAGTTCCTCTTCTGAGAATGAATCCTTGAACTCCATCAGCTTGTCGAAATTCTCCAGATACTCATCCATCTGGATGAGATTACGATAGCAGATGCCCAGCTGCAGATATACCTGCTTCATGTCAGGCTTTATCTTCAGCATCTTCTTGAAATGATCGACAGCCATGCAGAGACCATGATTGTCTCCTTTCTGCATACCTACCCATCCCTTCATGAAGTGCATCTCCAGCGTGTCGCATGGTACACCTTCCAGCATCACTTCAACCAGGTCAGGGAACTCGCGGCGGAAGGAATAGCGGGCTATAGCCATGCGGTACTTATCGAAGAATTCATCCTGGAAAAGAGGACCCGCCAAGACGGCATAGGCTGGTTTGTCATCATCCAGTTCGTCGAGGATAGTGAAGAGTTCATCCTTCTCTTTATAAAACTTGGAAAAGCGCAGGAGGTTGCGGATGTAGTTGATACGGATACGCTTTGCACGATGCTCTTCCGGCTCATTAAAAAATTCCTTAACAATCTCTTCCTCATCTGCAGACACGCTGCCATCTTCCTCATCCTCAGGGTCATCGTAACAGTCAACAATATTCTCCGGTATCTCATTAGGATGAGAGACGATCAGGTTTGCCAGGGAATAGGCATCGGCAGGACATGACCTTGCAGTAGAACAGAAAGCCTTGCAGAACTTTCTCTTCTCATCTACGAATCCGAGAGCCTCGGTTATATGAGGATTCTTCAGATAGAAAGGCATGAACCAATTGTACAGATGAGTAAAGAACTCTGTCTGGTCTCGTAACATTTTAAACTGCGGCAAGAGGATATCGATGCCCTTATCCATCATTTCATCCATAGAGAGCGGACTCTCTATATCTGCGTCGAGATTATCGATTCCATCCTCGTCGGTATTGATATCGACAGAACGGATAGGACTCTCTTCTTCCGAAGTTTCCTCGTCTTCATCGATTTCGAAGATATTTCGCATATCTTCATCAGCCTCCAGCAAATCGGCTACCTTATCCTTCAGGTCGCCGAGGAAACGTTTTGACAGCGATGACATGATGTCATTGGTATAGTCGATAGACTTCTGCTCGCTGAACACAGTCACGGCAAGCATCTTCTGGGCTTTTATGATTTCGGCAAGCAAGTCTGGATCATTCTTGCAATCCTCGGTCAACTGCTCTGCAAAGCTACGGAAGTCAGGATGCTGTTCGTAGCAGCCGCAATTCGTAGAAACCAGCAGCCATCCCAGGAGGGCACGCACCTTCACCTCATCGTCATCTGCCTGGCGGTAGATATCGTAGAGCAAAGTGAATTTACCCATATCGAAAACGGTGGCGGCAGAGAGCGTAATGGCACTCACCAGAAGCTGGGAGGTCAAGGAATCAACTGTAGGCGAAAGGATGGTATCTTTGACAACAGCACGTTCCTCATCATTCCAATATCCAGCAGTGACAAATCTGTCGAAAATCTTTTCGCGATACTCTTCCCACTCCTGATACAGACAGGCTGAAGCCTGGTCCTGCTCCTCCTTCGAGAGGTCGTGGTTCAGGAAAAGCATCGCCTCTCGGGAAACGAATTTCTCGAGGGTTGGCTTCACCTCTTTGATATCTATCGCCTCGCCCTGCTTTTTCAAATCCTTGAAAATACCCTGTTCTGAACGGATATCCATCTCGATATCTACCAGGAACTGGTCGAGCTCAGAAATTGCGTCGGAGACTAATTTCGCTCTACCCTCAGGTGTCGTTTCCGGGATTTTAAACTCCTTTACAGCTTTGGCATCCAGCTTGAGAAAGCCAAGCATTTCAGTAGAGATCTTCTTGCGTTGGAAGAGACTCAAACTGGCGATAACGGTTGACAGCAAACCTTGCACCAGACGGTGTATATACGGCTGATGGTTCGGACTGTTTTTTATGATAGCAAAAAGCATTGGATTGCATTCGGCGAAACGCTGCTGATGAATCATTTGACGGATTTCAACAACATCCTCCAATAACTCCTTCTGGGCCAGAACTTCTTCTGGGTTATTAGACTCTTCTGACAAATTTACTTCTTCTGACATAATTGTAGTTGTTTATTTGTTAATATCTGCCACCTTGAGATCTCGCTGGCGAGGCTCCATAGCGTGACTGTACTTTAATTTTGGCAGATTGCTAACGGTTTGGGCATCAATACCATAATACTTGGTCAGTAAAGCGGCATAGTGGTGTACGCCATTCTTATTGATGCTATCTACAGCGATGTCGTAAGCTTTCACGAATCTGTCGATTTGATTTTTTCTTCGGGGTTCCGCCTTCAGTTTGCTGCGGAAGGCAATCACTCCCAACTGGAGGTTCTTGTCTCTACTATCCGCCAGTGCCACATGCTTAGCCATTCTTGCCTGTGTGGCGTATGGCTCCGGCATCCAGGCGGCATCCATCTCATTGTTGAGGAGCATGCGCAGGCGGATGTTCAGGTCGTTGATCTGCACGCGATATACATCATACTTGGTCTTCACGCTGTCGATGACAAGCGTAGAGAGATAATCGGTGGCAGAATGACGGGTCATGGCTATCATCTTGTCAGACAGCTGCTTCAGCTCCGAGATACGCGCCTTGCGGTTGGTGATAAGCTGCCAGTACAGATTGGTAGAGACAGGATAGAAGAGCTGTGTACCCTGCTTCTGCAGGCGGGCAGCTCTCACCAGGTCGGTCACCGTACCCTCTACCCTCTTTCGGGCGATGGCTGTATCGCAGTCCATCTGCGCATTGTAGCGATAGAGATGTACCGTTACTCCCTGCTTCAGGAAGATGCTGTCCTCGTAAGCCAGATATACCGGAAGGCAATCGAGCGTAGGCATCACACCCACCTTGAGCGAAGCCCGGTCGATGCTGTCGAGTCGGGCCTTCTCCTGTTTGCTCAGTCGCAGTCGCTTCTGCTGTGAATCGCCGCAACTGGCCATTCCCAGCAGAAGTGCTGAAACCAGACATATCATGATTGAAAATTTCTTCATTGTATTTTTACTCTACATTCTTCATCGTATATACTCTGACATAAAGATTTTACTCTTTTTACGCTGTCAGAGCTTACTCCACATAAAGCACGAGTCCCTTCAGGTATTCGCCTTCAGGATGATAGATGTTGATAGGATGATCGGCTGGCTGATGCAACTGGTGCAGGATGCGAACCTTTCTTCCTGCCTGGGCTGCAGCAGTAAACACAGCGTTGCGGAAATTATCCTTGGTTACCACCTGAGAGCAGCTGAAGGTGAAGAGGATTCCACCCTTCTTGATTCTCTGCAAGCCCTTTACATTCAGGCGGGTATATCCCTTCAGCGCATTGCGCAGCGCTGCACGGTGCTTGGCAAAGGCTGGAGGATCGAGGATGATGAGATCATACTGCTGGTCGTGCTCATCCAGATACTTGAACGCATCCTCGCAGAATGCCTCGTGGCGTGGGTCGCCAGGGAAGTTGAGAGCGATGTTCTCATTGGTCAGCTCAATCGCCTTGGCGCTGCTATCCACGGAGTGAACCGCCTTGGCATTGCCGCGCATGGCATAGACTGAGAAACCGCCGGTATAGCAGAACATGTTGAGCACACTCTTGCCCTTGGCGTAATGCTCGAGCAGGGAGCGGTTCTCACGCTGATCTACGAAGAAACCGGTCTTCTGACCGCGCAGCCAGTCGATATGGAACTTCAATCCGTTCTCCACAGCCACGTCATCGGCATCGCCACCCAGGATAAAGCCATTCTCCTGGCGCAGGTCTGCCTTGTATGGCAGGGTGGTCTCGCTCTTGTAGTAGATGTTCTGCAGCTCGTCGCCCATCACCTGCTTCAGCGCCTTGGCAATCTCCATACGGCATACATGCATACCCACACTGTGAGCCTGCATCACGGCAGTAGGACCATAGCAGTCGATAACGAGACCCGGCAGGTTATCTCCCTCGCCATGCACCAGTCGATAGGTGTTGTTGTCTGGATTTCCGGCGATACCTACCGCCAGTCGCATCCTGTAAGCCGACTCCAGTCGGGCGCACCAGAATTCGTTGTCGATATCCACATCGCTGAAAGAGAGCACTCTCACGGCGATGGAACCGATCTGATAGTGACCGATGGCGATGAAGTCACCAGCAGAAGTGAAAACCCTTACGGTTTCACCTTCCTCTATATCATTGTCCATGCGCTGGATAGCGCCGGAGAATATCCATGGATGGAATCTCTTGAGAGATTCTTCTTTTCCTTTCTTTAAATATACGTTCTTATACATTATTATATTATATAGTCTTTTAAGTTCTATCAATTCTCTCATTTACGAAAAATCGAATACATCAACCTAGAACTCTACCAGCTCGTAATCGTCAGCCTTGCAGAGACGGTTGAACTCCTCGTAGATATGAATGCAGCACCATGCGTCCGTGGCGGCATATCTGCACTGAGCCTCTCTGAGCTCCTGGGATTCCCAGTTGCTGAGTCGCTGAGCCTTGCTGATTTTCTGATGGAAGAGGTTGGCGTAGATTTTCTGCAAGCTCATATCCTTGATGCCGAATTTCTTAGCCACATCCTGCAACTCGATGAAATATCCCGGCTTGAAATCGCATCTGCGATGCAACTGCAAGAGGTCATCATGCCAAGACAATCCCACTTTTGGCACCTTTTTATCCTCCAGGAATCGGATGATGGCTGGTGTCATACCCGTGAGATGCAGGCGGAAGAGATAGCAGGTATCGCGGGTACTCACCTGCAGCAGTGATACCTGGAAGTGCATACCCTTGGAGAAACTTGGTCGTGTCTCCGTATCCACACCCAGAATATCCTGTCCCAGGAGATATTCAACAGCGGCATCTGTATCTTCAGCCTTATCTATCACTATCATTTTGCCAGGAAAGAGAATTCGAGGCAAGCTATTGATAGTTTTCTTTTCGAAACTAGTGAAAATTATCTTCATTACTGCTATTTATTCATTACAAGTTGCAAAATTAGCAAAAAATCCCGAAAAAAAGGAGCGTTTCTCAATCTTTTTTGCTAATTTTGCAGTTAAATATAAAAAAGGAATAGAAAATGGCAAAGAAAAAAACATCAGGCAAAACTAAATCATTTAGTGAAGCCATTGGTTTACAATATATTTTCAACAATACGATTACCGATTTCTTCCTCGGACTCGCCTTGCTCGTAGTTGCTGTCGTCATGATACTGGCGATGATATCCTTCCTCAGTACGGGCGCTGCCGACCAGAGCTTGCTGGAGAACCTGCAGCCCGGAGAATGGACCAACACCCAGCAGCTGTTCCAGAACTACTGCGGATCCATGGGAGCCATCCTCTCCTATTGGCTGATGGCGGTGAACTTCGGTTTCCCTGCCTTCCTGATTCCCTGCTTCGTGGTGATGGTGGGTTTCCAGCTGATGAATGTCTATCGCGTGAATCTCTGGAAGTGGTTCTTCTGCATGATGGTGGTGATGATCTGGTCATCCGTCACCTTCGCCAAGTTCCTCACTCCTATCTTCGGTAGTCTCATCTTCAATCCGGGCGGAAAGCACGGCATGTTTGTGGTCCAGACCTTGGAGAATGTCATCGGTCCTCCGGGACTCACCGCCATCCTTCTCTTCGTGGCGATTGCATTCCTCACCTATATCACCACCGAGACCATCACCATCGTGAGAAAGGCACTCAACCCTATCGGATATATATCTAATAAGGTGAAATTCGAGATTACCAACCATAGGGAGAAGCAGGAAGAGGATAATGCCATCGATGAAGCTTACCGAAACGCTGCCCAGGGTGTCGTGGATGATGATGAGGAGGAGATTGACAAGAATTCCAAGACTTCTCAACCTCAGGAAACAGCCCAGAACCAGATGGCAGACCACAACGAGGAAAGTTCTCTGAAGCAGATGGCTGAGGAGCAGAAGGACGAGGATGAGAAGGCAACCTCGCCTATCGACCTCGATGCAGCCGCAGACAGCCAGCAGGCTGATGCCGACAAGAACGTGGCTGCTCCGAGTCTGATTCAGCAGCAGCGTGAACTCAGAGCACAGCGCGCAGAAAGAGAGCGCCAGGAGATGGCTGCAGCCGCTGCCGCTTCGGCTCATATCGGAATGGATATCTCTGTGGCTACCGGAGAGGAGAAGGCTACCAGCAACACCGTAAGCAATGCCGAGGTGCTCAATACGCCTATCAATCCGAAGGAGCCGTTCACAAGATACAAATACCCTACCCTCAACCTGCTGAAGAAATACGACGACCAGGAGGTGTCTATCGACGAAGAGGAGCAGAAGGCCAACAAGAACCGAATCATCGAGGTGCTGGGCAACTTCGGCGTACAGATCAAGACCATCCGTGCCACCGTGGGCCCTACCATCACTCTCTACGAGATTCAGCCTGCCGAGGGTGTGCGCATCTCAAAGATCAAGAACCTGGAGGATGATATCGCCCTGAGCCTCGCTGCCCTGGGTATCCGTATCATCGCTCCTATCCCTGGCAAGGGAACCATCGGTATCGAGGTGCCTAATGCCAAGGCAAACATCGTGAGCATGGAGAGCATCCTGAACTCCAAGAAGTTCCAGGAAACCAAGATGGAGCTGCCTATCGCGCTGGGCAAGACCATCACCAACGAGGTGTTCATGGTGGATCTGGCGAAGATTCCTCACCTGCTCGTTGCAGGTGCCACCGGTCAGGGTAAGTCTGTTGGTCTGAACGCCATCATCACATCCCTACTCTACAAGAAGCATCCTAACGAGCTGAAGCTGGTGCTCATCGACCCTAAGAAGGTGGAGTTCAGCGTATATTCACGCATCACCAACAAGTTTATGGCTGCCGTTCCGGATGAGGAGGAGCCTATCATCACCGATGTAACCAAGGTGGTGAGAACGCTGAACAGCCTCTGCGTGCTGATGGACAGCCGCTACGACCTGCTGAAGAAGGCGGGAGCCAGGAACATCAAGGAGTATAATCAGAAATACGTGAACCACAGACTGAAACTAACTGATGGTCACGAATTTATGCCATACATCGTGGTAATTATCGATGAGTTTGGAGATTTGATCATGACAGCCGGCAAGGAGGTGGAGCTTCCTATCGCCCGCATCGCCCAGCTGGCCCGTGCCGTGGGTATCCACATGATCATCGCTACCCAGCGTCCTACCACCAGCATCATCACCGGTAACATCAAGGCGAACTTCCCGGGCCGAATTGCCTTCAAGGTAACTTCGGCCATCGACTCCAAGACCATCCTCGACAGAACGGGAGCCAACCAGCTCATCGGTCGTGGTGATATGCTCTATCTCAACGGCAACGAACCGGTGCGTGTACAGTGCGCCTTCGTAGATACACCAGAGATTGAGCGCATCAACGAATACATCTGCAACCAGCCTGGTCCTATCGAGCCAATGGAACTCCCTGAACCAGCCAGCGAAGATGGCGGCGTAGGAGGCAACGGCAGCGTAGATACCCGCAACCTGGATCCATATTTCGAGGAGGCAGCCCACGCCATCGTTCTCTCGCAGCAGGGCAGCACCAGTATGATTCAGCGCCGTTTCAGCATCGGCTACAACCGTGCCGGCCGACTGATGGATCAGCTTGAGGCAGCAGGCATCGTAGGAGCCGCTCAGGGCAGCAAGCCTAGAGAGGTACTCCTGCAGGATGAGAACCAGCTCAACACATTGCTGATGCAGCTGAGAAACTCGTAATTTGAATAATACAATAAACAGTAAGGATATGAAAAAGATTTTAGCTATCGCTTTCGCAGCGATGATGAGCCTGGGCACTATGGCGCAGACCGCCCAGCAGGTGCTCGACAAGACCGCTGCCGTTATCGGCAACAAGAAGGGTGCTACCGCCAACTTCAAGCTGTCTAGCCCTAAGTATGGTTCGGCAAGCGGTACCATCACCATCAAGGGTAACAAGTTTAATGCGCGCACACCGGAAGCCATCGTATGGTACAACGGCAAGACGCAGTGGACCTATATGAAGAAGACCAACGAGGTGAACGTGAGCAACCCTACCCAGGCCAAGCAGATGTCGATGAATCCTTATACCTTCATCCACATCTACAAGACAGGATATAAGAGCAGCCTCAAGACTGTGGACGGCAACTATCAGGTGCATCTCGTTGCCAACAACCAGAAGCGCACCGTGGCAGAGATGTATATCACCATCAACAAGAACACCCACGTGCCATCGCAGATAAAGATGCGCCAGGGCTCTACCTGGAGCACCATCGACATCTCCGGCTTCAAGGCAAAGGGCATTTCCAACAATTCCTTCGTCTTCAACAGCAAGGAATTCCCAGGAGCAGAAGTCATCGACCTGAGATAATGTCAAAGCTTTTGCCCTTACAGGGCGAAAGGCTTGCATCCAAACAACCCAGGGCATCGCCCTGGGTTAAAAATCCAATAAGAAACTACGCCCTGTAAGGGCAAAAGCTTTAAAAATATATTTAAAACCAAACTAAAATGAAAGATCTCAAACCTGTCATCTCACAGTTCGATATCATCGGAACTGTAAATGAGGTAAAGCCTCTCGGTAATGGACTCATCAATGACACCTACAAGGTGACAACCGTAGAAGACGATGCACCAGACTATGTTCTCCAGCGCATCAACGACTCTATCTTCACCGATGTAGATCTCTTGCAGCACAATATCGAGGAAGTAACTACCCACATCCGCCAGCAGCTCGAAAAACAGGGCGCTGACGATATCGACCGCAAGGTTCTCACCTTCGTCAAGGCACACAACGGCAAGACCTATGTAAAGGACGAAGACCAGCAGTACTGGCGCATCTCCATCTTCATTCCTCGTGCCATCACCCAGGAAGCTGTCAACCCGGAAAGCTCCTACTACGCAGGCAAGACCTTCGGAGAGTTCGAGGCTCAGCTCACCGACATCACCGACCGCCTCGGCGAAACCATCCCTGATTTCCACAACATGGAACTGCGCCGCGACCAGCTCCGCCAGGCTGTGAAGGAAGACCGTGCCGGACGCGCAGAAGGCGTGAAGGATTTTATCGCCGACATCGAGAGTTATATGGACGAGATGTGTCTCTGCCAGCGCCTCTTCCGCGAGGGCAAGCTGCAGAAGCATGTCTGCCACTGCGATACCAAGGTCAACAACATGATGTTTGATGAAGCGGGTCGCGTATTGTGCGTCATCGACCTCGATACCGTGATGCCATCTCTCTTCGTGAGCGATTACGGCGATTTCCTCCGCACGGCAGCGAATACCATCGCCGAGGATTCTCCGGAGTTCGAGAAGATAGATTTCCGCATGGACATCTTCGAGTCGTTCACCCGCGGCTACGTGGAGTCAGCATCAGCCTTCCTTTCTCCATTAGAGATTTCCCTGCTTCCTCATGCAGCCGAGCTCTTCCCATACATGCAGGCAGTCCGCTTCCTCTGGGATTACCTCAACGGCGACCACTACTGGAAGTGCAAGTATCCTGAGCACAACCTGGTAAGAGCCCAGAACCAGTGGCATCTCTTCCTCAAGGCGAAGGAACACGAGACTGAGATGAAGGCGTTCATCGAAAAACTCTCAAAATAATCTATAAATAAAAAAATGAGTAATATTTATAAGAAATTATCTGTTGGCAACCTGATGGCAATGGCGGTAACCTTGCCCATGGTTGCCAACACAACCAACACAGCATCATCTCCCCTGCTTCCATCCGCTCCCGATGCCAAGAAGGCAGCCCAGACCGTGAAGGCTGGAGATGTACAGATTCTCAGAATCAATCCTACGCTGGTGGAGATTGTCTTCGCCAACCAGCAACGTGTCGCCGTAGATTTCTATGGCGAAAGTGTTTTCCGTATCTTCGAAGATCGTAGCGATGGCGTGATGAGAGCGCCCGAGGCTAAGCCGGAGGCGAGCATCCTGGTGGATAATCCACGCACTTCAGTAAACAAGCTGAACGTGGAGGAGAACGACAACTCCATCATCCTTTCTACCACCAAGGCACAGGTAATCTTCGACAAGACTACCCAGCTCTTCAAGATCATCAACCTGGAAGACGGAAAGACCGTGGCAGAGCAAAGCGCTCCGGCACAGTTTACACCCGAAAAGGTAACCCTCAGCCTGCGCGAACAGCCGGATGAGTATTTCTTCGGTGGTGGCGTACAGAACGGAAGATTCTCTCACAAGGGTGAGAAAATCGAAATCGTCAACACCAACAACTGGGTAGATGGCGGAGTGGCTTCCCCTGCCCCATTCTATTGGTCAACCGCAGGCTACGGCTTCATGTGGTACACCTTCAAGCCAGGTCTCTACGACTTCGGTTCTACCCACAACGGAAAGGTAGAACTCTCTCACGAATCCAAGAACTTAGACGTTTTCTTCATGGTGGGCAAGAAGCCTACCGATCTACTCGATGGTTATTACCAGCTCACCGGCAACCCTGTATTGCTCCCTAAGTTCGGCTTCTACGAGGGTCATCTCAATGCCTACAATCGCGACTACTGGAAGGAGTCTGACAAGGGCCGCACCATGGTGTTCGAGGATGGAAAGGCGTATAAGGAGAGTGCCAGCGACAAGACCGGCATCAAGGAATCGCTGAATGGCGAGAAGAACAACTACCAGTTCTCTGCACGCGCGGCAATCGACCGATACATCAAGCACGACATGCCGCTGGGATGGTTCCTGCCAAACGATGGATACGGAGCCGGATACGGACAGGAGAGTACCCTGGACGGCAACATCCAGAACCTGAAGAAATTCGGTGATTACGCCCGCAAGAAGGGTGTTGAAATCGGACTCTGGACCCAGTCAGACCTGCATCCGAAGGACAGCATCGAGGCGCTCCTGCAGCGCGACATCGTAAAGGAGGTAGGAACCGCCGGCGTAAGAGTGCTCAAGACCGATGTGGCTTGGGTAGGCGATGGCTATTCCTTCGGATTGAACGGTGTGGCTGACGTGGCTCAGATCATGCCTTACTATGGCGGGAATGCCCGTCCGTTCATCATCTCACTCGATGGATGGGCTGGTACACAGCGATATGCATCCGTCTGGTCGGGCGACCAGACCGGTGGCGACTGGGAGTACATCCGCTTCCACATCCCTACCTTCATCGGCGCCGGACTTTCGGGCATCTCCAACATCACATCTGATAATGATGGTATCTTCGGCGGAAAGAATCCGATTGTCAACATGCGAGAATTCGAATGGAAGGCCTTCACTGCGATGGGTCTGAACATGGATGGCTGGGGCAGCAATGCCAAGTATCCTCATATCCTGGGCGAACCGGTAACTTCCGTCAACCGCTGGTATCTGAAGCTCAAGTCAGAGCTGATGCCTTACATCTACACCGCCGCCCACGAGGCAGTAACCGGCAAGCCGCTGGTAAGGGCGATGTTCCTCGACGAAGCCAACCCTTATACCCTGGGCAAGGCAACGCAGTATCAGTTTATGTGCGGTCCGTCGTTCCTCGTGGCTCCTATCTACAAGGAAACCAAGATGGACAAGGAGGGCAACGATATCCGCAACGGCATCTACCTGCCTCAGGGCGAATGGGTGGATTACTTCAGCGGACATATATATAAAGGTGGAAGAATCATCAACGAGTTTGAGGCTCCCTACTGGAAGCTGCCAGTCTTCGTGAAGCGAGGCGCCATCATCCCGATGGTAAATCCTAACAACAACGTATCGCAGATAGACAACACCCAGCGCATCTTCGAACTCTATCCATACGGCGAAACCCATTACGCCCTCTATGATGATGACGGCAAGACCGAACTTTACCGCCTGGGCGAGCACGCCACCACCCACATCACCTCTTCCCTGCAGAAGGACCGTCTCAACGTACATATCTACAAGACCATGGGCCACTTCCAGGGTCAGGAGAAGAACCAGGCTACAGAGCTTCGCATCAATCTGAGCCAGAAGCCTAAGAAGCTGACAGCGAAGATTGGCGGAAAGAGCGTGAAGCTGACCCAGGTGAATTCGCTCGATGAACTCCGTAACACCGCAAATGCGTGGTTCTTCGACGAGGCCCCTCAGCTCAACCGCTTCGCCACACCGGGCAGCGACTTCGAGAAGATGGATATCCGCAAGAATCCGATGGTTTATGTGCGACTGGCGAAGACCGACATCACTGCCAACGACGTAGAGCTCCGCATGGATGGCTACCAGATGGATGATGCCGATGTGCTGCTCCACTCCAACGGTGCCCTTGCGGCTCCTCAGGTAACGATGAAGGACAGCCAGAGCCCTACCAAGGCATTCGAGCTGGTGGCTACCTGGAACAAGCAGACCAACGCCGACTACTATGAGGTAAAGGTAGATGGCGTGATTCATTCCACCATCCGCAGCACCGAATTCTGCATCGAGAACCTGAAGCCGGAGACCGATTACGAGGTGCAGGTAAGAGCCGTGAACAAGGACGGCGTTTCCGAATGGACTACCCTGCAGGCACATACTATCAAGGATCCTCTGGACGAGGCCATCCACGACATCACAGCCACCAACTCAGTAGAGGACTGGGGAGGACTAGACGTATCGAAGATGTTCGACTTCAACGAGAAGAACTTCTGGCACACCAACTATTATAAGAAAGAAGTTTTGCCATTCGATGTTACCCTGAACCTCAACGGCATCGCCAAGCTCGACAAGATTCACTATGTGCCAGCTTCAGAACGAGAAACCAACGGACAGATCCAGAAGGGTAAGTTCGCCATCAGTAACGATGGTATCAACTGGACAGAAACAGGAAGCTTCGACTGGAAGAACGAGGATGCCGTAAAGGAATACCTGTTCAAGGGCAACCCAGAGGCGCAGTATATCAAGATGACCGTAGAAGAAGCCAGGGGCGGACAAGGTTCGGGAACTGAGATGTACGTATTCAAGATGCCAGGCAGCAAGATGGAGAAGGCTGGCGATATCAACCACGACGGACGCATCGACGAGAACGACTTCACCTCTTACCTCAATTACTGCGGATTGCGCAGGGGCGACAAGGACTTCGAGGGCTACGTAAGCAAGGGCGATATCAACGGCAACGGTCTCATCGACGCCTATGATATCTCCGTGGTGGCTACCCAGCTCAAGAGCGGAGTAAGCAGCAAGAAGGTGCCAGCCGTAGAGGGCAGCATCAGTCTCGCAGCTGACAAGAAGATGTACCGGGCAGGCGAAACCATCACCCTCACCGTAAAGGGCAAGGATCTCGTATCGCTCAATGCCCTGAGCTTCGCCCTGCCATACAGCGCCACCGAATACGAGTTCATTGGAGTGGACGTGAAGGATATGGGCAAGATGGAGAACCTCACCAAGGACCGTCTGCACTCAGATGGCAGCAAGGTGCTCTATCCTACCTTCGTCAACATCGGTGAACAGCCAGCCGTAGAGGGCACCCACGAGCTCTTCACCATCAGGCTCAAGGCAAAGAAGGCATGCAAGCCAGCCTTCCAGCTCAAACAGCTGATGATGGTAGATAAATTACTGGGCGTAAAGACCGGAAAATAGTCGATTTTTAGTGAATAAACATTTAATTCTGTAAATTATCTAAAAATAATACCTATTATTTTGGATATTTTACAGAATTATTTGGTAGATAGAAATAAATTCATTACCTTTGCAGTCGTAAAAATCAATCAAACGAAAGGAAATGAAGAATACAGAAGCTTATACCAGATTGGTTGAGAAAGGCATCCGACCATCAGTACAGAGATTGGCAATCCTGGACTACCTGATCAAGCATCCTACCCACCCAAACATCGAAGATGTTTACAAAGCTTTGGAGAATAAGGTACCGACCCTAAGCCGTACCACAGTGTATAACACGCTCCGCATGCTGAGTGAGGTTAATGCAGCCCAGATGATTACCATCGACGAACATCGCGTATGCTATGATGGCAACATCGAGCCACACGTTCACTTCTACTGCAAGAACTGCGGCAAGATCATCGACCTCTTCGATGAGCCAGCACCACGGGTAACAGAGACCAAGGTGATAGATGGCAACATCGTGCAGGAGGAGCAGCTCTACTACAAGGGCATCTGTTCAGCTTGCGCCAAGAAGATGGAGAAGAAGACGAATTAACAGGAACAGAAAGCCGAAATGATTCGTAAGACAAGAGAATTAATAGTAATAAGGTAATACAATACAAGAACATTTTAAAACATTAACATTATGAAGAAGAAATTTATTTGCACCGTTTGTGGTTACATCTACGAGGGTACAGAGGCACCAGAGAAGTGCCCTATTTGCAAGGCTCCAGCCAGCAAGTTCAAGGAGATGGAAGATACAGTGGACGATGATTTGACATTCGCTACTGTACACGTTCTCGGTCAGGCATATAAGGATGGCGTCAATGAGGAGGTCATCAAGGGATTGAAGGATCACTTTGCAGGTGAGTGTGGCGAGGTAGGTATGTATCTTGCAATGGCTCGCCAGGCAGACCGCGAGGGTTATCCAGAGATTGCAGAGGCTTTCAAGCGTTACGCTTTCGAGGAGGCTGAGCACGCAAGCAAGTTTGCTGAGCTGCTGGGTGACGTGTTGAAGGATACCAAGAGCAACCTTGAGGCTCGTATCGCTGCTGAGCGTGGCGCTTGCGAAGACAAGTTCCGCATTGCCAAGAACGCTAAGGCTGCCGGCATGGACGCCACACACGATACCGTTCATGAGATGGCTAAGGACGAGGCTCGCCATTGTGCTGGCTTCATGGGTCTCTATAAGAGATACTTTGCTAAGTAAGAAAACTTTAGATCCCTATAAAGGGATTCAGGTCTCTATAAAGGGATTTAGATTCCTATAGGGAAATAATATTTCATAAGTGAAATAATATTTCTATAAGTAAATAAGGTTTCTAATGGGAAAAATATTTCTCTAAATAGAAATTATATTTCTATAAAAAAACAGGATGTCTTAACACAATTGATAGTTGTTGTGTGTAAGACATCCTGTTTTTTTATATGGCGTTTTATGTTTCTATGCAATTATGGCAGAACTTGTGTGGTACGTTCTTTTGCCACAATTTTCTGAACGCTTGTGCTTTAGAACTATTTATAAACCCGATGTCCATCTGCTTTCCATATTCATATTCGCGTGGACAGATATTACAATGAAGGTTGCAGACGTTTTCCAACTCAATCATTCCGTTCGTGGGATGAGGATTTGTTACGTCTTTTTCTTTATTAAACCAAAACCAACGCCATCTGTTATAAGAATATTTTAACAAGTCGGCATTGATTTTGGTTCGCAATATAAGTCTTTGTTATAATCTTAAACGTCGTCTGTTCAATTTTCCCATTCTGTTGTTTGTGCTTTATAGACAATTGGTGTCAGCCATCAGTTTGAACATATCGTTTTTGTATTTCTTAATTTCGTTAGGCGTGAATATTTTCTCTATCACGCCATCCTCATTAACAAGATATGTTGTGCGCAGGATGCCGATGGTCTTACGTCCACATGTCACCTTCTCGCCCCAGCAGCCGAGCTCCTGAAGCAAGGTCGTCTCTGTGTCGGCAATAAGAGGGAACTGCAACCCATGAGCGTCGGCAAATTTCTTCTGTAGGGCTTGTTTGTCTTTGCTTACACCAATAATGTCATAACCGGCAGCAGCCAACTCTTCCTTGTGTGCCTGCAACAAGCAGGCTTCTGTTGTGCATCCGCTGGTGTTGGCTTTAGGATAACTGTAAAGCACGATCTTGCGACCACGATAGTCGCTTGCCTTTATCTCTTTTCCGTCTTGGTCCATGCCAAGTATTTCCGGTATCTTATCTCCAATGTTCATAGTTGTACAGATTTTGTAAAATCAAATGTTTGTTTCTTTATCGACCCTCTTACAGGTTATCGAAGCTTACAGTTTCCTCTGTTGGAGCGTGGTGCTTCTCCTTTTCTTTCGGTTCTGTTGCATCAGGCGAGGTTTTTGTGTGCTCTATGGGGTTGCCTTCCTCGTCGAGCATAATCTCCTCTTCCACATGAATGCTGTCTGTCTGCAACGTGTCGCGCTTAGAGTGGCTGTAATAGCTTGCACAGTTGTACATGCTGCTAAGAATTGCATCGTCCTTGGGCTTTCCAAACTTGGCGTGATATTGCTTGAAGTTGGGGTCAGACAGGAGCGCCTGTACAAAATATCCGCAGATGGGGAGCGCCGTGCGGCTGCCTTGTCCGAGAGCGCCTGTGCGGAAATGGATGCAACGATACTCGCCGCCAACCCATGCGCCCACAACCAGTTTCGGACTGACACCCATGAACCACGCATCAGAGTGGTTGTTTGAGGTTCCTGTCTTGCCGCCCCAGTCGGTATCTTTGTAGCTGTCGCCCAGATATCCTCCGAAGCTCATTGACGTTCCGCCCGGCTCACGCAAACCACCCATGAGCAGTTGCTG
>OIYP01000717.1_pt1 | contig 20156 bp, 13 predicted proteins | sample 1588261 | NCBI WGS metagenome assembly OIYP01 (sample SAMN03283293) | human gut metagenome | biome: human-associated habitat; material: feces | host: Homo sapiens | place: Peru | collected 2012
GCCGCCGCCAGTCCTGCGGGCCCCGAACCGATGACGGCCACGCGCTTGCCGTTGCGGGGCCACTGATGGGGTTGCACATACTCTTCACGGAAGGCCGTCTCGATGATGGCGCACTCGTCCTCACGAATGGTGACAGGGGCGTCGATGCTCAACTTCAGGACGCAACTTTTCTCACAGAGGGCTGGGCAGACACGTCCGGTGAACTCCGGAAAATCATTGGTGGCGGTCAGAATGTCGTAGGCTTCCTTCCATTTGCCCTTATAGATGGCGTCTTGGAACTCGGGCGGCCGATTGCCGAGTGGGCAGGCCCAATGGCAGAACGGCACGCCACAGTCCATGCAGCGCGAGGCCTGCAATTTGCGTTCGCTGGAGTTGAGCGTCTGTTCCACCTCACCGAAGTCGGCGATGCGCTCATGTATTGGTCTGTATCCGGCCTCTTGCCGGGGAATCGTCAGAAAAGCTTTAGGATTACCCATGTCTTATTGTTTGCTGTTGGCGTCGTGTTTTTTGTCTAATACCAATAGGTCTGACTCTCGCTCAGTAGTCGCGCTGCACCTCGGCGATGCGTTGCTGGAGCTTGCGCATCTGCTCTTCGGCGAGCACGCGCTTATATTCTATCGGCGTTACTTGGATGAAGTCGTCGACGTAGCGGTTCCAGTCATCGAGCATCAGGCGGGCCAGCTGGCTACCGGTGTAGCGGTAGTGCTGGCGCACGAGCTCATGGAGTTCCTTGCGCGAGGCGGCGTCTTCGAGCAGCGAGAGCTCCACCATGTCCATGTTGCAGAAGTAGTCGAAGTCGTGCCCCTTGTCCCACACGTAGGCCACTCCGCCACTCATGCCTGCGGCGAAGTTGCGCCCCGTCTTGCCCAGAACGACGACACGGCCGCCGGTCATGTATTCGCAGCAGTGGTCGCCCACGCCTTCGACGACGGCAATGGCGCCGGAGTTGCGTACGGCAAAGCGCTCACCGACGCAACCGTTGATGTAGACTTCGCCACTCGTCGCGCCGTAGAGGAGGGTGTTGCCGGCAATGGCGTTGTCTTCAGCCCTGAATGCTGACCTGGCTGGCGGCATGACGGTGATCTTGCCACCGCTGAGGCCCTTGCCCAGATAGTCGTTGGCCTCACCTTCGAGCTTGAAACTGACGCCGTGGGCCAGGAAGGCGCCGAAGCTCTGTCCTGCCGCTCCTTTGAAATTCACCGTGATGGTATCGTCTGGCAGTCCGGCATGGCCGTACTTTTGGACGACGGTGCCAGAGAGCATCGCTCCGACCGCGCGGTCTGTATTGGCAATGGCATATTCGAGCGATACGTCATGGCCCAGCTCAATGGCCTCGTTTGCGGCCTTGATGACGGACACGTCTTTGACGGTCGCGATGTCATGATGCTGCGCCGAGTCGCAATGCAGGGCACTGTCGTCACTGCCGACGCGTTTGAGCAGGGCACTGAAATCCAGCAGTTCGGCCTTGCTGCCGGAGACCGCAGGCTTGGTGCCGATGAGATCCGTACGGCCCACGATGTCATTCAGGTGCCTGAACCCCATGGCTGCCAGATATTCGCGCACCTCTTCGGCGAGAAAGCGGAAGTAATTGACGACATACTCATATCGGCCGCGGAAATGCTCACGCAGTCGCGCATCCTGGGTGGCCACGCCGACGGGGCAGGTGTTGGCATGGCACTTGCGCATCATCACGCAGCCGAGCACGATGAGCACACCGGTGCCGAAGGCGAACTCCTCAGCCCCTAGCAGGGCCATGGCCACAATGTCACGGCCGGTCTTGAGCTGGCCGTCGGTCTGTAGGCGCACTTTGCCGCGCAGGCCGTTGAGTACCAGCGTCTGCTGCGTCTCGCTCAGTCCGATTTCGGGCGGGACACCGGCGTAGCGCATCGACGATGCGGGCGAGGCACCGGTGCCCCCCTCGGCGCCAGAGATGACGATGAGGTCAGCCTTGGCCTTGGCCACGCCGGCCGCGATTGTGCCGACACCGCTCTCGGCCACGAGCTTCACGCTGATTTGTGCGCGTGGGTTGACATTCTTGAGGTCGAAGATAAGCTGTGCCAAGTCTTCGATGGAATAGATGTCATGGTGTGGTGGGGGCGAGATGAGGGAGATGCCGGGAATGGAATGACGGGTGCGGGCAATGATGCCGTTGACCTTGTAGCCTGGCAGTTGGCCGCCCTCGCCGGGCTTGGCGCCTTGGGCCACCTTGATCTGGATCTCCTCGGCGTTGACGAGATATTCTGTTGTCACGCCGAAACGGCCCGAGGCCACCTGCTTAGTCTTGCTGCACAGGGAGATGCCGTCGAAACTGTCGTGGAAGCGCTCACTGTCTTCTCCGCCCTCACCGGTGTTGCTGCGGGCGCCGAGCTTGTTCATGGCCAGGGCCAGGGCCTCATGGGCTTCCTTGCTGATGGCTCCGAACGACATAGCGCCGGTGACAAAGTGGCGGACGATGTCTTCCACCGGCTCCACCTCGTCGAGGGGTATGGGGGATTGCCTGAACGTGAAGAAGTCTCGCAGAAATATGGGGGTGGGCTTGTCGTCGACCAAGCGGGTGAACTCCTTGAATTTCTTGTAACTGCCCAGACGGGTGGCCAGTTGCAGTGTGGCAATGGTCTCTGGGTTCCAGGCATGCCGCTCGCCGTCTTTGCGGTAAGAGAACAGGCCCACATGGGGCAGTAGCCCGCTGGGTTCCGTGCCGAACGCGTCGTGATGGAAAGCGGCATAGTCGCGGGCAATCTCTGACAGTCCGATACCGCCGATACTGGAGGTCGGCGTGCCAAAATAAGCGCGGAGCACCGCTGCTCCAATGCCGACGGCCTCGAACGTCTTGGCGCCGCGATAGGAGCGGATGGTGCTGATGCCCATCTTGCTCATCACCTTGTAAAGGCCCTTGCAGAGGGCCTTGATGTAGCTTTTCTCGGCGGTGTCGTAGTTCATCTGCACCTCGCCGCGGCGCACAATGTTATCGATGACGGCAAAGGCCATGTAGGGATTGATGGCACTGGCGCCGTAGCCAAGCAACAGGGCGGCGTGCATCACTTCGCGTATCTCGCCGCTTTCGACGATGAGGGCGGTCTCGACGCGCTTCTGCACATGGATGAGGTGGTGGTGGATGGTGCTGACGGCAAGCAGCGAGGGAATGGCCGCATGTGTGCTGTCGACATCGCGATCGCTGAGTATGACATAGTTGACGCCGTCCGCTACTGACTTCTCAGCCTGTCGGCACAGGTCGGCCAATGCCTCCTGCAGCCCCTCGGCACCTCGGCTGGCATCGAAGAGCATCGGCAGTTTGACCGTCTTGAACCCCTTGTAGCGGATATTGCAGAGCAAGTCGAGCTGGCGGTTGTTGAGCACGGGGTGGGGCAGGCGCACCATCTTGCAATGACTCTCGTTGGGCACGAGGATGTTCATGCCGACAGCGCCGATATATTCCGTCAGCGACATGACGAGCTCTTCGCGTATGGGGTCGATGGAGGGATTCGTGACTTGTGCAAACTGCTGGCGGAAATAGTTGAAGAGCAGCTGCGGTCGGTCGGAGAGCACGGCAAGCGGTGTGTCGTTGCCCATCGAGGCCACCGGTTCTGCCGCGTTCTCGCACATGGGGGTGATGGTGCGCTCGATGTCTTCACGGGTGAACCCAAAGGCACGGAGCCTGCGGCCATAGTCGTCGACGCTGTTCTCGACCTTGCGGCCGCTTTTGAGGGCGTCGAGTTCGATGCGGTTTGTCGAGAGCCATTGGCGATAGGGCCGCTCGGTGGCTAGCCGTTCCTTGATTTCGCCGTCGTAATAGACGCGGCCCTCCTGCGTGTCGATGAGCAGTATTTTTCCCGGTTGCAGGCGCCCCTTCTCCTTGATGGCCATCGCCTCGAAGGGGAGCACGCCGGCCTCGCTGGCCACGACCATGGTGCCGTTGTCGGTGACGAGATAGCGGGCTGGGCGCAGGCCGTTGCGGTCGAGCATGCCACCGGCGTAGCGGCCATCACTGAAGAGCAGGGCGGCGGGGCCGTCCCAGGGCTCCATCAATATAGAGTGGTACTCATAGAAGGCCTTGAGGTCTTCACTGATGGGATTCTTGTCGTTGAAGCTCTCGGGCACCAGCATGGCCATCGCGTGGGGCAGGCTGAGACCGGATATGACGAGAAACTCAAACACGTTGTCGAGCGAGGCTGAGTCTGACATCCCGGTCTGCACGATGGGGCGGATGGCCCTGATGTCGCCCAGCTCCGGCGTGGAGAGCACGGCTTCGCGGGCCTCCATCCAGCCACGGTTGCCGCGAATGGTGTTGATCTCCCCGTTGTGAGCCAGCAGGCGGAAAGGCTGCGCCAGACTCCATGTGGGAAAGGTGTTGGTCGAGAAGCGGGAGTGGACCACGGCCAGTCCGCTGGTCATGTAGGGGTGTGTCAGGTCTTGGAAGTACTCGCGCAACTGGGTCGACGAGAGCATGCCCTTGTAGACGATGTTGCGCGATGAGAGCGACACGACGTAGAAATCGCGGTCATTGATGCGTCGCTCCATTTTCTTACGGGCCACGTACAGGCGGCGCTCCAGTCCGTCGGCGTTGCCCCCTTCGGCCACAGTGACAAATATCTGTTTGATGTCGGGTTCGGTGGCGCGGGCCTCGCGTCCCAGAATGTCCGAGTTGACCGGCACTTGGCGAAGGTGCATCAGGGTCAGTCCCTCGCGCTCGATCTCTTCGGTGACCACACGCAGGATGTTCTCCTGCAGCTTTGCCTCCTTGGGCAGGAAGATGAGCCCGGTGCCATAGGTGCCCTTTTCCGGAACGGGGATACCCTGCAAGAGAATGAACTCGTGCGGGATCTGGAGCATGATTCCGGCGCCGTCACCGGTCTTGTCGTCTGCGCCTTCTGCGCCGCGGTGCTTCAGGTGCTCCAGTACCGTGAGGGCGTTGTCCACCAGTTCGTGCGATTTGTTGCCGTGAATGTTGACAATCATGCCAACGCCACAAGCGTCGTGCTCGTAGTCGGGGCTGTAGAGCCCGCTGACGGAATGAAGGTTCAATGGCATAGCTTCCATGCGGTTAATGTCTATTCATGTCCGGGAGAAACTCCCTGCTGTTTGTGATATTGACTGCAAAAGTACGAAATTACTTTCATTCTATTCATTTGTCGGCCTTTTATTTTTCAAAAGGATAGATTTTAACGCGAAACCCTTCTTTTTGGCTTTCGTTGCGGCAGGTGCTGTGCCAAGGGCCATTGGCCTTTTCGCTCCGTTCGGAGACTGGTACGATTAAACGCTCAGGGAACGCAAGCTAAAGAGTGCGTTCCCTGAGCGGTAACAGTGCAAAGGCGCTTTGTCAGCACCCCGCCAGCCGTTCAGGCCGGCTTATTTCCCCTCGACGGCCTTCGGTGTCCAGCAGTCGAAGAAGCGGAGCACCTTCTTGGCATCGTAGCTCCTGCCGGCTTCGAGGAAGCTGCTGTCCTGAATATGGATCACCTTGCCTCCGGCATCGAGAACCACCAATACGGGAAAACCGAAGCGGCCAGGATTGCTGAGACGGCGCATCAGCGGAACCGCAGCGCCATGGCGGGGATAGTTGACGTGGATAAGGACGAAGTTGTCGGCGATGGTGGCGGCTATGGCGCTGTCTTTGGCCACGAAGTCGGCGAAGCGCAGGCACCAGGGACACCAGTTGCCGCCCACTTGGGCCATGACATATTTGCCGGCGGCACGGGCTTCGACGAGGGCCGAGTCTATCTGGGCCATGGGGTCGATGGTCTCATCGTAGACCTTGGCCACTTGGGCGTCAGTGTGCCAGGCGGCGGAGAGGGTGAGAAACAGGAGAAGTAAGTATCTTTTCATGGTTATTGTTTGAACCCCAATCGGTCATTAGACCGTCATGGGATAGCTCTAACATTGGTCATTGGCTTTTCGTATGCTTTTCTCCTTTTGCCGGCATCTTTTCATTCCTCTTTCTGTCGTATAGCCCGCTATACTCCTTCAAGAGAGAATAAAAATCTACCTATCAAAAGTCTGAAAATCATCACGAAATCTAATGACTGATTTGGGTTGAAGGCATGGAGGCGTTGTGTGTTCATTGTCTCAGAATGTCGTCAAGCGTCTTTCGGCGCTTGGCTGGGGCTGTGTCGGCGGGAAAACCGATGGGCAACAGGGCGATGGGAACCTCACTGGGCGAAAGCCCGAGAAGTTCGTGGCAACGTCTGGCGTCGAAGTTGCAGATCCAGCAGGTGCCGAGCCCCTGTTCGGCGGCGGCGAGGCAGATGTGCTCCGCGATGATTGAGGCGTCGATGTCCGCATGGTTTTTGCCGTCGGCTGGGCGTACCCAGGCCTCATCGGTCATGACACTGACGACGATGATGGCTGGCGCGGTCTTGAGCCAGTCGCGGTTGTAGCAAGAGCACAGGTTGGCAAGTTGCCCGGCATCGGTCACGTAGCGCAGCCGCCAGGGCTGTTTGTTGCAAGCGGAGGGAGCGAGGCGGGCGCACTCCAGAACATAGTCCATTTTCTCTTGAGGCACGGCCTCCGGTTGGTAGGCGCGGCAGCTGTAGCGTGCGGCGCAGAGTTCTTTGAATGTCATCATTACACTAGCTGTTGGTTGCTGCCCCCGGCCACACCGTTGTGACCGGGCGGTTTTGGAGGCAAAGTTACGAATTTGTCGGCAACAATCCGCACTGCCGCATAGCGAAGCGGTAGGCTTTTGCCCGGCACGGGCCTGCACCTTCATGCGGGGCATACCCGCACGGCCGTATGGAGGGGACGATGGGCATGGCCCGGCCTGCCATTGTGCGGCAGGGGCCATAAAGATAGTGCCTTGTTGCCCGGCGCCTCACTTTTTTGTCCCGGTTGCCGAAATGGCGCCTTAACCTCTTTAACCTTTGGGCGGGTTCCGCGTGTTAAAATGGGAATCTGGTGAAACTGCCCTAGGGCTAATTCGAACTAGCCCGGAGCAAATTTTTCCGGGGCTAGGGCAAGTTTCTCGAAAAAACGGGTAAGTTTTCGCCATATGCTGGCAATATTGGTCGTCGCGGGGTACAATAAAAGGGCATCCGTGCGGATACCCCTTTCCCTCTACCGCAAAGTTAGTGCTTTCTGCGGGCAAAAGCAAGCTGTGTTAAAGCCGAAATTTTCTTCGAGGCAGTATTGTCTGTTCCCAGAAGCCCGCATCGTGAGGTCTATCTCTTGAGTGTGCCCTCCAGCTCTTCGATTTCGTGGCGGAAGCCCTTGTCGATGGAGAGGCGGCGCGTCACTTGGTTGCAGCCGTGGAGCACGGTGGAGTGGTCGCGACCGCCAAGCAACCGGCCGATTTGCGTGTACGACATCTGCGTGTATTTGTGGCAAAGGTGCATGGTGAGCTGGCGCGCTTGGACGATGTTTTGCTTGCGGGTCTTGGAGATGATGTCGCGCTGCTTGACGCTGTAATGGCGGCAGACGGCGCAGAGAATGTCGTCTGTCGTGATCTCATGTCGCTCCAAGTTGACGATGCGCGAGACGATGCGGATGGTCAGTGGCAGGTCGATGTCGCAGTTGTCGACCACACTGTAGGCCATCAGGCCGTTGATGATGCCTTCAAGTTCACGCACGCTGCTGTTGACGTTCTGCGCGATGTACTGCACCACTTCGACGGGGATTGTCAGGCCGTCGCGCCGTATCTTGGACTGTAGGATGGCCTTGCGGAGTGTGATGTCTGGCTTCTCCATCTCGGCCACCATGCCCCACTTGAAGCGCGTCAGCATGCGCTCCTCGATGCCCTCGAAGAGTGATGGCGGGCGGTCGCAGGTGATGATCAGCTGGCGGCGGTTCTGCTGCAAGTGGTTGAAGATGTGGAAGAATGCCTGTTGTGTCTTGGCTGTGGTGATCTCCTGGATGTCGTCGATGATGAGCACGTCGATGGACTGGTAGAAGTTGATGAAGTCGTTCGACGTGTTGTGAATGATGGCATCGGTGAACTGTGTCTTGAAGAGGTGGGCGGAGACGAAGAGCACGCGTTTCTCTGGGTAGAGCTCATGCAGGCGCAGGCCGAGGGCATTGACCAGATGCGTCTTTCCAACGCCCGACGGCCCATAGAGGAAGAACGGGTTGAACGTGATTTGTCCCGGCTTCTCGGCGATGGCGTAGGCCACGGCGCGCGCCAGTTTGTTGCTCTCGCCCTCGACGAAGTTTTCGAAGGTATAGCAGGCGTTGAGATTGTGCTTGACAGGCGGTTGCTGGGGCAGGGTCTGTGGGGTCTGCGGGGTGTGGACGCCACCGCTCCTCTGCTGCCGGCGCATCTGCTCCTCCTGCTCCCTGCGCCATTGGGCGATGATTTCCTCGTTGCGCCAGATGAGCTGCGTCTGCTTGCCGAAGACCTGTTGGAGGGTCTGGCTGACCAGATCGCGGTAGTTGTCGCGGATGTATTCGCCGACATACTTGGTGGGCACACTGACCGTGAGCCGCCCCTCCTTGTAGTCTACATAGGTGAGCGGTTCAAACCATGTGGCATATTCCTTGCCCGGGACGTTGGCCTTGATCTGGCTGAGGCAAAGCTGCCACTTGTCTGCTGGAGAGAGAACCATGTGTGCTGCGGTCTTTTTGCGTGGTTGCATTCGGCAATCGCGTATGCAAAGGTCAGACTTTTTTTTGACCCGTGCAAGAGCTGGCGGCTGGGCCGGTGACCGTGCTCAGGATAATTTTGTGTGTAACAGTTTCTTAATCCGACAACATTTTTTCGGCAGCGGTCAGTCTGCTTGGGACGGCATGGCGCATTCGCTGGCGATGTCGTTGGCCAGGGCGATGAACGTGTCGATGTCCAGTTGTTCAGGACGTTGCGTAAGCAGGGGTCGTGCGAGGAATACGGAGTGGTCTGCCGCAGCGTGTCCGGCTTCGGCGTCTAGGGCGGCGAGGAGCGGTTTGAGCGAGCCACGCATCATCTTTCGGCGCTGGCCGAAAGTGGTTTTGACGACACGGCGCAACAGGCACTCGTCGCAGCCGCACGCCATGCGGCCGTTACGCGTCAGGCGGACGACGGCGCTCTTCACCTTGGGAGGCGGATTGAAGACGCCAGGCTCGACGGTGAAGAGATAGTCGACGTCATACCACAGCTGTATGAGCACGCTCAGGATGCCATAGGCCTTGCAGCCCGGCTGTGCCGCCAGCCGCTCGGCCACCTCTTTCTGGATCATGCCCGTGCAGCACGGTATGAGGTGCCGGTTGTCGAGCATCTTGAAGAAGATCTGGCTACTGATGTTGTAAGGATAATTGCCCGTGAGGACGAAGGGACGTCCGCCGAAGGTACGGTCGAGGTGCATCTTCAAGAAGTCGTCCTCGACGATGTTGTCTTCTAGCTCAGGGTGTGTCTCTCGGAGATAGCGCACGCTTTCGAAGTCAATCTCCACGACCTTCGTTTCGCGGCCCTTGGGCAAGAGATACTGGGTGAGTACGCCCATGCCTGGCCCCACTTCGAGAATGGGAATGTCGGGGCAGGCGTCGACGGTGTCGGCGATGGCGCGTGCCGTGCCGAGGTCGGTGAGGAAATGCTGGCCGAGAAACTTCTTCGGCCTTACGTTCTTGATCATGCGGAAAGACGGTGTGTGAAGATGAAGGTGGTAATTGGGGCACAGACGCACTGGCGGCGCGTCTGTGCCAGGCAGGCGTCGGCCAAGTGTTATGGGCGGTCTGGGACAGCTGCGGGAGGAAAAACCGAAATAAATTTGGTCGTTCCCCCGCCTTGTCTTAACTTTGCCCTATGCGAGCGGCGGGGCGCCGCTTGCGTTCACTGCAAAATTACTAAAAAACGCCGCAACGCCTTGGCTACGATAGTAAAAAAAATACTGAGTTTCTGCCTGCCCTTTGTCTTGGGCATCGCCATATTGTGGTGGATGTACCGCCGCACCGACTGGACGGCTTGCGTGGGCTATCTTCGGCAGATGAATTGGGGATGGATGCTCTTCTCGCTGATATTCGGTGTATTGGCGCAGCAGGTGCGCGCGTGGCGCTGGAAGATGGCGCTGACGCCACTTGGACTGCGGACACGGCGCCGTGTCTGTGAGGACGCCATATTCCTGTCTTACGCCTCCAGTCTGGTCGTTCCGCGCATCGGCGAGGTGGCGCGCTGCGGCACGCTCAAGCGCTATGACGGGGTACCCTTTGCCAAGGCCCTGGGCACGGTGGTCACCGAGCGCGTCGTCGACAGCCTGCTCATGTTGGTGCTGACCTTGGTCGCCTTCATGCTCCAGTTGAAGGACTTTCTCCACTTCCTCAAACAGACCGGCACGGACTTCGGCAGCTCCTTCAGCCGCTACACCGACACAGGGTTTGTCCTGACCGTTGTGTGCATTGTCGCCGTGGTGTCGCTCGCCGCCTGGCTGCTGCGCCGCTTCTCCATCTTCAGTAAAGGCAAGGACGTCGTGCGCAATGTTTGGGCTGGCGTCACGTCGCTCCGCCATGTGCGCGACCTGCCGCTCTATCTGGCACTCTCGTTGGGCATATGGCTGTGCTACTATCTCCATTTCTATACGGCCTTCTTCTGCTTCGACTTCACGTCGGACATCTCCCCTGTACGGGCATTCCTGATCTTCTGCATCGGCACGTTTGCCGTCATCGTCCCCACGCCCAATGGCGCCGGGCCGTGGCATTTCGCCGTCAAGACCATGCTCGTGCTCTACGGCGTCAGTGAAGAGCCCGCCATCATGTTTGCCCTCATCGTCCACTCGATACAGACCTTCGAGGTCATCCTCCTCGGTGTCTTCGCTTGGATAGACTTGACACGGCGCCGCCGGTTGCCACCGGAGACCATAGTAACGCCATGAGCGGCGCCAGCCTCACTCACATCGCATCAAGCCATCTCATACACCTAATTATATACACATCATGAGCGAAATCAAAGATCTGCAACCGCAAGCCATCTGGAAAAACTTCTATCTGCTGACGCAGGTGCCCCGTCCGTCGGGCCACTTGGAAAAAATACAGAAGTTCCTGCTCGACTGGGCCAAGGATAAAGGCGTCGAAGCCCATCTCGACAAAGCCGGCAATGTCATCATGCGCAAACCCGCCTATCCGGGCATGGAAGACCGCAAGGTCGTCACACTGCAAGGCCACATGGACATGGTGCCACAGAAGACAAAGGACTCCACACACAATTTTGAGACCGACCCCATCGAGACCTACATCGACGGAGAGTGGGTCAAGGCCAAGGGCACAACCCTCGGCTCCGACGATGGCATGGCCGTAGCCACGATCATGGCCATCATGGAGGACGACAGCATCAAGCATGGCCCGCTTGAAGGCTTTATCACTGCCGACGAGGAAACCACCATGTACGGTGTCAACCATATGAGCGGCGACTCGCTCGAGGGTACAATCCTGCTCAATCTCGACAATGAGACCGAGGGCGAGATGGTCATCGGTTCGGCCGGTGGCGTCAATATGACCGCCACACTTGAATACAAGCCCATTGACACTGACGCCGCTGACGCCGCCGTGCGTGTCACACTCCACAACCTGCTCGGTGGCCACTCCGGTCTGGAGATCAACGAAGGCCGTGGCAATGCCAATAAGATGATGGCTCGCCTAGTCCAGGACGCCATCGCCAACTTCGAGGCCTGTCTGGCCGAGTGGAAGGGTGGCAACATGCGCAATGCCATTCCGCGTGAGGCCGAGGTGGTGCTGACCCTGCCGAAGGAGAATGTGCCCGAGTTCAAGAGTGTGATCGACGAGTGGCGCGAGACCTTCCGCGGCGAGTATGGCCACATTGAGACCGGCTTGCAGCTTGACTGCGTCGACGTGGCACTCCCAACCCAGATTGTCCCCGCCGAGATACAGGACAACCTCGTCGACGCCCTCTGCGCTTGCCACAACGGCGTCTATCGCTTCATTCCCGAAGTGCCGAGCATCGTCGAGACCTCGTCCAACCTGGCTATCGTCGAGATCGGTGGCGGACAGGTGATGTTTAAGATCCTCATCCGCTCTTCGCGCGACTCCATGCGTGAGTGTCTGGCCGAGACGCTGGAGAGTGCCTTTGCCATGGCCGGCATGAAGGTGGAGCTCAGCGGCGACTATCCGGCTTGGCAGCCCAATCCCGACAGTGAAATCGTGGAATTGATGAAGGAGGTGTATCGCGAGCTCTTCAACAAGGAGAACCTCGTGCAAGTGGTGCACGCCGGACTTGAATGTGGCGTCATCGGTGCCCACAAGCCCGGCATGGACATGGTCAGCTTCGGCCCCACGCTGCGCTCGCCACACACTCCCAACGAGCGGTGCTTCATTCCCAGTGTTGACAAGTACTGGCGCTTCGTCCTCACTACGCTCGAACGCACGCCGAAGAAATAAGACTGTCTCGCCGTGAACGGCAATGGCAAAGGGCTGTCCAAACGGGCAGCCCTTTGTTTGTTCTGGTGCTCCGGATGAGGGACTTTTCCATGCACGGCCGGAATAAAAACTGCCGTCGGCTTACGCCGTTTTGCCTGAAAAGCATTAACTTTGCACGCGAAAACAAATCACTCACAGCATCATATCGTAATGATCAAATCTCAAGACATCAAGAAAGGCACTTGCATCCGCATGGATGGCAAGCTCTACTTCTGCATTGACTTCCTCCACGTGAAGCCCGGCAAGGGCAACACCATCATGCGCACCACCCTCAAGGACGTTGTCAGTGGCCGCGTACTCGAACGCCGCTTCAACATCGGCGAGGCCCTCGAAGACGTCCGCGTGGAGCGCCGCCCTTACCAGTACTCCTACGCCGACGGCGACCAGTACCACTTCCTCAACCAGGAAACGTGGGACGACGTGGTCATCGAGCGCGACCTTATCACTGGCGTCGACTACATGAAGGAAGGCGATGTCGTGGAAGTGGTCAGCGATGCGTCGACGGAGACCATCCTTTTCGCTGAGATGCCGGTCAAGACACAGCTCAAAATCGTCTACACCGAACCGGGCCTCAAAGGCGACACCGCCACCAACACCCTGAAGCCTGCCAAACTCGAATCTGGAGTGGAAATCCGTGTTCCCCTCTTCATCAATGAGGGCGAGACCATTGAGGTCGACACACGCGACGGTTCCTATCTCAACCGCGTCAAGGCTTGACGTGAAGCAGATTTCAGATGATTAAAAATTGTGGGCCATATTCGCAGAAAATGCGCGTATGGCTTTTTTCTTAGACTGAAACCCAGACCAAGCCCCATCAACAACCCTTATATGAAACATCAACTCATGACCATGATGCTAGCCACGGCGGCGGCCTTCGGCGCTGAGACTCCGACTGAGGCCCAGACTCAGAAAGACAGTTTCCGCTACACTGACGAGCGCTTCGCAGACATACAGATGCTGCGCTACAAGGTGGAAGGGTTCGAGCAGCTGTCACTGCGCGAGAAGACTTTCATCTATTACCTTCAGGAAGCCGCCCTGCAGGGCCGCGACATACTCTTCGACCAGAACGGCCGGTACAACCTGCGGTTGCGCCGTCTGCTTGAGGCCGTCTATACTGACTATGCCGGCGACCGCAAGGATGCCTTCTACACCACGTTCGCTGTCTACATGAAACGTGTGTGGTTCTCCTCTGGCATTCACCACCACTACGGCTGCGAGAAATTCATTTCCGACTTCACCGCCAACGTGCTGCGCACCGCTGTCAAGCAGTTGCCTGTGGAGAAGTTGCCGCTGGCTGATGGGCAGACCGTCGACCAACTTTGCGACGAGCTCTTCCCCGTCATCTTTGACCCTGCCGTGATGCCCATGCGTGTCAACCAGCGTGACGGCGACGATCTTGTGCTGACGTCGGCTTGCAACTACTATGCCCCTGGCATCACCCAGGCCGAGGCTGAGGAATTCTATACCCAGCGCAAGGCCCCGCTCGACCCACGCCCCATCATGATGGGCATGAATAGCCGGGTGGTGCGCAATGAGGACGGTGAATTGACAGAGCGTGTGTGGCGTGTCGGCGGACTCTATGGTCCGGCCATCGAGAAGATTGTCGACGACCTGCTCAAGGCGCGGCCCTATGCCTGCACACCGCAGCAGGAGCGTGTCATCGACCTCTTGGTGGAGTTCTACCGTACCGGTGACCTCCGCACCTTCGACGACTATTCCATCGCTTGGCTGAAGGACACGGCCAGCCTCGTCGATTTCAACAACTGCTTCACTGAGAGCTACGGTGACCCGCTCGGCATGAAAGCCTCGTGGGAGGCCATCGTCAACTACAAGAACATAGCTGCCACCGCGCGTACGGAGAAACTGTCGGCCAATGCGCAGTGGTTTGAGGATCATTCACCGGTGGATCCCCGTTTCAAAAAGGAAAAGGTGCGCGGCATCTCCGCCAAGGTCATCACGGCTGCCATTCTCGGTGGCGACCTTTACCCCTCGACAGCCATTGGCATCAACCTGCCCAACTCTGACTGGGTGCGGCGTGAACACGGTTCAAAGAGTGTCACCATTGGCAACCTGACCGATGCCTACAACAAGGCTGCGCACGGCAGCGGCATGGATCGCGAGTTTGTCATCGACGAGGCCACCCGCAAACTCATCAACCGGTACGGTGACGCCTGCGACGATCTCCACACGGACCTTCACGAGTGTCTCGGCCACGGCAGCGGAAAACTCCTGCCGGGCACGGATCCCGATACGCTAAAGGCCTATGGCTCTACCATCGAGGAGGCTCGCGCCGACCTCTTTGGCCTCTACTATGTGGCCGACCCCAAACTCGTCGAACTCGGCCTGACGCCCAACCTGGAGGCCTACAAAAGCCAGTACTACAGTTATATGCTCAACGGACTCATGACACAGCTGGTTCGCATCAAACCCGGTGGCACCATCGAAGAGGCCCACATGCGCAACCGGGCCCTCATTGCCCGCTGGGCCTACGAGCATGGGCGCGACAGGCACGTCGTAGAACTCGTCAAGAAGAAAGGCAAGACTTACATACGCATTAACGACTATGAGGCGCTGCGTGGGCTCTTCGGCCAGTTGCTTGCCGAGATACAGCGCGTGAAGAGTGAGGGAGACTATGATGGTGCTCGCCGCCTCGTAGAGGACTACGGCGTTAAGGTGGATCCTGTGCTCCACAAGGAGATCCTTGAACGTTATGAGCAGCTGCACCTTTCGCCTTACAAGGGATTCATCAATCCTGTCTACAAGGCTGTGCGTGATGCTGATGGCAACATCACCGATGTCACCATAGACTACACCGAACCTTACGACCAGCAGATGCTCCGCTATAGCCGCGACTACAACAATCTGCCCGACATCAACAACTGACGCGTCGATTAGCTGGCCACACGCCATGTAGCAGTGGGCGTTAGGGCATAGCAGCCTGTAAAATGAAGAAACCGGAATCCCCGGATCGGAACGTTTTGTTCCGGTTCGGGGATTTTTTCGGTTCGCCGCTGTCTGCCGCTCCAGAAATGTGCTACTCAGGAAAAGTGTCATCCGAGAAACGTAAGCCCCAGCTTATAGCACCTATGCATACCACCAATGGGCCGGCTTCCGTATGCAGCGTTATAGTCCTCTTTCTTGTGGATTTGTCCATCTGGTGTACAAAAAAAACACGCAGACGAATATTTTTTCTTGTTAAGCAGTGGCCACATGCTGTAGATTTTGTATATTTGCGCGTGCAACCCACCTTCGCAAAGGTCTAGGAAGGGCCTTTCGGGGTGGAATGCACACATAGAAGGCGTTTACTTTACGCTTTGTCTTTGGCTCATCGTAATCTGGTAAATTACATATTCCCGTCAAAGTCATTGCAGTGGTAGATGTCTACGGTTGGTATATCCACACCGCCAAGGTGGTCTGCCTTAAACCGGCAGTACCGCCGAGGTGGCAATATATACCTCAACGTGGGCTTCTGCACTGTTCGTTTCTACGGGATAGGCATTACCAGAGCCTCGATGAGTGGGACGGGCAGCAAGTACGAATCCCACGTTTTTTATGTACCAAACTCTATAACAGAAAGGATCCAAGGGGATTGGATCGCCTAAAACTATTGCCTAATGGATACGAAACAGAAATTCGATCTATGGGTTGACAAGGTGATGGCATACGCCGCAGAGGCTGGTCCTAGGATTGGGCGCCATGTGGCAGCGATGCAGAGTAAACCCTTCTTTGATCGGCAGAGTGACATTCTTTTCCTCGGCATCAATCCAGCCGAGGAGGGCTCGTACAGTTCGGGAAGCGCGGCAGACGCGCGTGGGCGTTTTTATGTAGGAAACTGCTTCCCACCTGAAGTGTGGCACAATCGTTGGGATTGGGTGTTCAATCCGGAAAGCCCAGATAATGCCTTCGCCAAGGCCGGTTGGGGGGAGGCTGTGCGACCAGGCAGATACCTATTCTTCAACGTTGTTTTCTTCGGATCACCTCACGGCGGAACGGATATAGCTGCCTATAATGATATTATCCACCACTGTGTAGGATTCTCCGCTGAGGCCATCACTGACATTTTTCGTCCCCGCTGTGTCATCTGCTTTTCGGTTCCCAAGGTGTTTGACCGGTTGAATAGCGTCATGCACTTTGACAACGTGCAGCGTATTGAACGCATCATGCGTGCTGATGGTACGCCAATGGTGCATCGTGTCATGAGTGGCGAGAAAGACGGCATACGCTTCTACGGCATACCCCACTTTACTGGGTATTGGCGCGTCACTAAGGCTGATTTTGACGCCATCGTGGCGGCGATTCATGAGGATTTGCTTCGAACCCTAAGATAATACCGAATTGTACTGAGTGCAGCATGTCAATGCAGGGTGACAGTCCGAGCTGCCGATAAGGGTGTACTCGGGTAGGCTTGTCAACCAAGGCCTTCTCCGTTGAACCTTTATTATGCGTTCAAGAAAGAAAAATTCTATTCATGGCACGGGGCCTAGGTGCCTAGGAAGAATCTGTATATAGTATTCACCTGGTCTAATCATATTACCAACCAATTATTCTAACTCCCTCTACAAACATTCAATTATGGAAGATTCAAAGAAATGTCCGTTCTGCGGCAGCGAGATCAAGGCTGACGCGAAGAAATGCCGTTATTGTAAGCATTGGATCAATGACGGTGAGCCTAGCCGTGACGCCGGCGCCACAGGTGCATCTGCGCACATCCACCTCCCCAACTCCGACGGCTCGGAGATAGAGCTGGAGGAAGCCATCATTGAACCATTCAAACTGGCTTTTCGCAACATCGGCTGGCTGTTCCTGGTCGTACTCGTCTACTGCTGCACTTCGTGGATTCCTTACATCAACATTGGCACGACCATAGCCATGATAAACCTTCCCGCAGAACTTGCGCGGGGCCAGAGAATACGCATTAGCTATATCTTTGACCCGAAGTTTCGCAAGTATATGGGAGAGTACTTCACCCTTTGGGGGACGATGTTTCTGGCTTTTATCGTGTCCATACCGTTTGCCAGCATACCTTACATAATCTTGCAGTATGGTTGGGCATTTGCGCCTTATCTACTCATAGACAAGGAGATCAATCCAAGCGAGGCCCTAACACTGAGTACAAAGATCACTTACGGTTATAAGCTCAAAATGTGGCTTTCAGAATTGGTCATCGGCATATTGCTTTCCGTGCTGCTGGTTGTCAGTGGCTTCCTCTTTATCATTCCGTTATTGGTAACTATCCCCTTTGCGATGACTGTGATGCTTGCCCACGCGGCGGTCTTCTACAAGCGGCTTGTTGTCGATCACGAATGATTGGTACTTTCAACCGTGTTTTCATAAAGCGGACCTGTCCCACATGAAGTGGGCAGGTCTGACTTTACAATTGATACATTCAATGATATGATGAAAAAATGTAAGTTTTGCGAGGAGCCGATACCGGCCGATGCCGTCATCTGCCCCTTTTGCGGTGAACCACAGGGTAAGCCGACAAGAACCTGTCCATATTGTGATGAGACAATAGACGCGGATGTCACGCATTGCTCAGTGTGTGGCGAAACCTTAGAACCGTATGATTCGAAGTCTGAAGGACGAATGGTTTCGCCCGCAGCTTCGGACTCAGAAAATATGGAGCATACTGATGATGGGAAGATTGTTTCCGCCGCACCTGCAAAGTCTGAACAAGGCCCCGAACAGCCAGACCTGGCTCGGGAACAGGTGGAAACCACGATGCCGGCCGCTCCACAGGAAAGTGCCAGTCACCTTTCTGGCACGGAGATGGATGCTCCGATATCCTCAGAAGGCGTATCCTCAGAAGATCCTCAACAAGATCCTGCACCTGAAGAACCTGCGGCCACTATTGTTGAGGCGTCCCATGGTAGTAAAAGTAGAGGGAAAATGGCCCTCGGCATCGTTGTCGCTTGCTTACTGATGGCTGGGATAGGAGTGGCTGTTGGCTATTTCATAGGTCAAGGTCGTAAGGCTCAGAAGGACAAGTATGAATTGGCGACAAATAATCGTGATAGTCTCCTTGAAGATAAAGCCGACGAACATCTTTCTATGGATGAAGCGGAATATGAAACGCTTTCTTCAGCTACGCTCTTGACTGAGGATCCAGAAAGAGTCGATACGTTCCCGACTCAGGATAATATTGAAGAAGCCGATATTCCGATGCCGCATGGAGCCGAAATGTCAAGTGGCGGTGATAGAGGACGGTATGCTTTTGCTTCTGAAAGGTTGTTGACAGAGGAAGATTTAGCCGGCCTGTCTCCTTATGAACTGAAGATTATGCGTAACGAGATATTCGCTCGCCATGGGTATATATTTAAGACTAAGGATATGGCTGAGTATTTTAATGCTCAGTCGTGGTATACACCTTTGTCCTCTGATGTCGCCGACGATCTCAGCGAGGTAGAGAAGGCGAATATTATGTTCATCAAGTCCCATGAATTAAAATGAAGCCCACCATATAATGAGACAATTCATATGCCTTGCTGCACTGTTGGTCTACATGGCTTGTAGTTCATCTGTATCACAAGAGAAGGTGTGGACAGGGGAAAAAGATATTTGTAATGACAGCTTAAATCGCACAGGGGAAGAGGATAATTCCATCAATGACACGATTCCTGCAGGAGCTTATGCATTGATTAAAGCTTATCCGAGTCTGATTAGGAGCTATAAGGATAACAAAATTATTTTCACCGATGGAACGGAAATGCAGTATGACGATGGACGGGAAAAAACTTACTTGGAACGTCTTGACGATTCTGATATAGAAGATATGTTCTTCAATCCATACAAACTTTCCACGGATAGGCCTGGTTATCTTGAAGATGCGGGGCGCTCGCGTTGTGATAGGCTGTTCAAAAAGATTTATGGCGCGTCAGCGGTACAGGTGCAGGCTAAGCTTGTTCGGGTAAATTGGTTTGGCCAAACTGTGAGGTTTACCTCAGTAAATGGTGCAGATAAACAGCTTAAAAGGGTTGCCGTTGAGATTTCAAAGCATCCAGAATTGCTTAAATATATGAAGTGTTCGGGTACTTTCTATTGGCGTAACGTGCGTGGGGCGAAACGCATGAGCGCACATAGCTATGGTATTGCGATTGACATAGCAGTTTCCTATTCGGATTACTGGTTGTGGAAGAATCCAAGAGCGAAGGAGACCGATACACTTGCATATGCTAATAGAATCCCACGCAAAATTGTTGAGATATTTCAATGTTATGGCTTTATTTGGGGAGGAGCATGGTATCATTATGACACTATGCATTTCGAATATCGTCCTGAATTGCTCATTCATGCTGGCTGAAGTTCTAAACATAGGAGAATGCTATACTTCCTTCTTGCCGACCCGCCCCCCCGCCCGGAGCCCGATTTTCACGCACTCCATATATATAATAAGGGAGCCGTCCCGCAGGCCTGAAAAAAGTTTTGTGTCCGGAACCCCGCGCAACACTTTGTGCCACAGTGGATTGTACACACTCCGTACTTCCCTTCTGGAAAAATGTTTCAAAAAAACTTCGCGGAAGCCTTGGCCGGAAAGGCGGAAGTGTGTAATTTTGCACTCGCTAAACGGGACGAGGGGCAAGGCCCCGGGCCCGGGAGGCGAGAGAAAGCGATCTTTGAAAGGATTCACATAAGACAATTCAGTAGAAAAGTACAAGGGTGTCCGCCGCGCCCGGAAGGGAACGGCGGACAAGCAAGGTCGAAACAAGACGACCGTCAATCACCTTTTACCAGATTGCGGAGCCTGGGCGCACAACAGAGAACAAACAAGACACATACATACAATGGAGAGTTTGATCCTGGCTCAGGATGAACGCTAGCTACAGGCTTAACAC
>OIYP01000724.1_pt1 | contig 20102 bp, 17 predicted proteins | sample 1588261 | NCBI WGS metagenome assembly OIYP01 (sample SAMN03283293) | human gut metagenome | biome: human-associated habitat; material: feces | host: Homo sapiens | place: Peru | collected 2012
GGCAAATTTAAAAGGAAGGTTCGTCTGCCGTAGCAGATGACACCTTCCTTTAATGACTGAATTTTCTGTTGTCCGCCAACTGATCGGCACCCGAAGTCCGATAAGCAAACTGGTTTTTCCGTTGCCAGCCAACTGTCCGGCACCCAAAGTCCGGAAAGAATTTCGGATTTTATGTGTCAGTCCACATGATAGGCATATAGCCCATCTACTAACTATAGTATACACAGACGAAGCAAATTATGCAACGAGTTTATAAAGATTTAATCAGAAATTTTCTGAAAGAAGTTGAGAACATTGAAGATAAAAAAAGTGGATGTCAAGCCTATGGTCATTCTCACAAAGGAGAAAGCCAAGATTCATTCTCATGAGCCAAAAGGAGCGAGGATAAAGGGCAGTAACATCTATACAGTAGAACGTGGTCCTAAGATTGCTGGAGCAAAAGCAGCAGAAACAACGGGTAAGAAATCATACAGGAAGAGTACAGTCCATCAGGCAATCATTATTTTTCAGATAATCACGCATCATTTTTCTCATTGCTGCTTTTTACGGGCTGTCTTTTCTTCTTGCCATAAAAATAACCTCCAAACTGAGTAATTTTATCTTACATCAGTTTGAAGGTTTACACAAACTTTTGGACGCTCCCGCCGGACGTTTCTTTATCTACGGGCTTATTTTACAGCCCCTTTTTTCTATTATTTTATTTCAGTTTATCGTATACTTCATCAGATACCGGTTCGCACCATTCGTTTTTGCAGTTTTCTCCAGGAACTTCCACTGCAATATGGGAAAACCAGCTATCTTTTTTCGCTCCATGCCAGTGCTTTACCTCTGCAGGAATAGTGATCACCGTACCCGGTGTCAGGCTGACCGGCTCTTTTCCCTCTTCCCGGTACCATCCCTCACCTGCTGTACAGATCAAAAGCTGTCCGCCACCTTTTGTCGCATGATGAATATGCCAGTTATTGCGTCAACCCGGCTCAAACGTAACATTTGCCATAAATACTGCACAGTTCTTTGGATCTGTCAGTGGATTCAGATAAGAATTACCGATAAAATACTGTGCAAATCCTGTATTCTCCGCTCCTGTTCCAAATACGTTCTGTTTTTCAAATTCTTCTTTACTTGTAGTCTTCATAATAAAATTACTCCTTTCCGTCGACGAATTTTATCACTTGCTTCCCCACCGGAAGTACTTATAAATTCTACAACCTGAAGTGGACTACAAGTCAAGAATTTTTTACTAATTTACAAATTTTACAGCCGTACCATATGCAATAACTTCCGCGGCTCCCTGCATAACTGCAGAAGATGCATAGCGGATATTTACAACCGCATCCGCGCCAAGACTTTCTGCTTCTTCCACCATACGTTTAGTGGCAAGGGCTCTTGCCTCATTCATCATTTCATTGTATGCCTTTAATTCCCCACCAACTAATGTTTTGAAACTCTGTGTAATATCTTTTCCAATATTCTTGCTCTGGATCGTGCTTCCCTTTACCAGACCGAGCATTTCTAAATTTTTGCCGCTGATATAATCAGTATTTACTAAGATCATCTTCTTCTCCACTCCTTATCTCATTCACACGTTCTACAGTTACCGCAAATGCTACTCCTGCCAATGCCAGCGGAATGATTATCATAAGTATTTTTACTATGACTGCAATATCCGGGATCAGCACAAATGCGGCAGCAATTGCAACGTAATACACGATCAGAATAATCGCAATAATAATCGGAGCTATCATTTTACTGCAATGTTCTTTCTTCATAACTCCAGCCTCCTTTGTGTATTATCTGATTAATACAATAATACATTTAACAGCAGATGTCAACTACAAATCAACACAAAATATCCCCATTCCCAGATGATATCCTCAAAGCTGTTTTCCAGATATTCATAAATATCCTCTTCCTCATATCCCATCATGCGGGAAATCACAACGATATACTCACGTAGATTCTCATAAGCAAGAGCTTCCTGTAAAATAGATTTTTCATTCGAAAACTTATTTTCCATGCCAAGCAGCCAGTACAAAAAAAATGCATGCCGGATCGTGGCATATTCCATGGCGATCCACTGCACCTGCACGACCATCTCTTCTATATTGCCCTCCGGTTTTAAACTGTCCGCATATAATTCCATCAAAAGAAATCGGCGCATCAGAGGCTGGTATTTCAAAAAATGTACTTCAAACTCCTGCCATTCTTTTACAACCTCCTCCTTGATTCCCTGTTCCGACAACTGTTCTGCAAGCTGTGCCACTGGCTCTAAGTATTTTTCATACAACCCTTCCCTGCGGTAATTTTCTGCAAGATCAAGGAATAATTCGTTGCGCTCCTCAATGGAATACTGCGGGTTCTGCTCAATGTCATCGATAGTCTTTGAAAGTTCTTCGAGAAATCCGTCCGGATACGATTTTACCGCATCATTTACCGGCTCCTTTTCCACCCGTTCGTATAGATCAAGCAGTACATAAAAAATCTTCATCAGATCATGTTCCGGCGTATGTGCATCATCTTCCATCAGCTTCATCAGAAATGCACGTAAGTTCACAAGCGGAGCAAGTTCCCGGTAGGCAGATGCATCCATTTCCCCGGAAAAAGAAATATGATCTCTTTTCCATAACAGATCAACGACCGCCGGACAGGACGGCATCAGGGAATATTCCGTAACATCTTCATTAAATGTATGAAGCTCCCTTGGAAAAATCTGACAAGTCTGTGAAAGTATCTCATCCCCATAGGCAAGGACTAATCTGCACAATTTTTTTTCATTTAAAAACGGACAGTTTTTCTCTTCATTTAACCCTATAACTCTGCTTCCATCCTTTTTTATCACATACTCACTCAGTTGCAACTTTTTTTCCTTTGTGTTCAGATCCTGTCTTTTCTGCACGCAGCTTTCTCTGTTTACGCCATTGCTGCAATCAGCCACATTCTGCCTGATCAGGCTTTCCTCATACATCCCGTCCGGTATACATGTGTGTTTCCACTTTTTAAAAGTAACATCATCCACCCCGATCTTCCACTCCCTGCAGCATGTAAAGCTGCACTGATCTGCAATACAGGTAAACTCCTTATAATAATCTGGCTGCATTTTCCACATCTCCCTTCTTAAAATATAAAATGCCATTTCCAGAAAGTGTTTTATTGTTATGAATCACCTTCTGAAAACGGCATCTGAATTATTATAAAATCTTTGTCGTCCACTTCGAGCAGTCCCACACTGCATTTACCACATCCTGATAGAAATCAGGTTCATGACAGATCAAAAGTACTGCCCCGCGGTATTCGTTTAAAGCACGTTTTAATTCATCTTTTGCATCCACATCCAGATGGTTTGTCGGCTCGTCTAAAAGCAGGATATTAGTCGTGCGGTTCATCAATTTGCACAAACGTACCTTTGCCTGCTCACCACCGCTTAGCACACGCACCTGACTTTCGATATGCTTTGTCGTCAGTCCGCATTTTGCCAGTGCTGCACGCACTTCATACTGTGAAAATGCCGGAAATTCCTCCCAGATCTCTTCGATACAGGTATTTTTATTTTCACCCTTGATCTCCTGCTCAAAATAGCCGATCTCTAAATTTTCACCCAGTGTAACTTCCCCGGAAAGTGCCGGAACAAGTCCTAAAATACTGCGCAGCAACGTAGTCTTTCCGATACCGTTTGCACCGACCAATGCGATTTTCTGACCACGTTCCATAGAGATATTAAGCGGCTTTGATAACGGCTCATCGTAACCGATAACAAGATCTTTTGTCTCAAAAATATATTTTCCCGGTGTCCGTCCGAGTTTAAAATCAAACTCAGGCTTCGGACGCTCTGCGGCAAGCTCAATCACGTCCATCTTATCCAGTTTTTTCTGGCGTGACATTGCCATATTTCTCGTAGCCACACGTGCTTTGTTGCGCGCCACAAAATCTTTTAATTCACTGATCTCCTGCTGCTGTTTGCGGTATGCAGCCTCAAGCTGTGATTTTTTAACTGCATAGACTTCCTGAAATTTATCGTAGTTTCCTACATAACGGTCAAGTCTCTGATTTTCCATATGATAAATAATATTTACTACATCATTCAAAAACGGAATATCATGTGAGATCAGGATAAATGCGTTTTCATATTCCTGCAGATAGCGCGTCAGCCACGCAATATGCTCTGCATCCAGATAGTTTGTCGGCTCATCTAAAAGAAGGATATCCGGTTTCTCTAAAAGCAGTTTCGCAAGCAGGACTTTCATACGCTGTCCACCACTTAAATCCGAGACATCATGGTCAAGACCTAATTCCAATAATCCAAGTGCCCTCGCAACTTCTTCCACTTTGCTGTCAATGACATAAAAATCATGCATCGTCAGCATATCCTGGATCACACCAAGTTCCTCCATCATCGCATCCATCTGATCCGGATTGGCACTGCCTAACTGATCGCAGATCTCATTCATACGTTCTTCCTGTTCGAACAGCCATGCAAATGCTGACTTTAAAACACTCTCGATCGTCATTCCCTTCTGCAGCGTGGAATTCTGATCCAGATAACCGGTGCGCACATTTTTTGCCCACTCAACCTTTCCCTCATCCGGCATCAGCTTTCCGGTAACAATATTCATAAATGTGGACTTTCCCTCGCCATTGGCTCCGACCAATCCGATATGTTCCCCCGCAAGCAGACGGAACGAAACATCCTCAAAAATGGCACGGTCTCCAAAGCCATGGGTCAGATGTTCAACATTTAATATACTCATATTTTTCTCCATTTCTATTGTTATAATAATGATGTCAAGGTTCAGAAAACGTCTTTACCACTTACTGTATGTTTACATTCAGCATCTCTTCTGTCTTATGGTATACATGACGGTATGCCGGGAACAAAAATGCATCTGCAAAAATCCATGCGACAGGGCTTGCAAAACATGCTGCCGGGAATCCGAACATCGGCACTAATGCAAATCCGACAAGTGTTCTTGCCACCATCTCGCATACACCTGCAAGGATCGCAAATTTACTGTATCCCATTCCCTGTATCAGGAAACGGACGATATTAACAAATGCGAGTGGAATATAAAATGCGCTGTTGATAAATAAAAACAGGTATACATTCTCAATGACTTCCACCTCAGCACGTTCCACGAAGAACAGCGCAAGATTCCTTCCGGTCAGTGCGAGCACGCCAAATGCAATGACCGCATACCCGATTCCAAGCATGGAACACGCCTTTAATCCCTTTGAGATACGGTCCATTTTCTTTGCACCGACATTCTGTCCGCCATAAGTCGCCATCGTTGATCCCATTGCATCAAACGGACAGCAGAAAAACATACCGATCTTGCTTCCTGCTGTCATGGATGCAACCGCATTAGATCCGAGGGTATTTACCGCACTCTGTAAAATAACACTTCCGATTGCCGTAATCGAATACTGCAGTCCCATCGGCACGCCCATACCACAGAGTGTTTTCATATAAGAACTGTTCCATCTGCGTTCATCCGCATCCGGATGCAGTATCTCAAACTTCTTCCAGCTATAGATCAGGCATCCGATTCCTGATACTGCCTGTGATATCACTGTTGCAAGCGATGCACCTGCCACACCCAGATGAAGATTTATAATAAAAACAAGGTCCAGTACAATATTCATCACAGATGAGATCACCAAAAACACAACCGGCGTCTTACTGTCTCCCATGGAACGGATGATCGCTGAAATAAGGTTGTACAGATACGTTGCCGGTATCCCCGCAAAAATGATCACAATGTACAGGTATGCCCCATCGATAATGTTGTCCGGTGTACGCATCAGCTCTAAGATAGGACGGCAGAATACTACCGTAACTATCGTCATAACAACTGCAAAAACTGCAGATAAATAAACAGCATTGACCATAAATGCACGTAATCCTTTGTAATCACCGGCACCAAATTTATGTGCCAGGGGAATCGCAAAACCATTGCAGACACCCATGCAGAATCCGATAATCAAAAAGTTTAATGATCCGGTAGAACCTACTGCTGCAAGCGCATCCACACCAAGAAATCTTCCGACGATCAGTGTATCTACCAGATTATAAAACTGCTGAAACAGATATCCAAACAAAAGTGGAATGGAGAAACCTAAAATCAGCTTCATCGGAGAACCATTCGTCATATCTTTTGTCATATTTCATCCTCTTTTCCCTTATATTTCCCCACAATGTTTTTCAAAAATCTCAAAGAAACTGTCTGTCTGTATACCATCTGTGGTATCTAATGTGAGCGCATCCCACATATCTTTATTGATACTGGAATCTAAACCTGCCACAAACTGGTTATAAACATCATCAAATGCCTCTTTTTCTCTTTTTTCCACGATATTCGACTTGTTTGCTTCTGTCAGTTCTTCATTGTATTTATTCAGACATTTGATAAAGTAAAAACCTTTGTCTGTTGCAATCTTAGACGAAGTCTGACCGTTATCGAGATTAAATGCAACCTCTTCCACCTCTTTTGGAAGCTCATCCCGCGCAACCGTGGTCTGTATGGAAGACAGTTCATTATAATTATTTGCCACAGATGCAAAATCATCCCCACGCTCTAACTTTGCAGCTACATCATTTGCCTTTGTACTGTCCGCAACAAAGATCTGCATGATCTCGATCACACGCGCCTCGTCATCACTTACTTCCTCATTCACACTATTCGTCAGTGAATTGTAGAGTTTTTGGGCTAATGCGTAATGCTGGTAATATTCGCTGATATCACTCTCTGTCACATCAAGGTAAGTGCCTTCCTCCTGGGATAATGATGCATAATACTCTGCTGCAGCCTCTGATATTGCAGAAAGCTCATCCTCTGAAAGTGCAACTTCCCTTGACTGTGCAAGCAGATCCATACTGACCACCTGCGTAAGTTCTTCCATTGTGATCGCTTTTATATACTTTACGAGGGAATCATCCCCAAAATCATGTTTCCAGAGATCCACCCCATACGCTGTTCCGTAGATATTCTGGTAGTTGGTCATATACACCCTTGCCTCTTTTAAACTGCAGACAGTTCCTTCGATCCTGAATACCTGACGGTCATTTAATATATTTGAAACCACAATATTTTTATTGCCAATGCGGCATCCGCTCAATAACAGTGACACACCGCACAGTACAGCCGCAACCCTTGTAAATTTTCTCTTCATCCTGTTTACCCGATTTTATGAAATCCTTACTGTTCCATTAATTTTAAGATACTTCTTGCAACGGAAATTCCGTTTGCGGATGCCTGCTGCAATCCTCTTGTCACAGATGCACCGTCGCCGATCGCACGCAGTCCTTTCACGCTTGTCTCAAAATCAGAGTTGACCACTACCTTATTGGAATAAAATTTCACTTCCACACCGTAAAGCAGTGTCTCATCACTTGCAATACCCGGGGTTACCTTATCAAGAGCCATTAACATTTCCTCAATATCGACCATGATACGATGTGGGAATACTAAAGAAAGATCGCCCGGTACCGCATCTTTTAAAGTTGGGATCAGGTTATTCCTGCAGAGACGTTCCTCTGTTGTTCTTCTTCCTCTCTTGAAATCGCCAAACGTCTGAACTAAGATTTTTCCATCACAGAGCATATTAGAAAGCTGTGCGATCTGTTTTCCATATTCAATCGGTGTCTTAAACGGTTTGGTAAAGTTTTTGGAAACGAGAATCGCAAAGTTGGTATTGTTTGTCTTTAAATCCTTGGACTTATATGCATGACCATTTACCACAGCAAGCCCGTTATCGTAATACTCTGTTGCAACCTCGCCGGATGGATTGGTACAGAATGTACGTACTTTATCATCAAATGTCGGGGTATGGTAAACCAGTTTTGCCTCATAGAGGTTCTGGTTTAAAAACTCCATGACCTCATCACGAACCTCAACACGCACACCAATATCTACCGTACCTACCTTTGTTTCAATACCATGCTGTTCGCAGATATGTGAAAACCAGTCTGCTCCTTCACGTCCAACCGCGGAAATAACCTCTGAAGCTGCATATTCTTCATCTTTTTCAGTAATGATTCCTTTGACCTTATTATCCTCAATGATAATATCCTTGACCATGGTATTAAATTCCATCTCAACACCCTGCTCTAACAGATGCTCCTGCAGTCTGGAATAAATCTTGTATCCCTCTTCTGTTCCAAGATGGCGGATCGGACATTCGATGAGTTTTAAGTTTGCGTTGATCGCTTTTCTGCGGATCTCACGGATCTCTTTTTCTTTGTCCACGCCGTAAACTTTTGTATCTGCACCGAATTTTAAATAAATATCATCGGATTCTTTTAATAATTCTACCGTTTTATCATAACCTAAAATTTCCGGCAGATTTCCGCCTACATCCGGAGAAAGTGACAGTTTACCGTCAGAAAATGCACCGGCACCGGCAAATCCGGTCGTGATGGAACAAGGCTTACAGCCAACGCAGACTTTCGTCTTACGCTTCGGACATTCTCTTCTTTCGATCGGTCTGCCTTTCTCGATCATTAAAATTTTAAGATCCTTTTTTGCATGGATCAGTTCATATGCGCAAAAGATACCGGATGGTCCGGCTCCTATAATAATTACATCGTATTGTTTCATTATTTTTCCTCTCTTACTTTATTTCTGTCGTTGTTCTTCTGTACTCTTGCATTTAACACCATTGTTCACGTATACTGCGTGGTCAACAGTGCTTTTCCCCTTACGCTTCCACGATCAGGTATCTGCCATCCGGAATTGAAAACACTTCCTCAGCCTCTGCTAAATCTTCATTGCTCATTCCTGCAATGTCAGCACCCTCATCTTCAAAATAAGCACGGACTTCTTTGATATTTTTACAGACAACTGCCATGCAGTCCTCTAAAAACTCTTCTGCTTCTTCCGGCGTTTCTGCAACTTTTTCTTTCAAAAGCTGTAACTGATTTTCCAAAAAATACTGTACTACCACTTCATCGTACATAATGATCCTCCATTTTCATGTGTAAAATTTTTCACTGCCGGCTTACCATGTATATGGGTCAATTCCAAGCAGGTCAAGTTCTCTGTAGATTGCTGCGACCGGAAGTCCTACCACATTATTATAGTCGCCGTCGATTTTGTCAATATAAATTGCAAATTTTCCCTGGATTCCGTATGCTCCAGCCTTATCTGACGGCTCTCCTGTCGCAATATAACGCAAAATTTCACTTTTCTTTAACTCTCTGACAAAAACGTCAGTCTTTTCGTAAAAAATATGTTCCCCTGCCCTGCCTGACTGAGCAATAAATACAAAAGCAACGCCGGTATATACCGAATGACTCTTTCCTGACAATAAAGAAAGCATACGGTATGCATCTTCGTCATCTTTTGGTTTTCCTAAAATTTCACTGCCCGCGGCAACAATGGTATCTGCACCGATGACTAAAGTATCCTGCGGCGTCATTAAATTCTGGTGCTCATTACCATACGTTTTCAACATGGATGCAACTTCTCTTGCCTTTCCGGCTGCAAGTTCCATAACAACATCTTTCGGTTCTTTCTTTGTAATGATCTCTTCTCCCTTTGCCGGACAGATCTCGAAGTTAAGGCCGATCTGTTCTAAAAGTTCACGGCGTCTCGGTGACGCGGACGCTAAAATGATCTGTGACATGTTTTTTCTTCCTCGTCTTTCTATAAGTATCTTTTCTGCTTCCCTGACTTTATGCAGAATTTAATTTTCACACCGGGATCACTTTTCCAAGCCGGAAAGAATACAAAAGTCTTTCCTTTACTTTAAGTGGATTCCCCTGATCATCCGTTTCATTTTCATACACGCGGTTTAATGCTTCTCCATACAGTTTTAGCTGTGCCGCATAGCGTTCTGACAGTTCTTTTTCTGTATCTACACGGTCTGTTTTATAATCCAATAGGACAATACCATCTTTTTCGATCCAGAATACATCAATGATTCCCTGGATCAATGTCAGTTCTTCTGATACTTTTTCCAGAACTGTTGTATGTTCTGCAAAACCAAAAGCCTCTAACTGATCATCTGAAAATCCCATGACAAATGGTTTCTCACGATACAGTTTTCCACTTTTTTCCGCTTCACCCATCCGCTTTCCAACACCTGAATTTACAAAGTATTCCACCTGTGGAATACGGATAAGTCCTTTCATTTCCGGTGTGATCTGCTCATTCTCCAACATACCTGCAACCTGTTCTTTCGCAGACATGCCGGAAGAAAACTGATAACACTCCATAATGCGGTGCATTGCCGTACCGCGCAGTGCTCCAAGATTGACCTCCTCGCTTTCCTGCTCTATTTTTCTTGCAAATGCAGGCACATATGGCACAACCTCTTCTGATTTAAAAACAGGGACGGACTCTTCTTCTTTTTCAAATGCCTCCCGCATGGCACGGTGCTTTAACTCTGACACGGAATATTTATTTTTCCTGAGTACATCATTTTCATATGCATAATGTCTGTGAAAACGCTCCGAAAACTGCTGCACCTTTTTTTCATCAGCCTGCGCAGCCTTTTCCATACAGGCAGACCGGTTCCAGTCATCTTTGATCTGCATTTTCAATTCTTCCTGCACCAGTTCTGCCGCCGCGATCAGGCGTATCTGATATTTATCCTTATAAGATGCAACTGCGGGTAAGATCCAGTCTAAATAACCTGCCGCACTCTCACGCCCCAGATAGGATAAAAGCTCCTCCGGAAACGCTTTTGCATAAGCGATCGTCTCTTCTGCTTTTTTGAGGCTTCCGGTTATGATCAGTTTTTCTTTCGCCCTTGTAAGTGCCACATAAAGAACACGCAGCTCCTCACCTAAGTTTTCCATATCAATCTGCTTTGCGATCGCACGCTTTGCGATCGTCACGGATTTTACACGTTTTTTTCCATCCATATAGTCTAAACCGATACCAAGTTCCGGGTGTAAGACCAGACGGCTTCTCGTATCCTGCCGGTTAAAATTTTTCCCCATTCCGGCAACAAATACGACCGGAAATTCGAGCCCTTTGCTTTTATGGATACTCATAATGCGCACCACGTTTTCATTTTCTCCGATCAGATCCGCCTCACCGAAATCCACATCATATTTCTGCAGTTCATCAATATAGCGCACAAAATGAAACAGCCCCTTGTAACTGGTATTTTCATAGGCGATTGCCTTTTCCACAAGCATCAGAAGATTGGCACGGCGCCTGTCTCCGGCAGGCATGGCAGTGGCATAATCCCCATACCCTGTCTCTTTTAGCAGCAATTCAATTAATTCATGAATCGGTGTATCCGGCACAAGCCGGCGCAGTTTTTCGTAAGTAGTATAAAACCGGTATAGCTTTTCCTCCGAAGCATCCCGGTTCTGCCCCGGCTGCTCCTCTTCTTCCTGTTTTAAACGCTCACATTCTTCCAAAACACATTCATAAAACCGTACTTCATTGTCTTTCAAACGCAGTTTTGCAAGTTCTTCATCCGAAAGTCCCCCGATCGGTGAACGAAGCACTGCCGTAAGTGGAATATCCTGTCTCGGATTATCTAAAATACGCAGCATGGAAAGTACTGTCTGCACCTCCACAGTGCTGAAATATCCTGTTGAGGAAACCGTATGCGCCGGAATACCCGCATCATTTAACACAGCCGCAAAACGGTCTGCATACCCGCTTAAGCTGCGCAGCAGAATGACCATATCCGAATACTGCACCGGGCGCAGTTCTCCGGTCGCTTTATCGATCACAAGCTGCGTTTCCATAAGCTCTTTGATCCGCTTTGCGATCATCCTTGCTTCTAACAGCTTCTTATCATCTGCTGCCGAATCCTCTAACAGTTCATCATCCCCGTCTGCCAGTAAGATCTCTGGCGTAAACATATCCGGTTCTTCTTTATAAGAAGCTCCCGGATAAAGAGCTGCATCCGCATCATATTCCACATTTCCAAGATCACGCTTCATGATATGGTAAAAAATATCATTGGAAAATTCAAGTACCTCGTTTCTGCTCCGGAAATTTTTATGCAGGTCAATGCGCTGCATCTTTGCATCCGAAAGACTGTAATTATCATATTTTCCCATAAAAAGTTCCGGTCTTGCCAGACGGAAACGATAGATACTCTGCTTGACATCCCCGACCATAAAAAGGTTGTACTCGCCACGTTCTTCCCTAGAAATTGCCCGCAGGATCGTCTCCTGCACCTCATTGCTGTCCTGATACTCGTCGATCATGATCTCTTTGAAATTATCCCGGAACTCCTCCGCGGTCTTTTTGACCTTTCCGGTCTCTTCATCCACAAATATGTTTAGCGCAAAATGCTCTAAATCATGGAAATCCACCAGATTTTTACGTCGTTTTTCCGCTGTAAATGCCTCATCAAATTGCAATGTCAGACGGACTAATTCAGCCGCCATCGGTGCTGTTTTTTTCATCTGCTCCGCCATGATCTCCGGTGATGTAAAGAAATACTGGCGGTTTATTTTTTTGACCGCATCTTTTCCCATATCACGAAGTTTTTTGACAAGTTCTAATTTTTCTTCATTCCCTTCAAATCCACGGGAAGATGCTAACCTGTCATAAGATAAATTGCGGTAGTTCTGATAAAATGCTGCAAAACTCTCACTCTCTGCAATCTCCTGATATTTTTTCAGGTCACTCTCTAATGCTTTCGCATACATATCAGGTCCGTCATCATCCTGGGTCAGTTCATAACCACGCTTTGCAAGTGCGACAAGATCATTTGTTACCAGTTTTAAATTCTGAAGAAAAGACTGCATAAAGGATGCACTTTCCAAAGATGCCGCATCCTCTGTATCATACCCTTCTGCCGCCGCAAGGAGCCATTTTTTCGGCCACGGATAGCTTCTCGAAAACTCATAAAGCTGTAAGATCATGCCGGAGAGTGCCGCATCATTTCTGCCGGACGCATATCCATCCACAAATGCTAAAAATTCCGGTGTGCTCACCTCATAATTTTTCAACAGAACCTTTGCGAGTACATCCTCTTTTAACAGCTTTAACTCACCTTCATCCCCGATCCTGAAATTCGGTTCAAGATCGATCTCATGAAAATGATTGCGGATCACATACAGACAAAAGCTGTCAATCGTGGTGATCTGGGCATTGTGCAAAAGAGAAAGCTGACGCTGCAGATGCTCATCATCCGGCTGATCTTTTAAGGCATTTTCCAGTGCATTTCCGATTCGCTCGCGCATCTCCGCAGCTGCCGCATTGGTAAATGTCACGATCAAAAGGCGGTCAATATCTACCGGACGCTCTTTGTCTGTAATGATCTTTATGATCCTTTCCACAAGCACTGCTGTCTTGCCTGAGCCTGCTGCCGCGGAAACTAATATATTTCTGTCTCTCAGTTCAATGACCTTTTTCTGGTCATCCGTCCATGTCATTCCCATGTTAATCTTCTACCTCTTCCCGGATATGTGCAAGGATCTCCTCACTGCTGTCAAACTTTTCAAACTGCTGATAGGAAAATCCCGGCATCCGCACATCAAATCCACAGATCGTGTGGTATGGACAATAATCACATCCGCTTCTGTCACCTAACAGATATGGCTTTACTGACACATTTCCTGCAAAGATTTCTTTTCCTACATGCTCGATCTTCTTGCGCACATAATCAGACATCAGTCCAAATTCATAGGCGCTCGCCGTCTTAGAAGCTGCCTTTAAGGAACCATCTGCCTTTAATGCCACCGGGATCACTGACGATGTGCCTGTAAAATCCGTATCCATCGCGCCGTAAATTTCCGGGTCTTCATTGACCAGACCGCCTACTTTCAACTGTTCTAAGATACTCCGCCTGATCTCCTCTTCAGACTCCCCTCCATCTGAATCCACCATTGGATCTGTAATGTGATAGTAAAAAATTCCAGCCGGTTCTGTGTCTTTCCCCTTATATATTTTCTTAGTGAGCTCTAATGCCACGTTCATATAGACGACGAGCTGTAGCTGCAGTCCATAATAAAAATTCAACAGTGAAAAACTTGTATTGCCGGATTTATAATCAATGATCTTTACATAAACTTTGTCATCCGTCTCATAAGTATCAATACGGTCGATCCTGCCGCGCAGACGCATTTTCTCATCCTCACCTAATTGAAACTGCACCGCATCTAACCGTTCGGCGCGTGAAAATGATACTTCAAACCCGCTCGGCACAAATTTCCCTTTCCGTACCTGTAACATCAATGCCCATATCGTCCGTTTTGCCGTCGTCTCCATCCGTTTTAACAGATAGCTGTTTCTTGCATCCTCAAACACATCCCCGATCCCGCTTCCTGCGATCGCATCTTCCATACTCTGGGAAAGCAGGGCATCCTGTGCTTCTTGTGAAATATCAAACCACGTATATTCGGACATCTCGATCCCTTTTGCAAAACGCTCTAACACATCATGATAAATATTTCCCATGTCCACGCTTGCAAACTGCTGCAGTTCACGTTCTCTTAATCTAAGACCATAGCTTAGATAATGTGCAAATGCACAGGCTGCAAACTGCTCAAGTCTTGTCACGCTGTTATCTAACGTATTTCCATACAGAGCCTTCGTGACAGCCTTGCTGATCGCATCATCCTGATGCACACCAAACGCTGCATCAAAAAGCTGCAATGCCTTCTCCCTGTCTCCCTCATCCGATAAATACCACGCCAGAAGTGCCGTCCATGCTTCTTCATCTTCCACCGGCTTGTTTAATCCTTCCATCAGAAACGGCAGGGCACTCTCTGCAGTCAGAACGCCCTCTAACGTCTCCTCCTCGGATGGTTCTTCCACCACAAGCTGAGGGAATAATTTTAAGAGTGTTCCGATCAGATAAGAACGGCGCAGTGCTTTTCCATCCGAATTAACACGGCAGAATGTCACATAAAGCCGTTCGGACGGTTTTGTCATGTTTAAGTACAGGTAAAACTTCTGGATAAATACTTTTTCCCTTGCCCCCGGTGCCAGTTCCAGATGATATTCTGCCATCTTCTCACGCTCAAACTGTGAGATAATACCACCCTGATTTCCTGCTTTCGGAACAACTCCGTCATTGACACCGACAAAAAATAAAATCTTTATATGATTTAATCTTGTCCGCTCAATGTCTCCGACCGTTACAGTATCATTTCCCGGCGGGATAATACCAACCTTTGCCGCCTCAAATCCGGCATCTAAGATATCACTGTATTCCCGGATCGTCATCGTCTCATCGCCCAGCAGGGATGTCACTTTATCAAACAGATCCATCACGATCTTATAGATTTGGTCGTATTCTTTTGCCCTCGCCTGATTCCCATTTTTCTCAAAAAACTCTCCGCGTTCTTTTAGGAGCTGCTCCATGTCAAGACGCCGGATCAGGCTGTATAATTCAAATGTCTGTGTACTGACGGTGTTTTCCTTTCCCCGAAAAGCCATAAGAAGCGGTTTAAAGTTCTCATAAACCGCCTCGCGGATCTCATTTAACCGCTCCATATCTTCTAATGTTCCATCCGGCATCACAAATGTCCATGGCTTGCTCCAGCGGGATGCCCCACGGATTCCGCGCGCAAGCACATAGTTTTCCAGACGGTCGATCTCCTGTTCCGTAAGTCTGTGAATTGTCTGCTCTTTACATTGTGCAGACTTTTCACCGGTTTCTCCATCCAATTCCAGTTCCATGGATGATAGTTTCCCCTGTGGTATTATTTTTTCAGCAAGACCGCATCTTAAAAACCGGAAAACGCTTTCATACGAAAAATCATATTCGATCATCTCTAAGATTGCACGGATGCACTCAATAAACGGATGAAACAGGATATTTTTTGTCTGATCGATAAAGTATGGAATATGGTACTGTTCAAAGATTTCCGGCACATAATTGCCATATTGCTGCACATCTCCTGTGACCACCGCAATATCACGGTAACGGTACCCCTGCTCCCTTGTCAGGCGCACGATCTCGCGGGCGGCAAATTTTAATTCTTCCCTTGGATTCTTCAGGGATGTGATACGGATATCCGGTGTCTCTTCCAACTGGCTGTCTGTTAATTTTTCATGGTTTTTATTGCTTTTCATTGCTTTTTCCGACACTTTATATCTGTAACTTCCTGCTCCCGGACGGAATAGATTCTGCTCCATGAAATAAAGATCCGGTGCACCGGCATAACGTCTCTTTTCTCCAGTTGGAAGCACGATCGGCTCCTCGACCGGAACTTTACATAATTCTGCCACTTTAAGCAGGGATGCCACCGTTTTTTTACTCATGGCAAAAAGTTCATGCACACCTCTGCACTGATAAAAATCTTCCCTGACATCCATTGTGACAGAGACACTGACCTTCTTTGCCAGTACGAGCAGTTTTTCCATCAGACGGTTCTGGATCGGCGTAAAACCCGTAAACTCGTCTAATACGATCACACTGCCGCAAAGCAGCTTAGACTCTTCTGCCACATCATAGAGAAGCTCTAACACTTCCTCTGCTGTGATATATCTGCCTTTCAAATACTCCGTAAATCCCTGATACATGGTAAGAACATCCTGCATTTTTAAGCGCAGTCCCTCTCCAAGCGGCTCTTTTTCCAGAAATTCTGCTAACGCATCCGGGCGTATATTATACTGCATCAGTTCTGAGATCAGGGATTTTACCTCACCGACATATCCCATCTTATTCATATTTGCACCAAGCACGTTAAGTTCTGCTTTTTTCTGTTCTGCTACCTTGCGTAGGACGAGATTTTTGCCAGTCTCTTCCAGCACGACCACATTTTGTTTTCCAAGGTCGTCAAATACGCGGTATGCCAGTCTCGCAAAGCTGAGCACATCCACGTTCATGATCGCGTGCTGTTTTTGTCTTTCAACCAGTTCCCGCTGTGTCTGCATGGTAAACTGCTCCGGCACTATGATCAAAAACTGCTGCTCTTTATTCTCTTTTGCCTGTTTCAGCACGGAATCATACAGAAAATCTGACTTTCCGCTGCCAGAATTGCCAAATATAAATTGTAGGGACATCTGTTTTTCTCCTGAAAATTCAATCTTAAAATATTGTATCACACATTATTTCTTTTGAAAAATGTTATCCTGGGGGTTGGAGTCAAATAGTGCATTTAAACTTCTTGATTGACAAATTGCACAAAGCCGTGCCTGTTTTGTTCCGTTGTCCGAAAATAAGAAAATCTAAGTCTGCCTGATTTACTTTTTCTCAAAAAAATGTGACCGGCGTTCAACGAGCCATCCATGGCTCGTGAAGCCTTATTCTGCCATCCATGGCAGAACATCACTGTGTATTACCAGGCAAACTAAGATTTTCTAATTTTCTCCCAAAGTCACAAAAGCAGTCTCGACTTTGTGCAATTTGTCAGCCGTTATGTTGTGAATGCACTATTCGACTCAAACGTGGTATCCTCATAAAAATTTCACTTAACAGCAGACCACCAGCCGGCTGAAAAAAAGCCATCCATTTCGGTAATGCAAACCGCCCGGTAAAAATCAAATAGACAATTACCACAGACATTCCGATATCTGTGACCAGATAATATACCATAAACGGCACCAGTATGTACATTCCAACCTGATTGGTAAGTTCTGCTGCCTGTTCAAATGTCATTCCCAGTCCATAACCGGTTTTAAAGATCACAGGCATTAAACAGCACATAATATGAATAAACAGTACGGATATCGCTCCTGCTGCCGAACTGACCTAAAACACCCGATTCATAACCCCTGCATGTTCCTGCGTATCTTCTGTGCATGTTTCTGCTACCAGACAGCGAAGCCCCCGCAGTGCGATCCAATACAACGGCATTGCAAGCGCTGCCAACAAAATCGATACTTCAAAGCGCCACATGGACATTGTTGTCCAGTTTGAATTGACAAATATGCCAATCTCCTCATTCCCACTTCCCTTCACATCCAAAAACCAGTCACCAGCCATAAAAATTGCCATTGAGACCATTCCCGCAATCATTGCTCTCTTTTTCTTCTCTCTTTCCATTTCCTGCTCCTTTCTGCTTTGTCATTCTGTTTTGCATGTTAGTCTGTTCTAACTATTTTGTCAATTCAGGAAATTTCCACTGTTATATTATGTATCAGAGAGAATTTGCACCTGCCAGGTTAATTGCCCTTTGCCTGGCGTGCAACTGGAATTTTATTGCTAGCAATCAGACCTTATCTTTCATATAAAATATGCAAATCTCCATCAACAAATCCAATGCCTATTGCTTGATATTCTTTTAATTTTCCAGCATATTTTCCAAAAGAAAGGTATTCATTCACTAAACCAATGAAAAATGTTTCCATTGATTTCCAATCACTTTTACACTCTATCACGAAAGGATTATCTCTTGTAGTAAATACTTCATCACAAGCCCAATCGTCATTATCCTTATCGAATGAAAATGTGCCGACTAATTCAATAGACCATTTATTATCTATATCTTCATATAAATTAAAGTTAATCGCTTTTATTTCACTATTCAATTCATTCTTTAAAAGCAAATCTATCCATTCAAAGAAATCTTTGTTGTTTTTATTTGATTTTAACCTATCAAGTAATCCCATACTTCGACCTCCGAAAACTCCGATTTACGAGTTTCATGATTCTTTGTCTGTTATATCGCTGAATCATTACAAACAGCATATCAAACAATACTGTCAAAATGCAAACGGAAAATTGACCTCCTCTCCTGCAGAAAAAACAGCCTCTCCTGATGTCTCTGTAACCTTGAAACTTGCGCCATCCCATCCGTTGATTTTGATGGTTCCTTTTACACTTCCGTCATCTGATGTGAAAGCCAGCTCCCCGTTTCCATTGTCAACAAATGTTCCTTTTGTTTCTCCCTCTCTGTAAATGGAGATAAGCGCTTCATCCTCTCCTTCCAGCCCCTGTCTGGTGATCAGGGAGCTGTATACGCTGCCAGTCCCCTGATTGTCCACAAACAGACCGTACTTTGCTGATTTTTCCGGCATGACAAAGGATTCCCCCTTGATCTTTGCCAGCTCATTTGCAATAACATAAGCCCTGTTCTTCGTGATCTCCTCCTGATCAGCATTCCAAAGAAGCGGATACATACTGCCGTTTTCTTCGGAAGATCCAATGTCTAACAATGTCACTTCTTCCTTCATGGCGATCCAGTTTCTCTGTTCTGCAAGGATCTTCTCCTTTGTCTGCGGATCTGCCAGATCACTGAATCTGCTCCAAAGGTTATTTAATTCCGTATCCCATATGTCGAAAAACCATCTGGATGACAGATTCATTTCTGTCTGTGTCTGGGCTGCCTGCGCCAGCGGCGTATATTTCTTTACGATGTTCTCAATATTCTCCAATTCGTCCTGCAGTGATGCGGAACCTGATACCACATTGTCAACATCCGCTTTGATGTCCTCCGAATAGTCATAAGTAAAATCCGTTTCCGTTTCTTCATTTAATACGACGTCATTGTATTCTGTATTTTCTGTGCTTTCTGTGTCTTCTGTGCTTTCTGTGTCTTCTGTGCTTTCTGTATCTTCTGTGCTTTCTGTATCTTCTGTGTTTTCAAAACTGACCGAATCTTCCACCTGGGAAGATTCGCTTTCTATTCCTGTATTATTATTTTTTACTCCTTCTTTGCCACATCCGGCACAAAGTCCGGTCATTAATATTAATATCATGCTGTAAATTCTTTTTTTCATGTGTTTATACTCTCTACTTTCTGATTCATTGAGTGTTCTTTCCTGTTTTCTCTATCAGCAATTATAAATGAACATGAAAAAAAATACCAGCGGCTCCGTGAAACTTTGCATAAATAAAAAAGCAATACCTGAATTTAAAATAAACTCAAATACTGCTCATAAAACATCTAATATTGTATCTTTTTAGCCGAGGTATAACATTTCTCTCTATATTTAACCAAACTTGAAGTTACACTGCCATTTCCCATAATAATGATGAAACAAAAGGTTGAAACAAATAACTGGTTATCCATTCCAGATAATGCATATTCTACCATCTGAGAACCTTTATCTGTACAAAGCAGTATTCCTACTGGAGGATTATCTCCCTCTATCATCTCATTTTTCTTATAATATCCTACATAAGCATTAAGCTGCCCTAAGACTATTATAAATTCGCATAGACACAGTATACCACAGCTCATGTATCTATGCGATTTCTTTTTTATTGTTTTTGCCGATCCAGTTTGTGTGTAA